>ENA-OQVM01005580-OQVM01005580.1-marine-metagenome-genome-assembly--contig:-NODE-5580-length-11995-cov-4.989008_pt1 | contig 11995 bp, 10 predicted proteins | sample MGYA00237776_ERZ505498 | MGnify/ENA primary metagenome ERZ505498 (study PRJEB26159, sample SAMN06265151) | marine metagenome | isolation source: Helgoland LTER site | place: Germany:Helgoland, sampling... | reverse complement strand
GTGCTTCAACAGCTGCTTTACTCATTCTACTTTCGTATTCTTCTTTACCTAATTTTTGTGGAGTGATTCCCAACTCTTTTGCTTTACCATTAACGGCTTTGTTTATTTTAGGATTACCAGCTCTTTCTTTAGTTGAATCTTTAGTAGGTTCATCTTTCTTAGGTTCTTCACCTTTAAACGTTTTTCCTAATTCCTTAGCGTAAGCTACTGCATCTTTACTATTTTTAAAAGTTTTGTATTCATCACCACCATCTCCAAAACTTACAGCTATACCTTCACCACCTTCTTCTTTTCCAATAAAAATAGCTTTATCAGTATCATTATCAATAACATATTCAATAGTACCAGTATTTAAATCAATATCACTCATACCATTAACACCCAAAGCTTTGTTTAATTCTTTTTCAACAGAATCAGCTGAATCTTGTGTCATTTTACCATCTTTACCATACTTTAATTTAGCAGGTTCTGATTTACTAATAGCTTGTTTGATAAGTCCTTTTAAATCATCTACTTCAACATCAATTGTATCTTTTTGCATTCCCCACTCTTCATTATCCTCATCTCTATCAATATCTTCTAAATCGTATTGTAGATTAGCCAATGCCTTTAAGTTATCTTTAATTTCATTGTAATCTTCATCTGATACTTTCCCTTTAAGAGATTTTACTGTTGATTTAAAATCTTTTGCATCATATGCATTATCTATTGAATCTGATGTAGATGGTTCTGATTTATCTTTCTTATCTTTTTTCGGTTCATCATCTGATGGGTACGATAGATTATACCATTTTTTAGATGCCATATCCGAAACAACATTAACATCAGAAAAAGCCAATTTTTTTAATTGTTCTTTATCTAATTTATTAATCAAAGATTTTTCTAATGCCTTTTTTTGTTCTGGTGTTTGACTACTTACATTTTTATATTGAACTTTGATTGCATCAATAAAATCATCTGTTAGATTAAATGGTTCATCTTTTTTAGGACTATCAGGTGCATCATAACCGGTATCTTTAGAGAACATATTTGGTTTCTCTTTCTTAGATTTATCATCTTCTTCAGAATCCTTATCTATCTTAGAATGAGTACCAGCCTTTACAGCAGCATCTCTACTATCTTTTGATTTAAATACAGAAGTTTCACCACTCTTTTTAGATGTTGCAGTAAATGTTTCTTCTTCCTTTAGTAAGTCAGTTAGTTTAATCATAGTATTATTTTTTTTCTCCTAAACGCTGTTTCATAGTATCTACATCCATATCAGCTATTTCATAGTATCTACCTAAGATATTTCCCATATCTTCATATAACGCATGTAATCTTTCATCTAAAGCCTTAGCTTCAGTTGCAACCTTTTCGAATGATTTATCCATTTTCTCTAATTCACTCATATTACGTTTGATAGTTACTTTATCAAACCAATCATCAGCTTCAGAAAGAGTTAATGTTTTTGCAGCCTCTACTATTCCACCTAATGTTTCAGCAGTCTGAACAATATCAGATTGTCTATTCATTTGTTCTTGGAATGTTTTATAAGTAGAAATGATTTCTAAGAAATGTTTCTTTACCTCATTTGTTAAAGGTCTATTAGCTTCAATAGATTCTGATAATGAAAACTTACCATCAACAATCTTTACTTCGTTAATGTTAGTTTTTCTAATATCATTATATCCTTTAAATACATTAGTTTCTTTTTTGCTCTCAACCTTTAATTCAAATTTATTGTTGTGAACGTAATCGTATATGTCAAAGTTTTTCTTACTCATTATGCTAGTTCCGTTATAATTTCTCTCATTAAGTTTTGTGCTTTACAAAAATCTCCACAAACATCAGTACCAATATTCTTTACTACCGATTCGTTCATTGGAGTCATAAATGCACCATGTGTAGATGGATTGGAAACAAAGTCCCAACCTATTAGTTCAAAATCTTCACCAACTAAAAGTTTGTTATCTTTCATTGGTTGAGTAGAACCCATACCTCTTGATGAGATACCTAAAAGGATTCCAGCTCTTAATAATTCTTTTAATATATTTCCAGATGGAGTAGGTAAGATTTCAACTGTACCTATTACATCATTACCTTCCCAATGTACTTCTTTAATATTGTGAGATACATTCTTTAAATTGATTACCGAAGAATCAGGGTGGTCTAATTCACCTAATGCTCTTCTTTCTTTAACCAATGTTTGGTATTTGTCAATTTCTCTTTCTAATACTTCTCTTGGATACACTCTACCATTTTGGTTTTCTGCACCTGAACGTTGAAGGACTCCTTTAACTAAAGTTCTACCAGATGAATCTTCATTCACTCTTCCTTCAAATAAGTTTGTTTCTATTAATAGATTCTTCATAATGGTATCCTTATTTATAGTTTTTTAATAACTCAATAAATTCCGTTTTCACACCAGATGATAATCTTTTATGAATTTCGTTTTTAACTAATGTAGGAATTAGATTACTTAATTCAGAATTTTCAACTGTAATCTTATTGTTATTTTTTGATAATACAGGTCTTTCTAAGAATGTATTTATTTCAAAAGTTAATTCTTCAGAAAGTTCAATAGGTAGATTGGTTGAACAACCACCTTCAGTTACTCCACCACATCCACATCCGCAATCGGAATGAGATTCTTCTACTTTATAAGTTTTACCACCTACTTTAAATTCATCATCACCATCTTTCTTAGCTTTAGTAACAGCAGCACCAAAGGCATTACCTTCGTTCTTTTCACCCTTACCATCCCAAGCAGCATCAATCTTATTGAAAAACTCTTTCTTTTCTTCATCAGACATTGATGGAATATCTTTTCCAGCTTTTTCTAATGCTTTTTTAAAGAATGCCTTATAATCACCCTCTTCGGCCATTATAGTTTTGATTGTTTCTTTTATAGTTTCTTTAGTAATACTCATAGTTTAATTTCTGATTATAATTTACTTATGGATGTTACAATGTTGTTTAGTCTTTCTCTAATTCTAAACAAATTCTTTTGTGTTCTTTTCCAATATTGGTTTGAATCTAAATCACCTTCTTTTTTAATCTTACCATACCATCTAAGGAATGTTTCGATTTCAGAAAGTTGCTTATTAACTTGAGAAATTCCTCTACCAATTTTTTGTTTTGGAGAAGATTCATCTTTTTTTAATTCTAACCACCTATTTTCACTAACCCTTTCGTAACCAGTAGATTTGTTGATTCTATCAACAACCTCATCTTCTGGTTCATCATCTTCATCAGTACCATCAGTATCTTTAAACGCATTAGGAGTATTATATCCAGCAATATCACCAGTTGTGGTGGATTCCTCAATCTCCAATTCTTCGTTTTGAATTTCTTCAATTAAATCTTCAACTAATTTCCTTAAACTCATATTTTAACCTTCAATTCTTTTATTAACTCATATGACATCATTATTGATGAAACATGATTATCAGAAACGTTCTTACCAATCTTAGTTTTAGATAGTACTGAGATAGTTTCTGCTAATTTAATTTGAGTTACCTTATCTTTTATTTTAGATTTAATTGATTTTAATTCTTTTATAATAGATGGAATAGATTTTTCCACATATGATTTAAAACCAGTCGTATTACTTAAATTATTAATATATTCTTTTAACAATAACTTTTGGTCATTATTTAGGTTAGAATACTTTTTATTAAATGTTTCTACTAATATCTTATAAGTAAGTAATCTTAAATCTTTATCTTGCTTTTTATAATTTTCAACTAATTTATCTTTTTTGTTTATAGATTTGGTAGCTGGTTTAGATGTAATACTCTCAATAAGAGTAATTTTTGAATTGAATACATCCTTAACATCGTAGTTATCCATCTTCTTAGATTCAAAAATCTTATAGATAGATGCCATCAAACGATAATTAGATATAGGAGAAGATAAGAATTCATCCATATTGAATGATTCGTTAATTTTTTTAATTAGATTATACTTCTCTTTATGTAATTGTTTTTGGTCAATACGATTATGAGCTTCATTAACTGTATCTATGAACTTCTCAGCTCTTGATTCAGAATTATACTTTTCCTTCATAAGAAGTTCATATAATCGTAGCTCTTTATTTAACTCGGTTTTTGGACTAAAAAATTCACTAACGATTTTTTTAGCCTTCTCAGTAGTATCCCCATTTAGAACTTCTAACGTAATTTGTCTTACGAGAAGCTCGAAAATAATACCTGTGTTCTTAAATTTTGAATGTTTTACCCTCTTCATTATGTTTTTATCCTATAATAATATATCAATATACGACATGTTACATCGTATATAAATATAAGTTTATTTTGATTTCCTTAATTTTTAATCATCAATCAAATTAACATCATCTAAAAAGTCTCCGTTTTCACCCATTAACTTTCGTTTTGCTGAAACCCCATTAACATATTCTTTAGCAACTTTTTTAATTGTAGACTCTGTTTTTTTCAATGCCTTTTGATTTTCTTTTTTACCAAGTGGGTCTCTCCCAAGTGGATGTTTATCCTTTCCATAGGTGTTTCCCTCTCTTGGTCTACCACCTTTGTTTTTTAACTCAGTCTTTAATTCTTCTAACTCATCCTCTACATCAGTTGGTTCTTGCTCCATTGCTGGGTCACTTCCTTCATCCTCAATTGAACGATATCTGAACCTATCTTTAAGGTCATTAATAAGTTGAACCTTTTGGAAATCAACCTCATCATCACTAAAGTTAAATATATTTTTATATGCCCAATCTTTAGATACCATATTTAGTGCAGATATATCAGAAACTAATCTAACTTTTTCACTCCATAAGTTTACCTTTTCCTGTTCATAAATAGTAGATGGATTGACTAAATCTAATTCAAAATCTACCATTTCACTTCCTTCAATACCTTGTGCAGCTAAATGTGTTACTGCTAACTTAGTTAATTCAGATATTAAAGTTCTTTGTATTCTTTCGATTGTTCTTGCAAATCTTACATCTTCTGCAGCAAGAGTTGCTTTACCATTTACATTCTCATCATACCCCAAATATGCTTTTGGAATCTTTAGAGCTGCAAACATTTTATTTTTTAAGTAATCAATATCATCAATTGCAGTATATTCTAAACCACCCAATGAATCTATTTGAGTTCCGCTATCACCACCCCTAACAGGTAAAAAGAAATCTTCAGTTAGGTTTTGGATATTATATTTTAAGTTGTAATCTCCAGTTCTTTTATCTACGAATGGAGTTTTCTTCATTCTACCTATAATCTTTTGCATATAGTTATCAACCTCTTGTGGAGGAATATTACCAATATCAATTTTGAAAACTCTTTTATCCGGTGCTCTCATGATTCTATGAATTAACATAGCATCTTCCATAAGAGAAACTTGTTTCCAAATTCTTCTACCATTTTCAATCATTGCTTTTCCATAAGGAAGGAAGTTTGTATCTGATAACAATCTGAAATGTACTATTTCATAGTTTTCATAATCACCTTTACCATTTGGGTCATTATTTACTTTAAACTTAACATAGTTGGGATTACGTTCATCAGTATTCTCTAATCTTTCAGTATCGTAAACTGGAAGTGGTCTTACGTTAATAATACCAACACCCGGTTGTATTTCTTGTAGTAAAAAGAAATCTCCGTACTTAACCATATTTCTTGTCCAAGACCATAGGTTAAATTCTATATTAAGAATATCATAGAAAAGATTTTCTAATATATCTTTTACTTTTTCGTTTTTTGATTTGATTTGTACAACATCTCCAAATTCATTTTTTAATGTTGATTCATCTGCATATATATCTAATGCTGATGAGATAATTGGGTCATTATCCATTGCATCATAATCTCTGAATAGTTCTCTACGAACTTGATGGTAAGCCATTGATTGAGCTGCCATATTATCTGATGCAAAAGACCTTTGTAGTTTTGTGTACCTATCTCTTAAATTCATAAGATTAGTACCTTGTTGTCTATCATCGGTATCAACTACTTTTCTCTTTCCCTCTTTATCAACCGTTACGATTGCTTGAGTGGAAAAGAGTTTCGTTAATCTATCGAAAAATGAACTATTTTGTTGTTCTGCCATTTATACTTTCTTTATGTTATAATTTAACTAAGATACAAAAAATATTTGATATATCCTAATTTTATTACCATGCTTTACAACTCCAATACCTAGCCTTATGTCTTGGTCCTGGTGTATCACAATTATGTCTGGCTCTAAAAGCCTTTTTTCTTGATGGAATATCTTTCTGAATCTGCATTGTTTTCTCACCTGCTTTTTTAGCCGATGTCCCACCATGTCCGAAGTTTACCTTTACAACATTTCCCTTTGGGTTCTTTACATACACTTTAAACTTCTTAACATCACCTCTTGTTGGTTTATTAAGTTTTACCTTTCTACCTTGATATTCGGCTTCATTAATACCCTCTTTCATATTTTTTAGAAAGTGAATAAACTCCTTTAAATCATCATAGTTTTCAACATCATATTCTTCGATGCTTTCATCCAATGATAACTTAAATTCATTGTAAAGTTCTTCTGAGTAATTTTCCATTTATTAATCCTATAATTAACCTATACTATATAAATATAAAACTTTTAATTTATAACCATTTACTTAAATCCTCAATCTCATCACCAACTTTCATCTGCCAAGGATTCTCATCATCATTGTTACTTCCATATACCCCACTATAAGTATATGAAGATATACCATCTATTGATTTTTTGGTTAAATCAATACCTTCTTGTCTTAATCTCAAAGCAGTATCTCTTACCCAAAGTGAAATAGCTAATGACATTGTTAAATCATCATTGTAACCCCTCATAGCTTCAGCTCTACCATTCATCCATATAAATGTAAATAATTCATCAATAGTTCTAACTGAACGTATTATGATTGATTTCTCTCTAACATACTCTTCTAACTTAGAAATAATTAAAGGTCTTGTTCTTGAAGTAGTTGAGAATCCAGCAACCATACTTTTATCTTGTGACCTGTATCTATTTGAGTGTTGATGTTCTATATCTACATACTTTAAATCCTTATTCATATAATAAAGGTTTCCATAGTTTCTATCAATCACTTGTTGAATAGTTGCCCAACCAATATTTGCGTTTTCAATAACCAACAATGCATTGTTATATTCAGTTGATAGAGATACTAAGAAATTACCAAAATCTTTGGTATCTAACTTACCTCTATATTCAGCTACTTGTTCCGATGCCTCAACATCTATAACATGAGCAGCAGAATAATCCGAAGAATCTCCTCGGGCAACATCCGCTACAACTATATAAGTTTTTGTATAATCAGGAAATTGCCATTTCCATAAGTTTCCATCAAAACCACCTTTTTCAAGTGGTTCTTGTACATAAGTCTCTTTATAAAATTGAAGTATTTGTGGGTCAATAACCGAATCACCAGAAGAAACAAAATCACAATCACACTCTTGTGCTGCTCCCTTTGGTCCTAATAAAACTTCTTGCTCATCTCTCCAATTTTGGTCTCTTTCTGGATGCACACTCCAATGTAATCTAATATTGTTAAATCCATTTGTACCATCTTCAGAACCTACCCAAGTTTTATGAAAGAAATTACCTACACCATTTGGAGTAGATAAAATAATTGCGTTACCACCCGTTGATAATGTAGATTGAGCCGATATCCATATATCTTCAATCTTATCAATAAATGCAGCTTCATCAAATACCAAAAGAGATAGTGCTTCAGAACGACCAGCATCACTAGCAGCTGAAGTTGCTTTAATCTGAGAACCATTTGAATATCTTAAAGATAGTTTGTTATCTTCAACTGTTGTTAGTTTTAACCAAGAAGGAAGATAATAATTCATTACCCTAACCTTAGTTACTAAGTTTTTTGCTACTTCTTGTTTTGTTGCAATTACTAAACAATTAAAGTCATCATTGAATAACATCTTCCATAATGAAAAACCAGCAGTTAAAGTTGATATACCAGTTTGTCTTGATTTAAGAATAACATTATATCTATGGTCTTTAAAATCTACCAATGTAGTTTCTTGAAATGGATATAATTGAAAAGGAATCTTACCCCTTACTGGATGCTGTATCATACAATACTTTCGCATGAAGTAAATAGGGTCAGATGCACATCGTTTGTACTCCGATGCTATTATCTGCTTTAATGATTGTTTTTTATTAGCCAAACTAAATTTATTTTTTTCCTATTTTCCAATACATACCACCACTAATAAATGGTGCTAATTGTGAGGTATTAGAATTATTCTGAATACCTAAACCTAATTGAAATAAATTATTCTTTTTATTTTTTAAGATTAACCCAGCTCCAACATTACTAATAATATCATCTTTATTGAAACCTCCGTTTAATCCCCAATAGAATTCATTCTTTGGTAATTCTTTCACAATCGTTGTATTATATACAGTTGGAATCTTAAAGAACCAATCAATTTCTCTAGATTCAATTGAGTTTTGTGAAATGACATCAGTTAGAATACCAAATCCCAAATCTCCACTTGGTTTGTTACCCAATGAATCGGTAACTACCTCTGGAAAATCATATGTTAAATTTAATGTATCTTTAACTGTTATCTTTGAAAAGTAATCTTTAATAATAGCAAGTGAATCTACATCTACTGGTATTTCCACTTCTTTAATTACTTCTTTTGTAATGTACTTTGGTACATACTTTGTTACTTTAACTTCCTTTTCCACATATATGGTATCTGTTTTTTGTTCTAACAGTTCGTAATCTTTACCATCTACGCTTATTATTTCTTTTTCTTCTTCATCACCACCACAACTTCTAAATAATAACACTACACATAGTGCCATTATCAGTATAGTCTTTAAATCAAATTTCTTTAACCAATTCATAGTTCATAGGTTTTAATTTCATGTAGGCTGTATTTCTTTTTTCTATAACTTCAGTAAGTTCTTTTTTACCATTTTCGATATCTTTTTCAATCTGAGCTCTTAGTGTTTGTACATCTTCATTAGATGCCCACTTCTCAACTGAACCATCATCGTTGATGTATTCGTGAATATTGGAAACTTCGTGTAATGCTTGATTCCACTTTTCCATTGTATCAGTACCATAAGCAGCCATATTAGAATATATCTTATATTCTTCATATTCTTTCCACAACCCATCTAATTTAATTTGTTGTTCTTTTTTAGCTAAACAAACTCCACAAAATGTAGTTTTACTTATTAGCTTTTTATCTGCGTTTGAATAGTTATTGGTTTCACAATCATCTGATTTACATTTGGATTGTTCTTCTAAATACTTTCTAACTTTAGAAAGTTCGTTTGATAATTTAGATTGTTTTACCTTACCATATGATTTTTGTTCGTAAACAACACCATCTTCTTCCCAAATATCACCAATATTTCTTTTGGTAGTTTCTTTAATACCAGATAGTGAAACTTGAGTATCTTTTTGATATTCTCCAGTTTGAATCATATTTACCAACTTCCTACGAGTTGGATGCATATATTTTTTATTGAATTTTTTCTCAGCCATATTTTGTAACTTATATATTCATATATATAAGTATTGGATTTTTTACTATTCGTAAAATAAACCGAGTATCTGATTGAGTGGTGCGAATGTTCCAGTCAATTTAAAAGTCTTACCACCATACACAAATACGATACCCTCATTAGGAACTATCTTATCCGTACCACCAATAGCGTTTAATCTTTGGAGTTCTAATTTAAGTTTGTTAATTTTCTTAACATCACCTGATTTCTTAACATCTTTGATTGTTTTATCCAATCTCTTTTTCATATCCCTAACTGCTTTATCAGGGTTAGCTGCCAATACTGAACTCATAAATGAAAGTATATCTGCTCCGATACCTAAGAAGATATCTTCGAATGGTCTAATATTATCTTTAGCCATCTTAGCGTGGTCATTCTTATCAATTCCCTTTGCCCATTCCATTGTTTTCACATCAGATAGATTTTTCTTATCTAATCTAAATGATTTATCATAGAATGCCCATCTCTTAACTAATCCCATTAGAGTTTTGTTATCTAACTTAGTTGGAGATTTCTTATTTACAAAATCCATCCAAAAAGCTTGATGATAATCAGCGATTCCATCATTATCTTTTAATTTGAATTTAGATTGTAATTTTGATATTTTAGAATTGTAAGAACCTTTTAGTTTTCTTAAATCTTTTGATTTAGGTAATTGATTAATTGGAGGACCAGAAATAGTATATGCAGATTGTACATCAGCATTTACTTGTTTAATCATTCCCGCAAGTGTTCTTGCAGCTTCTTGATTTTCTCCAATGGCAATACCATCAACGTTGTATTCCATAGTCCCATGAAATACGAGTAGTGCTTGGCCATAAGGTATTACATTAACAGAAGTTGGATAGATAACTTCTAAATTCATAAAACAAGCTCCTCCTTTGAAAATCTTATCTTTTTGTTTCTCACTCAACTTAGATATTGCCTTCGTTAAATCTTTCATTGCGAAGTTATACGCCTTTTCCAATTCTCCTCTACCAGCAAACTTCATCGCTACACCATTGATATCTAATGCACCCTCACCTTTGTTTTTCAAATGTCCTTTGTTTCTTGCCGCAACTAATCTTCCATCTCTCCAACTAACTGCTAATGCTTGACCATCTGTCTTTTCTCTAGCTAAATCTAAGTTTCCTTCTAATGCTTTATTTACAATATCTTTAAGTTGTCCAAAAGTTAAATTGATTTCTGTATCAAATGGGTGATTCATATGTCCATATGCTCCACCTTCTAATAGTAAACCTTCACTTAACTTAGGAGTGTTATCATTACCACATTTATGACAAATGTATAAGTTATCACCTCCTTCTGATATTTTCCAATTCCAACCACATTTATCACATACAATTTTATTACCTACTATTTTTTCAGTTACAGGTTCGTAACCTTTTTTCTTAGTATCTTTTTCATTGTTTTGATGTCCGGGCTTTTTACCATCATCATCAAAATCAATTGTATCTGGTTCAGCTATTGAACCTAACTTTGCATATGATGAATATTTGTGATGTTTATTGAAATCCTTTTCAGCTTCTGATGAAGGTTTACCACTTTTTACACCTTTGAACTTATCAGTAACTTTAGTTGGTAATGATTCAAATTTATATTCTGGGTCTGATGTTTTAAAATCATCTTTTCTCATTATGGTTTTAGCGATTACTTTATTCGCTTGTTTCATAAATGGAATATTAAGATTTGTTCTATTATCTTTTGCTACAATCTGTCCATATAAATTAAGGAAGTTTACAAAATTCTTTTTCTTCTTTCCTAATCGTTTAAAGAATCCAATTAATTCAGCTTGTGATATTTCTTTTTTGTTTCTTGGGTCAGTTAACCTATCGAAGAAATGTTTATCAGTTAGAACTATATCTACTGGATTAAGTTGTTTATCAGCATACTTATCAATCTTCACCAAATCAGCCATTGGAATTTCATTAATAGTACCCTCTTTAACAATTCTAAAGTTTACCACCTTTCTACCATTTATAGTTGGCATCCCATGTTCATCTTTACCAATTGTTTTGATGATTGTCTTTTTGTTTTTAAATCTACCAGTTAGAATTGTATCTCCTATGTTTACTGGTAATTTAATATCTTCTTCTAATTTGTTAGTTGATGGTTTCTTTTCGTTTGATAAATCTTTTGTTGATTGTTTTTTATCATCTTTTAATTCAGAAAAATCAATTAAAGAATATCCCACCAATCCAGCAAGTCTAGTTACGTGTTTTAACCATTTGTTATAAGCATCAGTACCATAAAAATCCTTTTGGTTAGTTGCCGTTGTTTTACCAGCAACACCTGCAGGGTATGGAGTTACTGCTTTTACAGGTCCTTCAGGATAAATTGGATGCGGGTCTATATCAGTAAGTTCATCACTCATAATTTGTGATAAAACAGTATATCCTATTGCCTCTGCTCTTCTCTTAGAAACTCTATCGAATACTGCATAAGATGGAAAGATATAATTAGGTCCATCATC
>ENA-OQVM01005566-OQVM01005566.1-marine-metagenome-genome-assembly--contig:-NODE-5566-length-12011-cov-2.624937_pt1 | contig 12011 bp, 13 predicted proteins | sample MGYA00237776_ERZ505498 | MGnify/ENA primary metagenome ERZ505498 (study PRJEB26159, sample SAMN06265151) | marine metagenome | isolation source: Helgoland LTER site | place: Germany:Helgoland, sampling... | reverse complement strand
TCACGGACGGTCCTCTGTCCTTTTGTCAAACAAAGAGGCGCGGGACTGGTCGACGCCGATTTCGATGGTCTGACCGGCCTTAACGATAGCTTGCCCGTCCATGCGAATGCGGAAACTGTGCTGACCCAGCTTGGCGTAGACCAAGGTGTCGGACCCCATCGGTTCGACCAGATCAACTTCGACGGTAAATTGCAGCGGCGCGTTTTTGACCAACTCTCCTGTGACCACATGCTCTGGCCGGATGCCGATCATTGCAGGGCGGTCGGCTGTTTGCGGTTCGGCGAATTCATAGCCCACCATCGGCATCACCATATCGTCCACTTTGAAGCTGCCACCTTCCAAATGCCCCTCAAGGAAATTCATCGACGGGCTGCCGATAAAGTCGGCCACATAAAGGTTGCGCGGTTTATTATAAATCTCGTCCGGGCTGCCCAATTGCATAATCGCCCCGCCTTTCATCACCGCAATCCGGTCGGCCAACGTCATCGCCTCTACCTGATCATGGGTTACGTAAATCATCGTGTTCTTTAACTGGTTGTGCAGGCGTTTCAGCTCTACCCGCAGATCAACACGCAGCTTGGCATCTAGGTTGGACAGCGGTTCGTCGAACAAGAACACATCAACGTCCCGCACCAAGGCACGACCGATCGCGACGCGCTGGCGCTGACCACCGGACAAAGCACCCGGTTTGCGGTCCAAAAGCGGGCCGATTTGCAGGATGTCAGCGGCGCGCGCAACGCGCTTTTCGATCTCATCCTTGGGCAGTTTTGCGTTCTTCAGACCAAATGACAGGTTCCCCTTTACGGTCATCTGCGGGTAAAGCGCGTAGGATTGGAACACCATGCCGATGCCCCGCTCTGACGGTTCTTCCCAAGTGACGTTCTTGCCTTTGATGTGGATTTGGCCATCGGTCACTTCGAGCAAGCCCGCGATACAGTTCAGCAAAGTGGATTTGCCGCACCCTGATGAGCCGAGAAGCACCAGAAATTCACCCTCGTTGATGTTCAAATCCAAATTCTTCAGGACTTTAACGGCCCCGAAAGCCAGATCGAGTTGTTTGATTTCTACTGAATAGCTCATCCTTTGACGGCCCCTGCTGCGATGCCCCGGACAAAAAGTTTGCCTGACGCGAAATAGATAACGAGTGGCACTAGGCCGGTGAGAAGTGTTGCCGCCATGTTGACGTTGTATTCCTTGATCCCTTGGACCGAGTTCACGATGTTATTGAGCTGCACAGTCATCGGATATGTCGCCGGTTTGGTGTAGATCACGCCGAACAGGAAATCATTCCAGATACCCGTGACCTGCAAGATGATCGCGACCACAAAGATAGGCAGTGCCATCGGCAGCATGATCTGGAAATAAATCCGCCAGAACCCAGCACCGTCGACACGGGCGGCTTTGAATAACTCCTCTGGGATTGATGCAAAATAGTTGCGGAACAGCAGTGTCAAAATTGGCATGCCAAAGATCGTATGCACCAGCACGAGCCCGCCTAAATCACCCATGAGGCCGACTTCGCGCAGCAAAATTACGATTGGGTAAATCATTGTCTGATAGGGAATGAACGCGCCAAGGATGAGGATCGTAAAGAACACCTCAGAGCCTTTGAATTTCCAATGCGACAGCGCATAGCCGTTCACTGATGCGATCGAAATCGACAAGATCACCGACGGGATCAGGATTTGGACGGAATTCCAGAAACCGCGCGATAGCCCGTCGCAGTTCACGCCTGTACAGGCCTCTGACCACGCCTTTACCCAAGGCTCAAATGTGATTTCCAATGGTGGGCCAAAGACGTTGCCCATGCGAATTTCGGGCATACCTTTCAGCGAGGTCACAACCATCACGTACAGCGGCAGCAGGTAGTACATGCTGACCATGATCAGCGTGCCGTAAAGGAAGATGTTGGCGCGGCTAAACCGCTTTTTTGGTTTTGGGCCACTTGGCCCGGTTAATGCGATATCAGGCATTTTTCTTGCCTCCAAATTCGAGGTAGGCCCAAGGGATCAGAATGATGATCACAGAGACAAGCATCATGGTGGACGCTGCAAAACCTTGGCCAAGATTCTGGGCGCGGAACATGTATTCGATGACGTATTTGGCGGGTACTTCGGAACTGATCCCCGGCCCGCCATTCGTTTGGGCCACAACCAGATCGTAAAGCTTGATGATGCCCGAAGCGATAAGCACAAGCGCTGTCACAAACACGGGCCGCATCATCGGAATAATAATGCGAATGTAGGTTTTCACTGTGCCTATCCCGTCCACACGGGCGGCTTTCCAGATGTCTTCGTCGATGCCGCGCAAACCTGCCAACATGATGCACATGATCAGACCGGAGCCTTGCCAGATACCCGCAATCAGCAGGCCGAACATTACGGTGTCTGGGTCATTCAGTGGGTCAAAGTGAAAGCTTTCCCAGCCCCAGCCTTGGACCAGTGATTCCATGCCGAAATCAGGGTTTAAAATCCACTGCCACGCGATGCCTGTGACGACAAAGGACAGCGCGAATGGATATAGGAAAATCGTGCGGAATGCGCTTTCGAACCTGATTTTTCGGTCCAGTAACGCCGCAAGAAAAAAGCCGATCGTCAGGGTGAGAACCAGTGAGCAAGCCCCATAAAGCGCCAAGTTAGAGATCGAGATCAGCCAACGTGGCGTGTCCCAAAGGCGTTCGTATTGGTCCAATCCGACCCAATTCAATTTGGGTAGCAACCGCGACCCTGTGAACGAGTAGACGACCGTCCAGAGTGTTCCGCCCATAAACACTACAACTGCCGTTAAGATCATCGGGATCGAGGCAAGTTTGGCCATTGGATTGCGGAACAACCGCATTGGACGTTTGGGGCTTTTCAGCGTCCCGTCTTCAACCACGGACATGGTGGTTTCCCCCTGCAGCTAAGTGGGTTTGATCTTGCACCAAAACAGTTGCACCGTTTCCAAACGGCCCACCCGACGCATCGGGCAGGCCGCTCGGGAGGTGGGTTAGTCGGCAGAAGCGATCAGATCAGCGTAGCGCGCTTGGGCGTCTGCTGCTGGCATATCGCCTGACCAGAACTCGGCCATCAGATCTTCGATTTGTGTCTGCGTATCTGCGGACAAAGACTGATCACCTGATGGCAAAATGCCGCCGTCGGCCAGAATACCAAGGCCCTTTTGCATGCAGCCGTTCGCTGCGGCCATGTCGATATCACCGCGCACCGGCAGTGAACCTTTGGCAAGGTTAAAGGAGACCTGAACCTCTGGTGAAATCAGCAAAGCAGCCAGTTCTTTCTGGGCAGCTGTGATTTCTGGATCATCATTAACAGGGAAGTAGAACGCGTCACCACCCGTATCAAGGATCGCATTCAGACCCAAACCTGGCAGGCAGGAATAGTCTTGGCCTTCGATCTGACCAGCAACAGAGAATTCACCCTGCGCCCAGTCACCCATGAGCTGTGCGCCAGCCATACCGGTGATGACCATGTTGGTCGCTTGGTTCCAGTCTTGGACATTGCTGTCGCGGGCCAGCTCGCGGGCGTTTGCCACCGCTTCGAATACGGCTGTGTATTCTGGACCGCGCGCTGTGTCGGCGTTTTTATTGACGGTCACATCACGCCATGCATCCAAACCAGCGACCGCGATTGTGATCGCACCAAAGGCAAGGTTTTGCTGCCAGCCTTGCTGACCCATCGCGAGAGGAACCACACCTGCCGCGTCAAGTGCAGCGGCGGATGCCACAAATTCGTTCCAGTCAGCTGGCACATCAAGGCCTGCTTTTTCATACGCATCATGGCTGAGCCACAACCACTGCCCAGAGTGGATGTTCACTGGTACGCAGTAGATTTTTCCATCCAATGTGCAGCTATCCAACAGTGATGACGGGTTCACAATATCGGTCCAGCCACCTGCTTCGGCCACGTCTGTCAGATCAAGCATCATTCCTGCTTCGATCAGTTCCTCGGCCTGACGCCCGTGGTTCAATTGTGTTGCCGCCATAGGATCACCGCCCAAGATGCGGCTGATAATGATAGGGCGTGCTGTGCCGCCGGATCCGGCGATTGCGCCGTCGACCCATGTGTTGCCTGTCGCGTTCCACGCATCGGCAAATTTGCCAACGGCTGCGGCTTCACCGCCTGATGTCCACCAATGTGTCACCTCTAGTTCAACGGCTGAAACGGCTGACGCGCTCATGATCGCCGTCGCGGCGAGTAATTTTGTTGTTAGCTTCACGATTCTCTCCTCCCTGGTTCTAAATCGTTATAGTAGAGCCTATATCGATTTAGATTGACCTCGCAAGGAAAATTAAGCCACACTCCGTGACATCCAAACTGCATTGGCGTAAGGCCTTGTTGTCAGGTTGTTTTTAGCAAAGTCAGCGCGTGCTTTGGCATGAAATGGACGGGTAAAAACAACATCGAAGCAGGAGAGACGGCATCATGGAGCGCGATAAGTCACAGCCCGAACCGGCGATGACAAACCTGACTTCGGACGGGAAACCCACGCTCAAAACCATTGCGAAACTCAGCGGTTTGGCAGTGCCAACCGTATCACGCGCCCTCAATGATGCGCCCGATATTGGCGCCGATACCAAAAAACTGATTCGCAAGATCGCCAATGACATTGGGTACGTCCCGAACCGCGCGGGGGTCCGTTTGCGCACAGGCCGCACGAACGTGATTAGCCTTGTGATGTCCACCGAACATGATCTGATGAGCCATACCGCCCGACTGATTGCGTCCGTGGCCAGCGGCCTGCGTGACACGCCCTTTCACTTGATCGTAACCCCGTTTTTCCCTGACCAAGACCCGATGGACCCAGTTCGCTATATCGTTGAAACCGGATCAGCGGACGCGATTATCATGAACCAAATCCAGCCAAATGACCCTCGCGTTACCTATCTAATGGAGCGTAAGTTCCCATTTGCAACGCACGGCCGCACAAATTGGTCCGACACGCATCCGTATTACGACTACGATAACAAAGCATTTGGCGAGCTTGCCGTCGAAGGGTTGGTTGCGCGTGGTCGCAAGGACATCTTTGTAATCGCACCACCCGCTGTGCACAGCTATGGGCAACACCTGATGGCGGGGGTACGTGAACGGGGGCAGGCCAAGGGCGTCAATGTCACGATCGCTGATGGCATCACCAGCGACACGCCAAGCGCCGAAGTCGTTGCACATGTGCGGCAGGTATTGAATGATCGCCCGCAAATCGATGCCGTTATCACCGCTTCGACCTCTTCTGCGATGGCTGCGGTTGCCGCGCTAGAGCAGTATGGCGCGCATGTTGGTCAGGAAATCGACGTTTTCTCCAAGGAAGCGATGCCATTTTTGAAACTATTCCGCGCTGACATCCTGACCATATCAGAGCTAGTCAATGATGCCGGAGAGTTCCTTGCAAGGGCCGCGATCCAAGCCATTCGCAAACCCGACGAGACCCCGATGCAAAAGCTCGAAGTGCCGTCACAAGATACGGTCTAGCGTCTTTATAATCTCTTCCACAGGCTGATCTACCGATACCGCTGCCGCCGCGTTTTGCGGCGGTTCAAGCGTCGCATATTGGCTGTCGAGCAGTGCCGCGGGCATAAAATGGTCTCGCCGCATGTTCAGCCTTTTGGCGATAACGTCCTGCGGTGCATCGAGGTAGACAACCTGCAAGTCGGGAATCGCTGCACGCAAATGATCGCGGTAAGTTTTGCGCAAAGCCGAACAGGCAAAGACCGTTGCCGCGTCCTGCCGCGCGTTATTCACTGCCTTCGCCAACTGGTCCAGCCAAGGCCACCGCATCGCGTCCGTTAGCGGCTGCCCTGCCGCCATATGATCCACATTGCTTTGCGGGTGATAGTCGTCACCATCCAGAAACGCGCCACTATAGTGCCGGGCCAGCGCACTTGCGATCGTGGATTTCACTGATCCCGAAACGCCCATGACCAAAATCGCGCGCCGCACCCTAACGCCCGGGAATCGAGCCGCGTTTTTCGCCTTTGCCTTCCCAGTTTTCCAAGGCGGCGATAGCCTCTTCTGCGGTGTCGACAAAGCGGAATAGTTTTAAATCGTCTGCTGAAATCGTGCCCGCATCCGCCAGCGCATCCCAATTAATGATCTTTTCCCAAAACGCGCGCCCGAACAGCAAGAACGGCACTTGTTCCATGCGACCCGTCTGGATCAGGGTTAGCGCCTCGAACATTTCATCCAAGGTGCCAAAGCCACCCGGAAACACGCAAACCGCCGACGCACGCATCAAGAAATGCATTTTGCGGATCGCAAAGTAGTGAAAGTTAAAGCACAGTTCCGGCGTCACGTATTCATTCGGCGCTTGTTCGTGCGGCAGCACGATATTCAGACCAATCGACCGTCCGCCAGCTTCTAGCGCGCCGCGATTGCCTGCTTCCATCACACCGGGGCCGCCACCCGTGGCAATCACATTATCTGTACCACCCGTTTCCAACGATTTCGCGGTAATCATTTTTGAAAAGCGCCGCGCATCGTCATAGTATTGTGACAGGTCAGCAAGGGTTTGCGTGCGGGCGGTGTCTTTCTTGGCGGGCTCAGGAATACGCGCACCACCGAATAACACGATGGTTGAATTCACACCTGCTTCGTCCATCAACATTTCGGGCTTGAGCAACTCTAGCTGCAGCCGCACCGGCCGCAGTTCTTCGCGGCACATAAATTCGTCATCAGCGAATGCCAATGCGTAGGATGGCGCACGGGTTTGCGGCGTATCAGGGACGCCTTTGACCTCTTCAATGTCTTGGTGGCTGTCGCGGAACGGGTGGTGGCGGTTGTCTTTCATGACAGTAGTTTCCTTCCAGATTGGCGGTTAGGTTTGCCCGCCCGCGTCAAAGATGCAATTGCCAATTGGCCCTTTGTTTCTTATGGCAGGAACCAGACAGCCAAAGGATCTTGCCATGACTACGAACAATGCCGCCCTAGAGACCGCAATCGAAGCCGCGTGGGATGCCCGCGATCAGATCACCACATCAACGACCGGCGAGGTCCGCGAAGCGATCGAAGACACATTGAACGCCCTTGATAGCGGCGCGTTGCGTGTGGCCCAGAAAATGGACGACGGCAGCTGGCATGTGAACCAGTGGGCTAAGAAGGCGGTGCTTTTGTCATTCCGTTTGAATGATATGGAACCGATTTCCGGCGGCAATGGCGGATCGACTTGGTGGGACAAAGTTCCATCAAAGTTTGACGGCTGGGACGAAGCACAGTGGCGCGATGCGGGCTTCCGTGCGGTGCCGGGGTCAATCGTGCGCCGCTCAGCGTTTATCGGCAAAGGCGTTGTTTTGATGCCGTCGTTCGTGAACCTTGGCGCTTATGTCGACGAAGGGTCCATGGTTGATGGTTGGGCCACCGTTGGGTCTTGCGCACAGATCGGCAAGAACGTTCACCTTTCTGGCGGTGTCGGTATCGGCGGTGTCCTAGAGCCCATGCAGGCAGGCCCCACAATCATCGAAGACAACTGCTTTATCGGGGCGCGTTCGGAAGTTGTTGAAGGCTGCATCGTGCGTGAAGGTTCTGTCCTTGGCATGGGTGTGTTCATCGGCCAGTCCACCAAGATCGTGGACCGCGAAACCGGCGAAGTCATGTATGGCGAAGTACCTCCTTATTCGGTCGTCGTCGCAGGTTCGATGCCATCCAAGAACAATGTCAGCCTGTACTGTGCGGTCATCGTAAAGCGCGTGGACGAACGCACCCGCTCTAAGACCGGCATCAACGAATTGTTGCGTGACTAAATGTTCCTAAGCCGCATACTGTCGCGCAAACGCATTGCAGCGGGGGTTCGCCCCTCGTTCAAAGCGGCTTGGGCGCCAGTGGCATTTGATATTGTGATAATCGCGCTGGTGTTGGCCGCCATTTGGGGGCCGGCGCTGACCTTTATCTATGTGATAGAATTCTCGCTATTCTTGACAGTTGTGGTCCTGATGGTGCTGATTTACGCGCCATTGCAGATCGTGATTATCGTTTCGACCATCGCGGCGGTGCGATCACGCTGGGAAGAGAAAGAAGCCAAATGACCAAGAAAGAAAGCCGCCAGCAGGTCTATACCCTTTTGGTTGAGGTCGGACGCAACGCGGGCGATGGGCTTCCGGCCGAAGCAACTGGTGCGGCGCTCATGTGTTATGCCAGCGGCATCGATGAAGCTGAAGCTGTGCGCGAAACAGTGGCGATCCTCAAGCAAGCTGATCTCGCGCCTTTGGATGTATGCGGCTATGGGACGCTGGATGAACGGATTGCCGAAGGGCACGACATCCCCGAAGAAGAAATCGAATTGATGGATCGCGCATTGGCCGAAAACAGCGTGATTGTCGCCCAGATGACGCCGTTCTTCGACAAGATCTAAGGGGCTGCCCCCGATGCCAGAGATCCTGCAAGACCATCTACCAAAGCTGCAATTAGGCGAACCGCGTTTACCCGGGACAATGCCTTGTAGCGCCGATGATTGGCTGCGAATTGACGAGGCTTATGCCGAACAAATGCGGTACCGCGCAGCGCTGATATCCGATCAGCAAGATAAGGTATTGTATGAACCTGCTGCGTCCCGCGATGCGTGCATAGAAATCCTGTCCGAGACACTAAAGGTTCTGCCGAAACTTGGGTTCACCGTCTCTGAAACGCATGTCACCTGCCCCGACGCGCGTGTTGTTGCGATTGACTGGACTGCGCCGCTGAAAACGCTCGGGCATCTTGTTCAAGAGGACATCTGCGTGCTGGAAAAGCGCGGAACAGAGCACGTGTTAACTGGTGCCGTTTTGTGCTTTCCCGCAAATTGGCGGTTGGCCGATAAGGCAGGCCGCCCACTGGTCGGTATTCATGCCCCCGTTGCGGAATACGATGATAATATTGCCCGCCGTGTGCAAAGGCTGTTTGACGGAGTGCAGGTAGGGCGACCGCTGTGGCGGTTCAACAAACTGCGCTACGAGGATGCCGATCTGCATCAGCCGTACCGACGCAAAGAGGGTGATGCCCCTCCATTTGTCCGGTCTGAACGGCAGTGCATTTTGCGCCTGCCACAATCAGATGCTGTGGTATTTACCATCCATACATTTGTCGTGCGCAGCTAGGGTTGCACAAACCAGTGCTCTCTTTCATGCTCGGTTCATGACAAGATACACAGGAAAATGCCTTTGCGGAGAAGTCACTTATGTGGCCGAAGGGCCACCGGTGATTGTCGCGCAATGCCACTGTGATGCCTGCAAAAGACTAAGCGGAACAGGCCACACAGTGGGTGCGATGTTTGCATCAAATGCAGTGACATTGCGAGGAAGCATGCGTGAATTCAGCTATGTCTCTGACAAGGGCACGCAGGTGACCAAGGTTTCCTGCGCAACTTGCGCCAGTCCCATTTACGGCAAGAATACAGGCACGCCTGATCATTTGACCCTGACGCTTGGGTCGATGGATGATGCAAGTGATTTGGAAATTGGCGTTGTCATTTACACACGTGACAGACCGCATTGGGACCAGCTTCAAGAAGGCGTTGCTCGCTTTGCTACTCAACCAGATTGGAAGCCTGCAGGCTAAAGCCCCCTATTGCTAGAATGGACCATCTCGCGAAAATGCACTAGTACTGGCGATGAGCAAATTATGTGGCCCCGCTCATGCACGATCAGGGCTTCTTGAAAGAAAGACGGCAGATGAAAAAGATCGACGTCGATGCAGACATGAAACGTTCAAAATTCCTGATCAAGGCAATGGTGATACAAGTTGTCCTGATCCTGGTCATTATGTTTGTGTTTTGGGCGTATTTGACCGCCTAATTTCCGGTAAACGCCTCGCCAACTCAAATCCAAAATTGCATCCCTGCACCCTTCCCGCTAGCCATAGCGAAAAGGAATCTTACCCATGTCCCCGATTGATCCTGTTGCCTTGACCGCTGATCTGGTCCGTTGCCCGTCTGTCACGCCGATTGAGGGTGGCGCGCTGGTGTTGCTCGAAGATGTGCTGACCAAAGGCGGATTTACGTGTACCCGCGTGGATCGCGGCGGGATTTCAAACCTTTATGCCCGTTGGGGCAGGCAAGGTGCCAACTGTACGTTCGGCTTCAATGGCCACACCGACGTGGTACCTTTGGGCGACGAGGCCGCATGGACAATGCCGCCCTTTGGTGCCGAAATTAAGGATGGGTATCTCTATGGGCGCGGGTCAACGGATATGAAATCCGGTGTGGCCGCGTTCGCCGCCGCCGCAATTGATTTCGTGAACGAGACCCCCCCTGATGGTGCTGTCGTGCTGGCGATCACCGGCGATGAAGAGGCTGACGCGCTGGATGGCACAACAGCGCTTTTGGATTGGATGAATGCCAACAACGAGGCGATGACAGTTTGTCTTGTCGGCGAACCCACCTGCCCTGATGTCATGGGCGAAGCGATGAAAATCGGCAGGCGCGGATCGATGGCCGCGTTCTTTACCGTGACGGGCGTCCAAGGCCATGCGGCGTATCAACACCGCGCCAAGAACCCGATGCCTGCGATGGCGCGACTGATGGATATACTGTCGTCACGCGTGCTGGACGCGGGCACGGATCATTTTGATCCTTCCTCGCTGCAAGTGCTGACAATCGACACCGGCAATCCGGCGACGAACGTCATTCCTGCCCAGACCAAATCCTGCATTAACATCCGCTTTAACGACACGCACAATAGCGCGGACCTTACCGCATGGATGCAAGACGAAGCCGACAAAGTTGCTGCCGCATTTGACGTGAAAATCGCGATGCAGGTCAAAGTGTCTGGCGAAAGCTTTATCACGCCACCTGGTCCGCTTTCTGATCTGATTAGCAAGGCGGTCGAGGCCGAAACAGGCCGCAAGCCTGAACTGTCCACATCCGGCGGCACGTCTGATGCGCGGTTCGTAAAGCATCACTGTCCGGTGGTAGAGTTCGGGTTGGTTGGCAAGACGATGCATCAGGTCGATGAACGGGTTCTGGTCGCACAGATTGGCGAACTCAAGACGATCTATAAGCGCATTTTGTCCGATTATTTCGCTTCAACTTAAGGCATGCCAATTCGGATGACGCCCCGCGCATGGCGTGCTAGGGCTGGCCTATGACACGTATACCTTCAAAATCCGAAATCCTTGCATGGATTGCCGAACACCCAACCAAAGCCGCCAAGCGCGATATCGCCAAGGCCTTTGGGATCAAAGGTGCGGCCCGCATCGACCTGAAACGCTTGCTCAAGGAACTTGAGGAAGACGGCAAATTGACCAAACGCCGCAGTTCATACCGCGACGCAGAGGACTTGCCGCCCGTTTCTGTGCTTGAAATCGTCGGACCCGATGCAGACGGCGATTTGTTTGCGCGCCCGCTGGAATGGGGCGGCAAAGGCGCTGAACCCCGCATCCTGATGGTACAACGCGACAGCGATCCGGCACTTGGTGCAGGCGATCGCATCTTGGGCCGTGTGACGGCTGATCAGACCGAAGATTACAGCCACACAGGCCGCATGATCCGCCGGATTGACGCCAGCCCGCAACGTGTGCTGGGTGTGTTTCGTGCCGATAGTGAAGGTGGGCGCATTATACCCGTCGAAAAAGGTGCTGATAAGCAGTGGATTGTGGCTGCGGGTGCCACAGGTGGCGCCAAAGACGGTGAATTAGTCGAGGCCGAACAATCTGGCCCCAAAGGCCGCATGGGTCTGCCCAAAGCCCGTATCGTAGCCCGACTTGGCGATCCATCAGGACCGCGCGCGGTTTCACTGATCGCAATCCACCAACATGGTATTCCAGATCACTTTCCGGACGATGTGGTGGCCGAAGCTGAAGCAGCTAAACCCGCAGAACTGGGCAAACGCCGCGATATGCGCAAATTGCCCCTTGTCACCATCGACCCTTGGGATGCGCGCGACCATGACGATGCGTGCTATGTCGAAGCCGACCCCGACCCCAAGAACGCTGGCGGCTATATCATTTGGGTCGCGATTGCTGATGTGGCGCACTACGTCACGCCGAACTCTGAATTGGACCGCGAGGCGCGCAAGCGCGGCAACTCTACCTACTTCCCCGACCGTGTTGTGC
>ENA-OQVM01005564-OQVM01005564.1-marine-metagenome-genome-assembly--contig:-NODE-5564-length-12013-cov-4.990282_pt1 | contig 12013 bp, 14 predicted proteins | sample MGYA00237776_ERZ505498 | MGnify/ENA primary metagenome ERZ505498 (study PRJEB26159, sample SAMN06265151) | marine metagenome | isolation source: Helgoland LTER site | place: Germany:Helgoland, sampling... | reverse complement strand
TACATAAACATTCATCACATTAACATATATTATGGAAGGTTGGGGTGAAATCAAGACAATACCTATCACACATGGTGGAGATTTCTGGGCGTTGATGTATCAACTAATAGACGATAAGAGTGGATTTTTCGATAATAAATCAATAATTACAGAATTGTAATGATGAATAGTGATTTTGATATTAAGAAAAATATAGATAGAGATTTATTACAAGATAAAATAATGGATGCAGGATATTATTCAGTTTATGAACCTGATTGGTATCCTGGTGTTAATATTAAATATTATTTTAACAATAATAATGATAAAACTGGAATATGTAAATGTACTGAAAAATGTAATGGCAAAGGTAAAGGATGTGGAAATGGTCAATGTAAAAGAGTAACAATTGCTGTATTTGCGAGTGGTAAAATCATTATTACTGGTGGAAGAAGTAAAATACAATTAGTAGATAGTTATAATTTTATTAAAGGAGTATTAGATGATAAAGAAAAATATAAAACAGTATAATAGATAAAATAAAATAATAGTATATAATATAATGAAATTTTTTATGATAATGTTTATTGCTGTTATTATTTTTTATTTAATGTATACTAGACCAAAAGTGAATCATGTTGTAGAAATTAAAAAACCAGACCATTCACATAGTATTCGGGAAAATTTAAAGAAAGATATGTTTGTAAAACCAACACATAATTTGTTATATATATTTAATCAAATGTCAAGTTATGATAAATTAAGATTAAATGGTAATTGTAAATCGAGCATATTTACTAGAGATACAATTCCAAAAAATAAAGATGAATATTTAAAAGATGTATTAAATATTATAATTGAACATATTAAATTTATAGATAGCGAACAAGATTATAATTTACATGGTGTCGAACAAGTTTACGAACAAGAAGATGTTCATGGCAATAAAAGATATATTGTTATATCGTTCCTATATGATGTTAAAAATTATTATACTGTCAAAGTATTTATTGATTTTTTAAGATTTAAAGATACAGATGTATTATATGTAAATTCTATTGGAAATGAATTTAGTAGTAATTATAATGTATTAAATAAATATGACTATTCATTGTTTTCTAAAGGATATTTAAAAGATTATAATATGTTTGATAAAGATGCAAATGCAATATTAGAAGAAAATTACAGAAAATATTATAAGTTGATTGGAATCAATGATAGTAGTATTGAATATCATTTATTAGATAATGTTTATAAGATTGATAAAGGCAGTTTCAATAAATATGATTTAGATAATTATACAAAATATTATTATTCGGATAGGATGCCTATGGAACGTAGTGGAACATTTTGTCAGAAACATTTAAATGATTGGGACGAACATGGAATAAAGATGGCAAACGAAGTAGCAATGGAAAATCAATTTATACCACCAGATTGTATAGCAAATAATAATACTACTGTGAAAGCATTAAATAGACCATATTTTGGACCAGGAGTGATAACACAAAGAACTGATGAAAATGATTATAGTTGGTTAGCAGATCCAGGAAGAGGTAATATTATACCGAGTTTGGGTATACCTATAAATTAAAAAAAATATTTATATAAATTAAAATATATATAATAATAAAGTATGGATATAAATGTTGAAAATGTTCTAATTATCGTAATTGTGGCATCTATGTTTTATCACGTTATGGTATACGGAGTCAAACGTAGATGTAGTTATAAAAGAGAATCATTTAATGTTGGTGGTCAAGTGTCGCAGGGAGAAACAAGTGAAGAATGTACAAGAGCTTTATTAAAAACTTTTTGTTTTACTAAAGGTGAAAATTGTGATATTTGTGTTGGGACGAAACAAAGTAAATTAAGGAGTGCTGGTTGTACACAAGCTGATTTAAGTAATTATTGTTCAAAAGATGAGAATTGTGATGAAACTTTAAACATGTGTAAAAAAACTAATCTACCATGTCATGGTTGTCACAGATGTTCAACTCCATCTGGCAAGGGAAAAGATAAAAAATATAAATTTAACTGTGGATGTAGATGTAATTAACCTATTTCTTAAAATGTTTACCACAATATTCATAACCAATTTTACAATTACAATTACATGGTTGTCCTTTATTTTTACCACTTTTTAAAATATGGTTACAAGGTTTATTCTCATATTTTAAACCATTTTTATATTCTTCGCTAGTATAATGTATACCTCTAATTAATTTTTTTAATCCATTTACAACTGGTAATAATTCTATATTTTGTCTACATAGGGGACAATTATTAGTTTTTTCATAATTATATATTAAACTTTTTTGTAAACATTCATAATGAAAAGTATGATTGCAATCTGTTTTAATAGTGTAACCATCTTTTAAAAGATCTCCACAAATATTACAAGTTTCGTCTGTAGACATTACTATAAGTTAATATTTAAAATTATTTTTAAATAATATAGTAATGATATGATACATTCATGCGATAAAATACTAAATGAAAGAGATATAAATTATAAGAAAAAATTAAAATATTCAGATGGATTTACATTTGTAGGTATAAGTTATCTTAATATGGATTTATGTATACAAACATCTAAATTATATAGTAAGTATGGTTTAAATACAAAATATGATAAATATTTTATAGATTTATCATTACAAAATATATGTAATGATAATAATATTAAGATTTTTATGGATAACTTAAATAAAATATATGAAAATGTAAAATCTAGATATAAAAACTATAATGTTATAAATCCAATTAAAAAAGATACTATAAGATTTAAAACAAAAAGTGATTTTAAAATATATGATAGTAATCGTGATATATTAGAAAGTATATTACCTAATACTTATGGTAATTATATAGTATATTTACAAGGTATATGGTTAATTGATAATGATATATATTTTCAATGGTATACATTACAAGCAAAAATAGATATGCCTTTAAATTTAGATGAATATGCTTTTTTGGATGACAATATTAAAAGTATACCTAAACCACCACCATTACCAAATAAAAGTATACCTAAACCACCGCCCTTACCAAATTTTAAAAAGAGTAGTAATGTGATTGTTTTACCAAAAAAGAAAAATGTGATCAAAAAAAATAAATCAATAGATGTTCCAACATTGGATGATATAATGATGGCATTAAGTAAATTAAAAAGTGTAAATAAATAATATATTTAATATATATAATGAGTGCTTATCAAAATTATATACGATTTGAAGATTTAGAGAGTCCTAAATATCCTGGTGTCAATAATGATATACAATATGCAAGAACTACAAAAAATGATGGTCCTCTTTTTGATTATATTAAAAGTTGTAATACACCTAATGTAGTCTGGGGTAGTGAAAAACCTATAGTTGAGAAATGTTTACCAAATCATTTACATATGGAAGGAGAAAGTTGTAATCAAATATGGAATAATTCAACTAAGAGAAAAACTATTACAAATGTAAATTATAAGTATCCTAAATAATTATAAATATTATAATATATGTTTTTATATGATAATAGTGCTATATTATTTGCATTTTTGCCAATAATAACAATTTATTACAGAAAATTTTTATATAATAAACATCCAATAATATTTTATATATTTATATTATTATCATTATTGACTATACCATGGTATTTAATGATGATTGCGATATATAAAGGAAAAATATTTGATCCTAAAATAAAAAAAAGAAGAATACCATAAAAATATTAAAGATAATATAAGATAATAATATATGTCAAAATTAAATAATTTAAAGCACATATACTATGAAAAATATAGTATTGATAGTATAACTTATGATAATTACAATTTAAAAAATCCAAATGTTAAAGATAAAGAATATGAATTATCAGATGATAATAATATAGTAAATAATGATAGATTAGCATATATTCAAGTTGTTTATAATAATAATCCTATAATATATGTAACAACTCCTAAGATGTTTTGTCCATTTGGGTTAAATAAAAAAGGATATTCAATGAATTTACAATTTACAAATTATAGTACTGATAAAGAAATGAATGGATTTTTTGAATTTATTAAGAATATTGAGTTTCAACAAATGGAACATATAGGATTAGATGAATCTAATATTGATTTATATGCAAGTCAAATTCAATATAGTAAAAATGATGTATATGATCCATCATTAGTAGTCAAATTACCATTCAAATATAATAAATTTGAAGTAGATATATATAGTGATAATTTTCCATTATCAGTGTTTAATATTCAAAAATTTATGAATATGACATGTGATATATATATAGATAAAATATGGAAATTTAATGATAGATTTTATTGTAAATGGAAAGTAAGAAATATTTATGTCTATTGATGATAGATTTATTACAAGTGGCATATGAAATAGTGTAAGAAATATTTATGTATATTAATATTTGTTTTTATTAACATTTGTTTTTATTAACATTTGTTTTTATTAACATTTGTTTTTATTAACATTTGTTTTTATTAACATTCGTTTTTATTAACATTCGTTTTTATTAACATTCGTTTTTATTAACATTCGTTTTCTCTAATATTCATTTTTCTAAGTATTATTTATATATGACTGAAGTGTATAAATATGATGATATTGATTATGATAATTTAAAATTTAGTAAACCAAGTAAACAGAATAGTTATTATTATAGTAATATAAGTTATGGTATTAAAAATGATTTATTTTTTTTACAAACATCTAAGTTAAAGATAAATAGTGATACAGAAAAATTAGGTAAAATACCGAGTATTGAATTTGAGATATGTAATGATAATTTTGATATGTATGATTTATTTATGAAATTAGATGATAAATTAGTTAAAAGTACATATAATAATAGTAAAGAATGGTTTAATCAAAGTATACCATTAGAAAATATTGAAGAAATGTATAAGGGTATATGTAAACCATTAAAGAAAAATAAAAACCCAAGTATAAAGTTTAAATTACCAGTAGAAAATGATAAAATATTAAGTAAAATATATGATCAAAATAGAGAATTAGTTGATATTAAAGATTGTAAAAGTGGATATGATGCAATATGTATATTACATATAAGAGGAATTAAATTTATGAAACAGCAATATATTTGTGATATTTATATAAATCAGATGAAAGTTAATATTCCAAAACGTGAAGATTTTGTAATACCAGATAAATGTTTAATTGATGAATTTGATAAATTATATGATTCCGATGAAGATATTATAGATAATGAGATTATTGATGAAATAAATAATGAAAGAGAAATAATATTAAAAAAAAAACGTGAAGAATTAAAAAGATTACAAAAATTAAAAGATGAAATTGAAATGTTAGAAAAAGATATTTAATTTTATTTTTTTTTTTTTATGTTATATATAATATAAATGAACTGTGACCAAATTATTTATCTTGGAATTTTTGCAATTGTTGCGATATATTTATACCAGAATGTATTGACACCTCAAAGGGAATATTTTAATGTTGGTGCGAATATGCCAATAGGTAATGCTGGAAATGGAAATGGAAATGGAAATGCTGCTCATGCTGCTCATGCAGCACATGCTGCTGCTCAAAATGCTAATGCTGCAGCACGTAATGCTAACGCGGCTGCGAGATCTAATGCGAATGCTGCTGTAAATTCAGCGCAAAGAGCAGCGAGGTCTAATGCTGCGGCAAGTGCTAAAGCAACTCCGCAAACTGCTCCAGGTGTTAGAGCATCTGAACCACTAGGTAATAATGAAATGAGTCTACCAGTACAATTTAACAGAACCCCAAGTCAATGTTATCCACAAAATACATTAACTGCTGGAGATTTATTACCTTCTGAAGAATCTAAAGAGATTAGCGAATTTAACCAAAATTATCCTATTGGTGAAGGTGTATTAAAAGGTATTAACTTTTTATCTTCTGGATATCATATTGGTGTAAATACTGTTGGACAAAGTTTAAAGAATGCTAATAGACAATTAAGAAGTGAACCACCAAATCCTCAAGTATCTGTAAGTCCATGGATGAATAGTAGTATTGGACCAGATCTTTTAAGAAGACCATTAGAAGTTGGTGATAGTTGTGGCAAATAAGTTTTTTATTTAATTTTTTAAAATTTGAATATATTTAAAAATATTTTAGTATTATTAAGTATTAAAATGAGTGAAAAAAATATATTTAAGGCAAATCCTTATAATCTTTCTAATAAACTTTTAAAAATAGATGATATCAATGATATTATGAAACTTCTAAATATCAGTGATTTTAAACCGAATGATTTAAAATTATATCAAAGAGCATTTGTTCATAAATCATATTGTAATATGAAACAATATGATGAATTTGAGAATGATATTGATGCATTACCATTATTTCAAGAATCTTATGAAAAAATTGAATTTTTAGGTGATAGTATTTTAGGTTATATTGTATGTGAATATATATATCAAAGATATACAATGATATATAATATGGATGAAGGATTTTTAACAAAATTGAAAAATAGATTAGTATGTGGTAATATGTTATGTAAATTAGCAAATGATTTAAGTTTCAATAAATATTTAATATTATCAAAACATATTGATGAAAATTGTGATGGTAGAAATAATAAAAATATATTAGAAGATAGTTTTGAAGCATTTTTAGGATCATTATATTTAGATACTAATGATATACATTTTGTAAAAAAATTTTGTATTAAAGTATTTGAAAAATATGTAGATTTTGGAGAAATTATATTGAATGATAATAATTATAAAGATGTATTACAAAGATATATGAATAATACATTTAATGTCAAAATTAGATATAAAACAGATAAAATACTAGATAAAAAAATATTTTTGAGTAAAGTATATAAAATAGAGAATGATGTAGAAATATTTATAAGTGAGGGCACAGAAAAAACTATTAAAATGGCAGAACAAACTGCTGCTAAAAATGCTTTAATACATTATGGTGTTTTAAATTAAGATTATATTTGTTTATAATATATAATGAGTGCAAAAGTCATTAAACCTATAGAAAAAAGATTATCAGATATAATACATATTTTTTTTGATAGTGATTTAAATGATTTAACAAAAGAAAAATTAAAACGAGTTTATAATGATCCTAAAATAAATGTAAATTTTGAAAATATAACTGATAAAGATTATAGCAGTTTAAAAGGATTAATATCATCTATGAAAAAAAAACCAGATATTAAAAGAGTATTACAGGATAAACCAAAATTACCAAATATTACAGAAGTTTCTACTGAAACTACTAGTAATGATAAAAGTTTAGTCAAAATAGAATATAAAGATTTTAAAGGTGAAAAATATGTAAGTTTTCAAAGAAAAGCATTTATAGATTTTATAAATAATGATTTTTTTGTTAAAATAAAAAAAATATCTGAAAAGAATGACTTTAAAATTTATCAAAATTTTGTTAAATATTATTTATCATTAGAAACACCATACAGAGGGTTATTAGTTTATCATGGTTTAGGAACTGGTAAAACAGCAACTGCAATAACAACAGCAGAAAGTTTATCAGAAAATATGGATATATTTACATTATTACCAGCATCATTAGAAACTAATTTTATTGAAGAAGTTAAAAGATGGAGAAGTGATATTTTTGATTTAGAAAATAATAATTGGGTTTTTATGACAAAATTAGAAGTAGTGAATGATACAAGTTTTAGAAAATTATTAGTAGAAAAATATAATATAAGTGTAGATGATTTACATAATATTTATCTGAAAACTAAACGTAAAACCAAAGATAAAATTGAAGAAGGATATTGGAAAGTATCAGACGATATACAAAATGATCGTGATAAAATTAAAACAATAGATGGTAAAATACGTAATACTGTGAAATCAGAATTAGATGCTATAGTTTTAACAGTGGGTGAAAAACTACAAATTGAAAATCAAATAAATTTAATGATACAATACCGATATAATTTTATTCATTATAATCCATTTCCAAGTGTTAAAAATACTAATATTGATGAATTTTTAGAAGACAACAATGAAAATATATTTCAAGAAATAGATGTTGATGATATGGCAAAAACAAATAATCAAAAATTAGTTAAAAGATTAGAAACAAAACTAAAAGAAAATCGTAAAACACATTTAATAGATTCTCCATTTTACAATGAAACAATAATTATTGATGAAGTTCATAATTTTGTTAGACAAATATTAAATAAAAAACAAGGTATAGCAAGAGTTTTTTATGATTGGATAATTAATGCAAAAAATATAAAATTAATATGTCTTTCTGGTACTCCTATAATAAATAAACCAAGTGAAATAGCATTATTATATAATATGATTAGAGGTTTAACTAAAACATATAATTTTAGTATTGAATCGCCTGAAAATATGGATACAAATGATATATTTCAAAAATGTAAAGATATATTTTATAAAAATGATTCACCAATTGATCAAATATATATATTTCAAAGAAATGGTAAAATAATTATTTCATTTATGCAAAATACTACAAGATTTGAAAGTATTATGAATCCAGATAATAGAGTTGTATATACTATTCAATATAAAAATCATGATTTTGATGACTTTATGGAATATATTTATAAAGGATTACATGAATTATATGATGATGATAAAATAATTCCTAATAAAAAAACATATGACAAGTTGTCACAAGATGATAAAAACAGTATCATTAAAGGTAATGTTGTTAAGTTTAGTGTAGATGGAGATATTATTATGAGTGATGAGTTTAAAAAATATAAATCTGAACCTAATATTAGATTTAATATTTTTAGAAAATTATTCAGTGTTGATACTGATAGTGATACAATTGATTTAAGTGATAATGATAGTTTTATGGAATACTTTTTTGAAGATAATGATGATATTTTAGATCGCAAACGCACATTATTAAAACGTATGTTACTTGGTTTAACATCATATTATCCCATTGATAGATCATCAATTGTAAATATGCCAGAAATAATATTACCAAAAAATAATCCAGAAAAATATATAGATTATAAAATATCAAGTAGTATTAATATTGAATCATGTCCTATGAGTAGCAAACAGTTTGATAAATATTATGCAGCATATTTAAGTGATAAAGAACGTAATATGAAATATAATAAAAAAAATATGTATGACAATGATAATTTTGATTATCATATAAATACACGTAGAATATGTAATATGGTTTATAATAATGATAGTTTTAGATATGTCAATAAAAATGATGGTGAATATGCTAGATTAAAAAATATTGAATATGATGAATTATATCAAAGTGGTAGTTTAAAAATAAATAATGGTTTACAAATTTTATCACCTAAATTTAATCGTATAATGAAAAATATACAAAAATTTAGTGGTCAAAAATCAAAAGGTAAAATATTATTTTATAGTGAATTTAGAAATGATTCTGGTGCTGAAATATTTGAAAGAGTATTACAAGCAAATGGTTATAAAAAACTCGATGATAAAGATGAAACAATAGCATATAGATATACATTTATTACAGGTTCGGAAAGCGTTGAAGAACGTAGGAAAAATTTAGACTTATTTAATGATAGAAAAAATAATCATGGTGAATACGTCCAAATAATGATTATTTCTGGTGCTGGTGCAGAAGGTATATCATTAAATTGTGTAAGACAAGTTCATGTTTTAGAACCATATTGGAATTATGTGAGAATAGATCAAGTATTAGGTAGAGCAATTCGTATGTTATCTCATATTGGCAATGATAAAAATGATCCATTATTACCACCTGATGAAAGAAATGTTGAACAATATATATATTTAAGTGTATTTCCTATAGGAGATGATATTAAAAGTATATATAATGGATTAAAAGATTCAGATTCATGGTCAATGCCTAAAATTGAAGGAGAAATAGAAATACAAAATATATTGTATGAAAATTATCCAGATACATTTGCTATATTACAAAAAATAGATAATATAAAAAAAGAAAGTTTTGATATTACTGCTGATGAAAAATTATACAATATTATGGAACGTAAATACAAATTATCCGGTGTCATAAGTGATGTTATTAAAGAATCTTCAGTAGATTGTATGCAAAATACTAGAGATGATATAAATATTCATCAAAATTGTGTAGGTTTTGATAAAAGTTTAATGGATGAAAATTCATACTTTCCTGGCATAGATTCAAAAACATTAAATAATATTGATAATAAACAATTAAAGGCAACATTTTCATACTTTATAAAACCAGATACTTATATTGTTTCTGGATTAATTGATGAAAAAGATATATATTTATATTATCGTTTAAGATCAAAAGATGTTGATATTAATGATATTAGATATATTAAAGAAAATGGTATCTTAACTGGTATATTAAATGTTGATACTGCATATTATTATATGTATATCAATGATGTACATGAATTAGATAAAGATTTAGGAACAAAGTTGTCTGTATTTCAAAAAATATTTAGTATTAAAAGTGATATTGTAACTGATATTGTAGATAAAAAAATATTTCCTTCAATTGTTAATCTGACTAAAGATGTTTTAGGATATAAGATTAAAAATAATATTACTGAAAAATTTTATTATTATCCAGTTTCGAGCGATAAACCAATCGTAAGAATATACGATTATGATACTTGTGAAGAAAAAGATTATAATGTCAGTGAAATGAATTCTATAATTGTATATGATAAAAACTTTTATCAAAGATTATAAAATATCAGAGATTATAAATACATTTATAAATCTATTTCTTTAAAATAAAAAAAAATATATATATATTATAAAATGGACAAATTTCTTGGATTTAAAACTGAAGAAATTTTAACTTGTTTGTTATTATTTGCGATTGTTGTGTTTTTACTTTATCATCTCATTGATACTTGTAGTTGTTGCTATATAGATGGTTTTAGTGTTAGTGGCAAGAAACGTAATAAACATAAATTAAAAAGTGAAGATATATTTATACCATCAACTAAAGTTGAATTACAGACAGCTGTCGATCTATGGACGATTAATCAAGATAAGGCTATAGTGGCATATGGTAAAATTAATACATGGGATACAAGCGAAATAACCGATATGAGCTACTTATTTCATCAAAAACATAAATTCAATGAGGATATAAGTGGTTGGGATGTCAGTAGTGTAACAGATATGAGCTATATGTTCTATGAGGCCAAAGCATTCAATAAACCATTAAACAAGTGGAATGTCAGTAGTGTAACCGATATGAGCGAGATGTTCCGTGGTGCCGAAGCATTTGATCAAGATTTAAGTGGTTGGGATGTCAGTAGTGTAACAGAAATGTACGGTATGTTTGCTGAGGCAGAAACATTTGATAGAGATATAAGTCGTTGGGATGTGAGTAGTGTAACCAATATTAGCTATATGTTCTATTATGCCAAAAAGTTCAATGCAGATATAAGTGGTTGGGATGTCAGTAGTGTAACAGATATGAGCGTGATGTTCTATAGTGCCGAAACATTCGATCAAGATATAAGTGGTTGGGATGTCAGTAGTGTAACAGATATGCGCAGTATGTTCAATATTACCATAGCATTCGATCAAGATTTAAATTGCTGGGAAGTTGATATTGCCAGCGTAAAGACAGATTATATGTTTACTAATTCAAATATGGAATATGATAATCCTATAATTAATGGTTGTTGGAATAAAGAAAGTGATAATTACATAGGATGTCATACATATTGCAATTCGCCGGCTCCGCCAAAGCATTTAATAAACCATTAAACGAGTGGAATATGGGTAAAGTAACAGATATGAAATATATGTTTGGTGGTGCCATAGCATTCAATAAACCATTAAAAAAGTGGGATGTGCGTAAAGTAACAGATATGAGGTCTATGTTCCATGATGCCAATACATTCGATCAAGATTTAAGTGGTTGGGATGTGAGTAGTGTAACAGATATGAGTAGTATGTTCCGGAATACTTTTGCATTCGATCAAGATATAAGTTGTTGGGATGTCAGTCATGTAACAGATATGAGCATGATGTTCC
>ENA-OQVM01005562-OQVM01005562.1-marine-metagenome-genome-assembly--contig:-NODE-5562-length-12014-cov-4.803971_pt1 | contig 12014 bp, 16 predicted proteins | sample MGYA00237776_ERZ505498 | MGnify/ENA primary metagenome ERZ505498 (study PRJEB26159, sample SAMN06265151) | marine metagenome | isolation source: Helgoland LTER site | place: Germany:Helgoland, sampling... | reverse complement strand
ATTTTGTTTTTCCAAAGCGCGTTAATAGAAAAAAAGCCGCGTCTACGATCACTCTCATCTACAACATCATCATGCACCAAAGTAGCAGTGTGAATCAATTCTAATACCGAGGCTCCTCGATATGTCCTCTCGCTAACTTCTCCGTTGGATATCATTTTAGCTGTTAGAAATACAAACATCGGACGCATTTGCTTGCCCTTACGGTTGACTATATAGTGCGTGATTCTATTTAAAAGCGCCACTCTACTGGACATGGATAATCGAAATTTCTTTTCGAAAAGTTCCATTTCAAAAGCAATGGGCTGTTTTATGTTTTCTATAAGCTTCAAAAAAATGATTTATTTACAATACAAAATTAGTCATATAAAACATATTGTTTCTAAGGGTTGCGTTAAATTAATTAAAATTTATGCCTAAAATTATTAAAACTAATTAAACTTGGCAGTTAATTAGACAAATCACAAAAAAATTGATAGTTAATAATTGTTGTTTTTTAATCCTTCTATTTTGATTATCTTTATAATATAAATAATAGATGAATGTTGATAATATAGATAAGTTAAGTAATGAGGATTTAGGAAAAATTATTAAAAAATACAATATAAATACAAATGGAATTACATTAAATCGTAGTAATGCTGTAACATTAGTTAAAAATTTTATAATACAAAAACAATCTGAAAAAAATGTTAAAAATATTAGTGTAAATAATCAAAAAAATCGACAACGTCGAATGTCATCTGCTAATGCTACATCAGTAAAAAGAGAAAATATACCACAAAATGATGTCAAACATGTTAGAGATCGTAGAATGTCACAACCACAAACACGTAAAGAAGTCCATACGGCAAAAAAGGATCATGAGTTAAAAAATACACAGAATTTAGAAACACAAAAGGCAATTCAAGCATTAAATGAAAAAATGCCACAATATGATAATGTTGGTATGTATCCAAAACAAAAACGATTAGTTGCTATAGGAGATGTTCATGGTGATTTAAGTGTAACATTAATTGCTCTTAAATTAGCAGAAGTCATAGATAAAGATATATTTCCTTATAATTTTGATTTAAATAGGATCCAATGGAGAGGCGGTCAAACATGGTTAGTTCAAACTGGCGATCAAATTGATAGATGTCGTCCAGAAAATTGGAAAAATGATTGCATTGAAGATTTAGATGATGTTGAAGCAGATGAAGGTAATAATATGATTATTATGAAATTATTTAAAGTGTTAGATGATCAAGCAAGAAAATTTGGAGGAAGAGTTATAACATTATTAGGAAATCATGAACTTATGAATGTTGATAGAGATTTCAGATATGTATCACCAAAAGAATTTTTAGAATTTGTTCCACAAAGGGACAGAACATCGCGTTTAACAAAAGATGGTTTACCATTAGGATATTATCATAGATTAAAAGCATTTGAGAGAGGTGGTGCTATATCTAAATTTTATGCTGAACATAAAAAAAGCGTAGTTCAAGTTGGTTCATGGTTATTTTTACATGGTGGATTTAGTCATGCCTTAGCACAAAAATGTACAATTCATGAAATAAATGCATTAGTCAAAAAATGGTTATTAAAACAAACCAATGAAACGGAAGAAGAATTATTTGATGAAATATTCAGGCAAGATGATGATATATCGCCATTTTGGTGTCGTTTATATGCTGAAGATGATGATGAAGATGAAAATACTAGGGAAGGTTTTCAACATTTATTAAATATATTAAATAAACGTAATAAAAAGATTATGCCTATTCAAGGGATGGTTATAGCCCATACACCACAATATATGCATGATAGATTTATGAATTCATTGTATAATAACAGATTATGGAGAATTGATGTTGGTATGTCTAGAGCATTTGGTAAACAAGATATGTGTGGTGATAATAAGTTTAGACAAATACAAGTATTAGTTATACATGATGATAATCGCTTTGAAATTAAAAAACAACCATTTTATAATCGTCAACCTGGCCCAGGGATTGGTGAAAATGCTGAATTAAAAACCCCTGGGTTTTTATAAATTTGATATTTAAACATATTTCTATAATAATATATAATGATAATGAAAAAACTTTCTAGAGATGGATATACCATCCTTAAAAGTGATTTTAATAGTAAAGAAATAAAAAAGATTAAAGATGATTTAACAGCAAAACCCTATACAATGGATGATTTTTCAAATGGTAAAGAAAAAAAGTTTTATTTATATTTAGAATCACCTAAAAAATTATATGTTCCCAGATTTTATGGTTTAAATCGATTTGGTGTACCAGATATTGATAAAATTACTGATGGTGAAAAGATTAATATTAATTTTAAAGGTGGATTACGTTTAGAACAAGAACCTGTATTTGATGTATCTTATAAACAAATAATTGATACTGGTGGTGGCATTGTATCATTAAAATGTGGTGGTGGTAAAACTGTATTAGCATTATATATATTATCACAAATAAGAATGAAAACATTAGTAGTAGTTCATAAAGATTTTTTAATGACACAATGGTATGATAGAATTGGGGAATTTATACCAGATGCTAAAATTGGAAAAATACAACAAGATACTATAGATGTTGAAGGTAAAGATATTGTATTAGCAATGGTTCAAAGTTTATCAATGAAAGAATATTCAGAAGATACATTCGAATCATTTGGTTTAGTGATATTTGATGAATGTCATCATTTAGGTGCTGAAGTTTTCTCTAAATGTATGGCAAAAGTTCAATCAAAATATATGTTAGGATTAAGTGCAACACCAAATCGAAAAGATGGTTTAAGAAAAGTATTTGAATGGTATATTGGTGATATAGCATATATGACAAAAGATACAAAGGATGATGGAGCAATTGTTAATATTATTAAATATCATGATGAAAATCCCAAATATTCAAAAGTTGAAAATACATTTAATGGAAAACCATGTGTTCCAAAAATGATAAATAATATTTGTAATTATATACCTAGAACCCAATTAATCATAGAACAATTATTACCATTGTATAATGAAGGTAGATGTATATTAGTATTAAGTGATCGTAGAAATCATTTATTAGATATAGAAAATGGTTTAAAAAAACATGATATAGAATGTGGTTATTATGTTGGTGGAATGAAACCACAAGGTTTACGTGATGCACAAGAAAAAAATGTTATATTGGGAACATTTAGTATGGCATCTGAAGGTATGGATATACCAAAACTAAATACTATGATATTAGCATCTCCAAAATCAGATATAGTTCAATCAGTCGGCAGAATTTTAAGACAAAAAAAAGAAATTAGAAAATTTACACCATTAATCGTTGATATTCAAGATGAATTTGCTACATTTAAAAATCAAAGTAAAAAAAGATTAGCATTTTATAATCGCTGTAAATATGATATTACAATTTATGATTTGGATGGAAAAAATTATAAATACACTAAAAGTAGAAAACAAAAAAATAAAAAAATAGAAAATATTGAAGAATGTTTATTATAAATTATTGATGAACATTACGCTTTGGCATAACCCTATAATGATAATTCTCATTATCAGTTAATAGAGGTAGACCACCAACACCACGAATATTCTTACATACATTTTTACCTTCATTACCAGGTTCAATACTCATTGAAACAAATTCTCCTGGAAATAGAATCTTAAATCCTTGGGATTCAATATCACTAAAATGAAAAAATACATCTTCACTAGATGGATCATTTACATTCTTAATAAATCCAAATCCTTTCTTTTTATTAAACCATTGAACTTGTCCAAGGTGTTCACCAACAGTATCATTAGTTTCAGTATCCATAGTTTCTGCTTCGGTCATTTTTTATATTTATTATTAACTTATCTTTATATAGTTTAAGATGTTTAATATATTAATTCAATTATCATTTGTATTTTTAGTGATTATGTTTACAAAAAATATTATGGATATGAAAAAATATAATGATAAATCAGAATTAGTAGTTTTAAAAGATTTAGATATTGATCGTGATAAACGTATTATGGATCCATTATTGATAGATTATAAGTTTGATACACGAGATGTATATGAATATATAAAAAATAATCCATTAAAACATTATTGTAATGGTGATATGTGTTTAAGATTATCTGATTTTGATACATTAAATGATGTTTATATTTATAAAAATGATGAGTTGCATAAAGATTTAAATATTAAAAATATGTCAGAAAATATCATTGAAAAGTTCCAAAATATGTATAGTTTTAATAGTAAATATTATTGTAGTTTACTAAAAGGTAAAGTTGATATTAAAAGTGAAAAAAATCGTAACAATATATGTTTATTAGGTTGTTTACATGGAAGATGCACCGTATATTTATATAATCCTAAACATAAATCAATGTTAAAAGAAGATAATATCAAAAAATATGGTATTAAAATAGATTTTGAAAATGACAAGTTATTATATATACCTAGTGAATGGTATTATAGCATTCATAATAATGAAAATAGTGTATTATTACATTTACAAAGTGATACATATTTTACAAGTTTGTATAATGAATATAGAGAGTAATATAATTTGATTTTTTTCAATTATTAGTGTATAAAGATGATACTTTGATTTATTATGAAAATTAAATTAGCACTCATTCAAAAAGATAAAGTTATAAATACAAAATTATTTAAACCAATAAAACCACGTAGATCATCTAGAAGAAAAATACCAATCAATTGTAAAAAAAAACTATTCAAAGAAAAAGAAAAATTTATTGAATCTGTATATGACAAATGTTTATATGATAAATATATATTTTATGAATCTTTATTTGAAGACAAAAATTATCCCATAATAGACAATGAAGGTATATATGTAATTGATATAATTAGTGATGTAAAATTACCAAATCTTTCAACTACTGATAATGTTATGCAACAATTTGTAATTTAAAAATGATTATATTTCAAAACATATGCTAAAAGCGATAATCCCCCAATAGTTGTAACATTGCTCATAAATGGATAATATTCTTTATCAGATGGTGGAAAATGATACAAATAAGTTGCTAAAATTGTAAACAATGCTATTATTAAACAAGCTATACTACCATATATACTATATTTTTTATCATAAATACTATACATAATAATTAATGGACAGAAAAATTGTATACATATAGCAATTATTATAGACATCATATAAAATACTTGTGGCATATTGAATAATTTATTATCGAATTTTTTACCAAATCCTTTAACAACATCTTGATAATTTACAATTTTTGAAAATGATGATAAGAAAAACATAATTGTTAATAAAAAAGCAATAAAATATTTTATCATTATAATATATAAATATAAATTATTTAAAGATATATATAAATAATATAATCATAAAATGATGAGACTAACTTACTTTAATGTTCGCGGTCTTGCTGAAACAACGCGAATGCTTTTTGCTGTAAATAATCAAACTGGTGATCGGGAGGAATATGAAGATTTTCGTTATCCATTAGAAGTAATTGATATGAAAACACATCAAATGACAAAAGATGAATTTGATAGTGATAAAAGTGATGGTAAACTGGTAAAATCTCTAAATAAGGTACCATTTCTTGAAGTAGATGGACATGTAATTCCTCAATCAAAAACGATTGAACGTTTTCTTGCTCGTCGATTTGGATTAATGGGAAATAATGAATATGAAAGTGCGCATATTGATAGTATTTGTGAATGTGTTCGTGATTTTAAAGATATGTATCAAAAGGTGCGTGTAGCAGAAGATGTAGATACAGCTATGAATGAATGGTTTACAGTAACATTAATTGAACGTCTAACACTATTAGAAAATTTACTAAATGACAATAGTTTTAGTGTAGGAGATAAATTAAGTCTTTCGGATATTGTATTATATTCATTTATTACAAATTTTTTTGATAATAAAGAAGCAAGTATGAATGCAACATTAGCAGCACCTCGTCTAAGAAAGATTGTAACAATGGTAGGTGAATTACCTGAAATTAAAGAATGGTTAGAAAAGCGACCAAAAACTAATTTTTAATCTAATATATAATATATATGATGAAAAAATGTGGTGGAAAAAGAAAAATACCAAAAAAATATACTGTAGGATTATCATCGCGTGATAAAAATAAACAAAATAAAGCATTAAGAACGGCAAGAAAATCATATAAACGGGGAAAATATATAGATAGACCAAAATTAAAATCGTATAAGAAAAAAGAAAGTGGATGGACGGCAAAATTTCATAAACGTTATCCAAATGCTAAAACTGTTCCACAAATTGCTAGGGCAACTGGTATACCATCTAAAGCACTAAATGCTGTTAAAAAAAAAGGAATGGGGGCATATTATAGTAGTGGTAGTAGACCAAATCAAACAGCACAAAGCTGGGGGAAAGCTCGGATGTACAGCTATATATTAGGTGGACCAACAAGAAAAGTTGATCGAGAAATAACAAAAAAATACGATGTTAAATTTTAAATATATTATATAATAAATGGGTGATACATATCATTATAATGTTCCAGGTATAGTAATACATATGATACATTTAATATTTGGTATATGGTTAGCATATATTGGATACAAAAAGATCACAAATCAAAGTATAAGTGATTATAATTATCCAATATTAATAGGATTGGGATCACTTGTAATAGTTTATTTTATACATTTATTGTATAAAAATTGGAGTAAAACATGGAATTATGCTTTTGGTATTCCTAATTATTTAATACATATTATACATATTATAAATGGTATATTATTATTATCTGTTGGATTAAAAATATTAAATATGAACGATATAGTGAATATGTATTTTATCATAAGTGGTTCAACTGCTGCATTATATCATTTACATTTATTAGTATTCAAACACTGACATCAAGACAATTACATTGTGGATATTTTTCATATAATTTTTCTATACTTAATTCTTTCATTTTTGCTTCAATCATAATATCTATATGGACACCATATTTTTCTGGTATTTCCAATAAATATTTTGGTAATATTTCAATATAATCACTATGTTTACCTATTTTACCATCACCTTGTTCAGATACATGAAATTTAGGTTTTATGTCCCTACGTTTCCATGTTTCTAATATCAATGGTATATAATATTCAGGTTTTTCAAATTCTACATCCGGATGTAATAATTTATGACATTCAAAATGATGTGTATCAAATACTACTGGAACACCACACCGATCACTAATTTCTAAACAATCCGTAATACTATATGATTTTTCACAATTTTCTAATACTAATCTATTTTTAATATTTTCTGGTAATGTATTATAATTTTGTATCCATCGTTCTTTTGTGCCAACCATATCACCATAAACGCCGCCACCATGAATAACCATAACTGAATCTTTACCCATTTCCATTAAATCCAATACATCAGCATGATATTGTAAATCTGCTATGGTTTGTTTTAATACTTTTGCTCTGGGTGTACCTAATACATTAAATTGTCCAGGATGAAATGTTAATCTATGATTGTAATCTCTTGCTTTTTGACCAATCTGTTTTAATAAAGGTATCGCAAAATCATAATCATAATCTGGAACTTTTGGATTTGTTTTATGCATAAACATTTCACTTGATAAACGGAATACTTTTATACCACAGGATTCATTCCAATCAATCATATACAACAAGTCTTCCAAATTTTTAATTATACGTGTTTTTAATTCTTCTATTCCACGTTCATCTATTATTCTTACAATAATACGTCTACTGGCATATATTGGTGGTTTACATTTTTTTAAACTTGTATTCATACAACATAAACCAAGTTGAACTGGTTTATTTGTTGACATATTTATAAGATTATGATAATCTTTCTACTTAAAGAAATAAGATATATATAATTTCAAATTTATTGGAGTAGTTCACTATAACTATTAAATCTATTATGTAGTAAATTATTCATATAAAATATTTCTCCTTGTTGTTCTATAATTAAATTTTTACAAAATTCAATCATATATGAGTGTGTAGTATGTAATAATAATCGTTTGCTCATATCAATTGCTACTTGATGATGTGGTATCATATGTTCTAAATAACTAGTATCATTTATTTCCATATGTTCCATGTGTTTCATATGATCATTTGGTTTAAAAAATAATGGATTGCATCCACCATTCTTAGGTTTTGATTTGATGGGTTCAAACATATCTAATTTTGTAACTTTATGATTATATTTACCTTTTTCATCTGTTGATAAATTATCACTCATATTTTTAAAATAATGATCCATTTCATATATTTCAAATTCTTGATTTCTTATAATTTTTCTAGATAATGCTAGTATATCTGGATTTTTACTAATTGGCATTAATAGTTTACTCATATCAATTGCAACTTGATGATGTGGTATCATATGTTCTAAATATTCATTATCACTTAATATATCCGTACAAGGATTACTCATATATATATATATATATATATATATTATATTATACTATTATATTATACTATTCCAATCACTATATTTACTTCTCAAATTATCATATTTTTCTCTTAAATATTTACTATTATTTTTATCATAACATTGTTTGACCATACTATCTACGCCATCTATAATTTGATCATTTGGTTTTCCATCTTTTTTTAAATATTCATTACCATTCCAAGTATTCCAATTACCTACATAACTTGGATCTAATGACATATCTGGTATAGAATCACATACTAATTCGTTTCCATCACCTTTACCTTTTGCTTTATATAGAGCCCAAGCACCTAAACACATACAATGATTATTTCCAACTCTACCTTCTGACCAATCGCTTTGTCCTGTTTCGGTAGAAAAATCACCACGTTCTTCTGTAACATTCATACAAATTTGATGTACACCTCCTCCCTGTTCACTACAATATCCTTCACTATCCCAACTACCAGGTTCATTGCTAGTTTTACAAGATTTTAATGGTTCACCATAAATATTTTTTAAACTACTATGATCTTGCACACCAACACTAAATTCATCATTCTCTTTACATACTAATGATAATTTAACAAATATATCACCCATACCACCTTGTAAATCATCTGGCATAGTATCCATTCTCTTTTTACATTTTTTTAAAACATCACTTATATCATCACTTTCTGTAGCAATTTTAGTATCATAAAATAAGGCAAATATTAATCTACCATTTCTAGAATATACACCATTTTGTGTTTTTCTATTTTTACAAGTGAAACTGCTTACACTTTCTGGTATTTTAGATATATTGCAACATGGGTCTGGAATAGTTAATACATCATATGTAACACAAGTATCATTTAAATTCGCATCATATTTATCAACCCTAGCATATTTCATAATATCACATAAACATGGCCAACAACATCTATAATATTTTCCATAAATGTCATTATCATCTAAATCTTTGACTATTACATAATCAAAAACATTTTCACGTTTAGGATCAACTGGTGAACCACTTACACCACAATAAAAACTATTATATAATTCAAAATCATGTTTACTCAAATTCATATCAACAATATGTTTGAAAAATTGTGGACCACCACTATTACGATTTCTGTCGGGAAAGATAGTATTAAAATCTTTCATTAATTTTTCATATTTTTCACTGCGTTCACTCATATCAGTATCATTCTCAATATCTAATGTGAATCCTTCAATACAATTATTACCAAAACTATACATTAATATACATAAAAATGATAATAATAATATTATAAAAATAGATGACTTTATAATATTTTTTTTATTTAATTTCATATAATATATATATTATATATATATTATATATAATATAATATATATGATTGAAAATATTACATTTTTACATTTTTTAACAGCAACATTAATAATTGAAACATTTATGTTGTTTTTATTTCGTTTTACAAAAAGTCCATTTACTGGTATAGCAATTAATAGATGGTACAATAATATTGGTATAATTGCTGTATTATTAGATATAGTATCTGTATTAATAGGTTTTTATTTAGCAAAGTTTTTATATCAATATTTAACCCATAATGGATATATGAATAAAGATTATGAATTATGGAAATTTTTAGGATTAGTATTAATGATACAAATATTACATGATTTTGGATTTTATTTTACTGTTATACAAAACACAAGTAGCGGTATGAATCGCGTCATAGATGAATTTAAAAGTTATGCTAAAAGTGTTGGATCAGGCGCTGTAATAGGTGATTCATTTATGTATTTAGTAGCAACTCCAATATTATATTATTTAGTCACAAAAAATAGCAATGATACTAATATATTTATTAATTTAGTGGGTTTGTATTTAATTGGTTATTTTTTACATCAAAAACCAATAATTAAAATGTAAATATATAATATAAATGAAAGTTGTTATAAAAAAATCAACAAATCCAAAAAAAAAATATATGGCAATATTTACAGATGAAAAAGGTAAAAAAGTCAAAACAACACATTTTGGTGCTACTGGTTTTTCTCATTATCCTATTCATAAAGACAAAAAACGTAAAACAAGATATTTAACTAGACACAAAAAACGTGAAAACTGGTCAAATTATATGAGTGCTGGAGCATTGAGTAGATATATATTATGGGGTGAACCAACATTGAGAGCAAGTATACAAAAATACAAAAAAAGATTTAATTTAAAATAATCATATAATTATGAATCTATTACTATATATAATATTTGTAACAACAATATTTATAATATATGTTGAATATAGTGTAACCGGTATATTATTTAGACCGAATAGTTTAGGAAAGTTGTCAACAAATTTATATAGTCTATTCAGTTATTTATTAAACCCATTATACAATAAATTTTTATGGCAACCACAATTATTAGATGTGAATTATATATTTGTATTAGGGATTAGTTTATTGTTATATATTTAGATGGTTTACCATCTAATCTACTTTCATCAACCGGGGGGGATAGAGCAATCACATAATTTGTATCATTTAATATACTTTTAAGAAAATCTTTATAATTTTTTGCGTCTTTATAATATTTTGTAATAATATTATCTATATCTTTTTGAATAACATCATATTTTATTTTAATATATAAAGCTACACTTTTACCAACTAAATTAAAAGGGTTTGAATTATTTCCATTATCTATATAAGCATATAAATCTAACTGATTCTTTTTTTTGAGTGAGCCTGGTTTATGAACATTATTAGTATAATATGGTTCAAGGCTACCACCTCCACGGTAATCGCGATCAATGCTATCATAATCATAAAAATCAGTTATATATTTTGCAGATTCTATTTTATTCATAGTTTTAAGTTTTTTATTAAAACACACATTTTGTATTTTATTCATACAGAATGTATTCATATTTAATGTATATTTACCATTAATATTATATGGGTTGCCTGGTATATTCTGAATTTGTACAGTTATACTAGATGGAAAAAAAGGATCATTTTGTTCTATACATAATGATGTATTATTAGTCATACCATTACATGTTCCCTCAATTGGATCGTATGTACATTTGTATTTATCTAGTTGTCTTGTATCTACATTACGAGAAATAAATGAATTTTCATCACACCTCAATTCATCGGTACTATAGTTATTACAATCAACTCCTATCATATTTAAATTTAATTCTGAACAATCATTTTGACCACCAACACTAAATCCATCCCTACATCCACAATTTGATAAACTATAAAACAAAAATATAGCAATCAAAAATAACAATAAATACTCAATTTTAACCATTATATATTATATAATATATAGCAATCCTTTGAATGGGTTTGAATGCAGCTATTGACAAACAATTTCCCTTTATACAGATCTGTGCTAATTTACAATGATTAGCTGTCCAATGAGACAATAATATGTGATTATATGTGATATTATGTGCTTCAGAACATGAAACCCGTCGACCATTTAGCTACTTAATATCCCAATGAGTTGCCTTTGAAGGTTTGTACCGTTCCGCCCGAGTACTCTTCATGCCGCCACATCAAATCATCTC
>ENA-OQVM01005560-OQVM01005560.1-marine-metagenome-genome-assembly--contig:-NODE-5560-length-12015-cov-8.922098_pt1 | contig 12015 bp, 16 predicted proteins | sample MGYA00237776_ERZ505498 | MGnify/ENA primary metagenome ERZ505498 (study PRJEB26159, sample SAMN06265151) | marine metagenome | isolation source: Helgoland LTER site | place: Germany:Helgoland, sampling... | reverse complement strand
TGAGGTAACACCTCCTGCAAGATTTCTATAAATGTCAACATCTTCCGGGTCTACTACGTCCTCAATAGTTACTTCTGCAGACGAGTTGTGTCCCGCTTCGTTAATAGCCAACGCAGCAATATGTGAATGTTCATCAATAACACCAGCTGTTACATGCTTACCGGTAGCATCTATTGTTATTGCATATCCGAAGGGTTGTAGAGATCCACATTCTTCTACCGATTCTATTTATGGACTGGTGGCTTCCTCTTCATAGCAGCGTGGTGCTGCTGAATGATATTTGCATTTGAAGGATTTTTCATAAGTTGCTGTGCTTACTCGTAATCGTATTGATAGTTTTCATTCTAAAGATTTTCTTTTGAAGCATTATGACTTAATAATTTAGGACCACTGTTCTTCTATTTAATCTTAAGACCAGAGTTGTTCTGATTTATGTAATCTTAATCCGTAGACTCTTTTGATCTTTACTTCACAATTTATTATTTTTTAGAAATTGAAAATATAGAAGAACCAGCCATTATATATTTTGATATCTCCCTTAAGTGATATTTCTTTTATTCTTTTATCAGTCTCACTATTATCTATTTTTACTGAATATTGATCAAATTTAATACTTTCAATTGATTTAACATCTACTTTTGGAAGTTCTGTTACTGACAAAACATATTCTAATTCTTTATCTTCACCATAAGTTTTCAAATCCAATTTTGGTTGACCTGCAGGTTTGATTTTGTTTTCTTCTAATGCTTTTGTAGAAGTTTCTTTTAAAACTTTATCTAAAACCTCACCAAACACAGCTTTACCAAATTGTCTTTTTAAAACTTCTTTTGGAACTTTTCCTGGTCTAAACCCTTTAAGATTTACTGTTCCTTTGATCTCTTCATATTTTTCATCCATATAAGAGTTCATAGTCTCTTTATCGATTAAAACTTTAAGATCTTTATTTAAACCTTTTATATTTTCTATTGTTACTTTCATAATTTTTAAGTGGTAGGGCGAAAAGGACTCGAACCTTCACATCCGAAAATATTGGTTCCTAAGACCAACGCGTCTACCAATTCCGCCATCGCCCCACAAATTACGAGGTTTTATATATTATTGAAACTATTTGTCCAATGACAATTAGTAAAAAATTAACTATTTATCAGCTATAATTTATACTAATTTTTTAAAAAATGATTATTTCACCGTGTATAAGTATTTGTAAGACTGATCCTTCAACAGGATATTGCTATGGATGTGGGCGAAACAATGAAGAGAAGAAAGCTTGGAAACTTGAAAATACAACTGAAGAGTGGAAAAAAAATAATTTAGAAGATATAAAAAAAAGACTTAGTGGATGGCAATTAGAAAGTTTTAATGAGTCTTATGAGCATAAAATTAATAATGGAATATCACTTTTCAAAAAGAGTTTAAAAAATGGATAAATCAACAATTGTAATTGTAATTTATATAATTGGTTTAATTTTTGGTGCACTAGTTTTAGATATGTGGAGTGCAAAAACTAGCCCTAAGGCTTTATTAGGAATTGGCTGGACAGCATTATTATTAATAGGTTTATTTCTAACTGAAAAAAAAGATAGTAGATAAATTTAATCTTTCTTTTTATTTATTTTTGGTAAAGTTTTTTTTTTTAAATTAAATCTACTATTAGTTATATTGCTTCTATGTTTTGCATAGGATTGTTTTTGAGCTTGTTTCATCGCTTTTTTTGAAGACATAATAATTTATCTTAGTACTCTATTTCAATTGTATCAATAACTTTAAGATTTTTATCTGAAACAACAATTTCGCCGGATGAAGGTGCGTAATTTAAACTTTCAGAAATAACCACATAATGTGTAACAAACACTAAGTTTTTTTTACCATCCCAATTTTTAATAAATCTTTTTAATTTTTTCATTTGAGGATTTTTATTCTGAGCAAATTTTGCACTAAAAAATGAATTCAAAAAAAATTTTGTTTCAAACTTATTAAAAGCAATTAATGCTGTTTCTTTACACCTACACCACTCACTAGAATAAACTTTATTAATCGGAATATTGTTGCTCCTAAAAAAATAACCAATTTTATTAGCTTGTTCTCTACCTGTATCGCTTAAATTTCGTTGTGTTTTACAGTCATTTATTTCAAAATTATCAGGATCACCTCCACCAGGAGCATAAGCATGTCTAATAAAAATTAATTTTCCACCTTGTTTAAGTTCATTAATTAAATTCTGCTTTGAATCTGCTTTAATTGGTGAATTAATAGTTATAAATATTATTAATAAAAATTTTATAAACTTCATTAATGAGTATTAAATTTAAAAATCTTAATAACACAATTGTTAAATGTAAAAAATGTCCAAGATTGGTAAAATTTATAAAAAAAATTACCATTGAAAAAAGAAAGCAAAATATTAATGAAGTTTATTGGGGAAAACCAGTAACTGGTTTTGGAGACACTAATGCTAAACTTTTAATACTAGGTTTGGCTCCAGCTGCTCATGGAGGTACTAGAACAGGTAGAGCATTTACAGGTGATAAATCTGGGGAATTTCTGTTCAAATGTCTACATAAAGCAAAAATTGCCAATCAATCAACATCAGAAAATTTAAAAGATGGTCTTAAACTTAATTCTACCTATATCACTAACATTCTAAAATGTGTACCACCAGGTGATAAACCGCTTAATAAAGAGCTTAATAACTGTTCTGAATATTTTGACCTTGAAATTTCTAATTTAAAAAAGTTAAAAATTATAATCACTTTAGGGAAAGTTGCTTTTGATAATTGTCTAAAATATTATAAAAAAAAATATAATCTAAGCAAAAAATTTAGTTTTAAACATGGTGCATCTTATATTCTACCAGATAATATCGTCTTAATTCCTAGCTACCACCCAAGTCCTCGAAATGTAAATACAAAATTAATATCTCAAAGAATGATGGTAGATTTATTTAAAAAAGCAAAAAAAATGTCTACAATTTAATACTGTCACAAAAATAAGGTTTAAAATTATCAAAAATTACTTCTGGGACTTTGACTGGTTTACCTTTGTCATTTACAAAAACCAAATGAACTTGGGCTTCCACTATTGTGGTTTCACCATTTGTTATAATTTGATTCATAAAAAAAGAAGTTTTGGTAACTGATTTTACAAAAGATCTAATTTTTAGCTCATCTTCTAACTTTGCAGATTTTTTATATTCGATATTGCATGATTTAACTATAATCAATGCACCAAATTTATCTTTTATTTGAAGATTACTTAGTCCTATTGTTGATAAAGCTTCCGTTCTAGCTCTTTCTAAATATTTAAGGTAATTAGCATAATAGACAACTCCACCAGCGTCAGTGTCTTCATAATAAACTTTTACATTGTGATAAAAATTTTCATGCATAAAAACATCCTATCAAAAAAAATAATATTTTTATATAAACTAAGATATAATTAATTGATGAAAATTTATATCATTTGGTTAATTGGAGTTGTTTTATGGAACTTTGGTTTTCCCAATGCAGCACCTATTGCAGATGTCATTGTTGCTATCCTCTTATCTTTCTTAAGTATTGGCCTAAAAAGATATTTAAAACTTAATTAATTTGCAGAAAAATAGATGTTTTGAAAATAACTGACAGCTTTCATTTTTGAATTATCAGTATCAGACATAATTGCTAACCCATCTAATTGTTCTACATCTAAGTTATGAAATCTTTTAAAATCTTCTTTGACATTAGCTTTTACCGTAACCCATTTATTTAAATTATCTTTGGTTGTTGCTAAAACATTATCAATTGATTTTTTTGTGTATGGGCTTGGCGAATTAAATCCAACTGAACTATTACTAGAAAATACATAATTAATAGCTCTATTTGATAGTGGAGTTGCTCCTGTTTTTTTAATCACAAAAACACGCGCAGCAAAATCATGACCTTTTTTACTGTTTTCTATAATATTTGGTAAATCTTTTTCTACTTTCCATGTGATATTAATGAAAGGTGTCTCGTTTAAATCAATCTTAATTTCTTTTCCCAGACCAGAGGCCGCATTGTCTGCGACTGCTTTTAAAAAATTACCATTATCATTGGAGCCAACTGAGTATTTTGTTTTATTGTCTGCCCCCCTAACCTTTCTAACCTCTAATTCTGATAGTTCTATCTCAGTAAATTCAAAAACTTTAACCTCTTTTGCGTTGGTTACCGATGTCAATAAAAGAAACAAACTTAAAATCTTTAGCAATGATTTCATAAATTAATAATATAAAACTTTATTTTCTTATCAATAATTAAGGTAATAAAATAATTTTAGGCGCAACGCAGGTACCTTCATGAATTTGTTTAAAGGCATTGTCGCCATTTTTTAACTCTCTAAACTCAATCCAATCTAAAGGTCCAATGTCCTTATTAGCAAGTATTTTTAAAGTCTCTTCAAAATCTTTATTGGTATAACAATAAGTTCCGATTACAGTTACTTCTTGAAGTGTCATTTTTCTAAAATTAAAAGGTCCTGCAGGTTGAGTTAAACCTATATGGATTATAGACCCTCCTGGTTTAACAACATCAATGGCTTGTTGTCTGGAAATTTCTAAGCCAACTGTATCAAAAACAATATCAAAATTATTGCTTTTAATCTCTTTATCATTTGGAGATACGAAATTTGCATCAAGATATTTAGAACATTCAGTAAGTCTTAACTTATTTGGATCAGATAATACTATATTTTTATTGCCTTTAATTTTTGACAATATCAAACCACATAATAAACCTATTGCTCCACCTCCTTGAATTAATGTCTTACATTCAGATAATGGTTTTTTTAAAGACTGTTCGCCAATTAAAACTGCATGCAAAGAAACTGCTGTTGGTTCAGCAACTGGTGCTTCATTTTTATCTAATCCATTTGGAATTTCATAAATATTTTGATCAGGAGTTGAAACATATTCAGCAAAAACTCCTTGTCTTTCTATTGGTCTATTCATTCCTAATATTATTCTATGAGGACACAAATGCTCTCTTCCACTCGTACAATATTCACATTTTCCACATGTAATTAATGGATTTAAAACAACATCTTTACCTTTAAATTTTCCATTTTGAACTTCACCACTTACTTCATGACCTAGGATTAATGGTGGCACTCTTCTTTCATCATGACCATGGTAAGCATGCATATCAGATCCACATATACCTGAGGCATGAACTTTTAAAATACTTTCACCACTTACTTCAGATGGATTAACTTCATCTCTATAAACTAATTCTTGTGTTCCTGTATAAACTAATGCTTTCATATTATCTTTTTGCTAAGAGATAATATGTCAATGATGAAATAAAAGCACCTATAATCCATCCAAAGGATTGTAAAAACATTAAATTAGGATTCCAAATTGTTGAAGCAGAAAAAATAAAACCTATAAATATTGAGTAGCAACCCTTTATGTGCCATCCGTTAGAAAAATAATAAATACTATCTGATGTTGTTGAATAAATATCTTTATTGCTAATAGATTGTGATTTAATTAAATAATAATCAGCCACCATGACACCGAATAGTGGGCCAAAAAATGAGATAAAAGTATCAACAAATGACAAAATACCAATTTGACTTAATACTGTCAGCCAAAAGATACCAATGAAGAAACTAATAATTAATATTATGTAGCTAGCTCTTTTCAAGTTTAAAGAATTGGGCAAAAAATTAATAAGAGAATATTGAGATGGAATAAAATTAGCTACTAAATTAGTTGATGCAGATGAAATAATAATAAAAAAAATAGCAATTACTGTAATGAGTGTATTGTCAAATTTACCAATTATGTCAGTTGGATTGGTTAAAATTGAGCTTAAATCAAGAAATCTTAAATTTAAAAATACATCTGACCCAACAACTATAAAAACAGAAAAAATAGAAAAGATAATCAAATTAGCAATTAAACTTAAATTACCTTTTTTTAATTCATCTTCATTTTTAACATAGCGAGAAAAATCCCCAAAACTTACAATTATAATTGAAAAATATGCAAAAATTGAACCAGCGACTGTCAATAAAGCAAAAATATTATCATTAACTAAAAGATTTTTATAATCTAATAATTCATAAAATGCTTGTGAAGTAAGTTTTACATCGCTTAATAATACGCCAAAAAAAAATATGAGCATTCCTCCATAAACTGTAATAGCTGAATAATTAATTAATCTTTTATTGAAATTTATACCAATGCTAAACATTAGAGTTTGAAAAATAATAACAGCGGTAAATGAAATCCAATCAATAATATCAATACCAATTATAAAAACTAAAAAAATGTCTTTATTTAATAATGAACTATCAATAGAAAAAATTAAAATTCTAATCAGGTAACCAAAAGCTTTCGATAAAAAATATGTTTGAACACCAAACATAAAAATTCCAACCAAACCTCGCAATAAACCAAAATATTCTGCTCCTTTAAATCCTAATGAAGAACGTAATAATACTGTAAATGGTAAACCAAATTTCTGAGATGGTTTGCCTATTAAATTTGAAAAAAGATAAACAAAAAAAGATCCCAAAATAGTTCCAAAAAATACTACAAGTGTGTTTAAATCATAGACAATGTACAATGATGCAATTAAAGAAAATCCAATAACACTCTGGATATTTACACCCCAAAAACAAAACATATCTTTCCAATTCCAAGTTTTATAGTTAGGATTAACTGTAACTAGATCCCAATTAGAAAGTGAATATTTAACTTTTGGCTGATTCATTATTGAATAATAAACTAATTAACTATGATACAATATCTTTTTTTTAATAATTTATAAAAATTCCAAATGATTAATTTTTTTAAAAAAAATAGTGGTTATTTTGCAATGCTGCTAGCTGTAATTGGATTTGGTGCTGGACCTCCATTTGTAACTTTAGCACTTAAAGAATTCTATATTATAGATTTATTAGCAGTAAGATTTTTCATCGCTTTTTTATTAATGGTAATCTTTTGTCTTATAATGAGAGTAGACATCTCAATAAAACAAGTTGGATTAAAACCTTTTTTAATGGGTCTATTAAACCCATTTTTAGTAACTTTATCGTTTCATGTTGGGCTTTTATTAACAAGTCCAGTAAATGGAGTTGCTATAATAAGTACTTTGCCTCTTATTCAGCCATTTGTTGCAAGAATATTTTTAAAAGAACAAATTGAAATAAAAGTAATAATTGGTGCATTTATTACAGTAATAGGAACTTATCTTTTACTTACTAGTCAATCAAAATCAGGAGTTGGAAATTATTTAGGTGATTTAATAATTTTTTTAGGAATTTTGTGCGCATCCACTAATGAAGTTATCGGGAGACGTTTCATGCAAACAAAAGTCAATCAACTATCAGTTAATACTTTTCAATATTTTACAGGTTTTGTTTTGTCTTTTTTAATACTGTTTATTATTTGGCCTAACTCTAGCTTTGATTACACTTATCATCTTGAATTTACACCTTCAGTGATAGCAGCTCTAACTTTGTCTTTTATTACTTTTGCTGCTTATTTATTTTACAATTATGCATTACGAAGAGTTCCAATTGGAAGAATTAGCCTAATGTATCCACTTACTGGACCAATTGGAGCAACATCAGCCTGGATTGTAATCGATGCAGAAATTACATTAAAGATTTTTATTTCACTGGCAATCATCCTAATAGGGACAATCATTCCATATATTAAAAGTACAAAATCTAGTTAAGGAGATGGGTACATCACACTTGGTAGCCAAAGAGCGATTTGAGGAAATATAATTATTAAAATTAAGCCCAGAACCTGAATAACCATAAACTGCATCATCCCGAGATAAATATCTTTTAGATCCCATTGAGGAACTACACCTTTTAAAAAATATGCAGATAAAGCTACCGGTGGTGAGAGCCATGCGGTCTGGAGATTGACAGCAACTAAAATTGCAAACCAAGTTAAATTAAATCCAAGCTCTTGAACTAACGGTAATAAAATAGGTAATACTATTAATACAATTGGAACCCATTCTAAAGGCCATCCTAGTAAAAAAATTACTGCCATCATAATAGCTAAAATCCAATATTTATTTATTTCTAATCCCAATAAATAATCAGTAAGTAATGATGGAGTTCCCAATTTTGAAAAGACTGCTCCAAAGAAATTTGATGCAGCAACTAAAAACATTATTAAAGCAGTTATCTCCAATGTTTTAATCATTGCTTCTTTAAAACCTTTGTATGTAAACCTCTTATAAGCAACAGCCAATAAAATAGAACCAAAAGCACCCATACCTGCGCCTTCTGTAGGAGTTGCTAATCCAAATAATATGCTACCTAGTGCAAAAAATACTAATGCTGCAGGTGGTACCAGTCCCATAAAAAATTCATACCAAACTTTTCCCATGTTTTTTGGTCTTTCGCTTGCAGGTAAAACAGGTCCAAGTTTAGGGTTTAAATAACATCTTAATGTTGTGTAGCCAGCATATAAAGATGCTAACATTATTCCTGGAATAATTGCTGCTGCAAACAAATCAGTAACAGGAATTTCAAGTACAGGACCCATTACAACTAACATGATACTTGGAGGAATAAGTATTCCTAAAGTACCACCAGCACAAATTAAACCTGCTGATAGTCTTGTATCATAACCTGATCTAATCATTGTTTTACCAGCCATAATTCCTAAAATTGTAACTGAAGCTCCTACAATACCAGTTGCTGCTGCAAAGATTGTTGATACAAACATTACGGCATAAAATAATGCTCCTCTTGTTTTAGAAAGCATTAACTGGACTGAATTAAACAATCTTTCCATTAAACCAGCAGACTCCATTAATATTCCCATAAATATAAAGAGTGGGACAGCCACCAGAGTACTTTCGGTCATGATCATGTTGAATTGAAGTGTCATTAGGTAAAAAACTAATTTACCAAAACCCCAATAACCAAAAACAAGGCCTAAAAATATTAATGTGAATGAAATTGGAAAACCGATAAAAATTGCAAATAACATGCAACCAATCATTATAGCTCCAATTAATTCAGGACTGAAAAAATCCATTATGGCCATCTACCTTTCACAAATGCGTAATAACTTTTTAAAACTTCTGAAAAACCTTGAACTAATAGCAAAAATGCCCCTATAGGCATGCAGCTTTTTAGAGGCCACATTATAGGCATCCAAGTTGTATCCATTGCTCTTTGAATTCTCATCTTGCCACCAATACACTCCATTAATTCCGATCTTCCACAAATTGACGTGTAAGCGTAATCAAAACTAACCCAAAAAAATACAAGAAAACCTGGAAAGAAAAATAGTAGGTATAAAAATAAGTCTACTTTAGCTTGGTTTCTAATTTTCCAATTTCTGTATAAAAAATCAGCTCTAATGTGTATTCCTTTAGATAAAGTGTAAGCTGCTCCAAGCATAAAAAATGCCCCAGCCGACATTCTAGTTACGTCATATACCCATAAAGTTGGTCTATTAAAAAAATGTCTTCCTATAACCTCATAAACCATTGAAAAAATTAGAGGTACACAAATCCAGCAAATTATTTTGCCAGTAAGCAACATTTTTGCATCTATAAATTCTATTGTTTTTGCCATCCAAGGAACCATATCCTTAGGCATTTTTAAACTTGTTCTTCTTTCAGCAATCAGCTCATCGGTTATGTCTAAAGTTTCTTTTACTTTAGCTGCTGATTTTTTTTTGACCATAAGAAGATTTTTAATTTTATGATTAAATTAGATATTAATAAAAAGTGGGGATAAATCTACCCCCACTTTCAAATTTAAAATTTACTGTTGTTTAGCAAAAGCAGTTCCGATTGATGCATCAGATGTTTCCATTTGTGCAATAAAAGGTACTACGATTTTTGCGTGAGCAGTCATGTGGTCATATACTTTTTTGAAAAATGCATTCTCAGCAGCATTTTTCTTAATAGTAGCTTGTGCAGCATTCATGTACTCTGTGAAATAATCAGCAGGAGTATCATGAAGTATAACACCATGATTTTCAGTTAAATCAATAAGCGCTTTACCGTTTTCAACAGCTCTGTTTGTAATGTTTCTAGTGATCATCGCTTCAGATGCAACTTCCATTGCATATTTTTGATGGTCAGTTAGAGATTTATAAACATCACCGTTAATGTAAATGTCACCATTTACAACATTTTGGTGTAAACCTTGTAGGTAATAGTTTTTCAATACTTTTTGAAAACCAAATACAGAGTCAGGCTTTGGACAACACCACTCAGCAGCATCGATAGTTCCTTTTTCAAGAGCTGGTAAAATATCTCCACCACCCATTGAAACAGAAGCTACACCAATATCTTTGTAAGTTTGGCCAGGAATTCCCGGAGGAGTTCTGAATCTATATTTTCTAAAGTCAGCCATGCTGTTAATCGGTTCTTTGAACCAACCTAAAGCTTCTGGACCAGAAGATGCCATTACAAAACCTTTAACGTTCATCCCCATTTCATCCCATAATTGGTCGTAAAGTTCCATACCACCATTATCGAAATACCATGCTAACCAAGATTTAGTACTTAAACCAATACCACCACCTGCAACTGGCGAACCAAATAACATTGCAGCTGGGTGATAGTTAGACCAGTAGTGAGTCCAAGCAGCACCACCATCAACAAGGCCTTTGTCAACAGCTTCTAAAGTTTCTTTTAAACCAACAACTTCACCTTTTGATAAAAGTTCAAATTTTAACTCACCTCGAGTTAATTTTGTTACTCTGTCAGTCCACATCTTAACGATTTGTCCATCGTAAGAAGTTTTTGGAAAAGTAAGTTGGATTTTTAATGTTTTAGCAGAAGCAGATCCAATTAGAGATACTGCAAATACTAAAGCTAAAATCATTGAAGTGATTTTTTTCATTATATTTCCCTCTTGTTAATTTATTAAGTCTTAATAAGAAGAGAAATTAACCTTAAATCTACATAAAAGTAAAACTTTTTATTTAAATTTTTTAAAGTTTTACAACCTGGAGTGTATTTTTATATAAGATATTATTTTAATACTTCTATAGTTTAGATTGTTTTTAATCTGTTCCCTTTGGATCAAAGGGATAATCCCAAGCATCCCCACCAATTTTTTTTGATATACCTGAGTAATCTGTTTCACTATCACCATCTTCACAAAATTTTGAAAATATTTCCAGTGCAGCTTTGCCGAGTGGTGTTGAAGCATCAACTGATTTTGCGGCATCATTTGCAAGCTTTAAATCTTTAGTCATCATAGCAGCAGAAAAACCTGGTCTATACTTATTGTTTGAAGGTACACCATCGGTAAGATCGGGGATTGGGGTATAAGTAGACAAAGCCCAATTATTTCCTGATGCATTTTTCATTATTTCATGAACTTTTTTTAAATCCATCTTAAGTCTTTTTGCTAACATCAAAGCTTCAGAGGCTGCAATCATAGATATGCCTAAAGACATATTGTTACAAATTTTAACACCTACGCCACTTCCTTGGGGTCCTGCATGTAATATTTTTTGCCCCATTATATCAAACAAAGGTTTTGCTAAATTTACCGCATCATCTTCACCACCAACTAAAAAATTTAATTTACCTACACGTGCACCCATAACTCCACCTGTTACCGGGGCATCAATCATTTTTATCCCTCTATTTTTTGCTTCTGCTCCTAACAATAAAGATGTTTCAATATCAATTGTTGAGCAATCAATTATTAAAGCTTCTTTTGCAATTTTATCAATAATACCTTTTTCCCCAAGGTATAAAGATTTTACATGTTTTCCTTCGGGTAGCATAGAAATAACAAAATTTGCATCTTTTAAAACTTCAAGAATATCTGGCTGGTCTACCCAGGCATACTCATCTTTTACGATAATATTGTGATACTTTTTCTCACTCTTTATTTTTTTTAGATTTGGTATATTCATAGTAGGAAATTATATGAATTTGTTTTTATTAGGAATATGCATCTTTGTCATTGTTTATTTATTTTTAAACTGGTTTGCACGTACTAGTTCTAAAAAGATCGTAACACATATAAAAAAATTCACGGTTT
>ENA-OQVM01005559-OQVM01005559.1-marine-metagenome-genome-assembly--contig:-NODE-5559-length-12015-cov-15.982409_pt1 | contig 12015 bp, 10 predicted proteins | sample MGYA00237776_ERZ505498 | MGnify/ENA primary metagenome ERZ505498 (study PRJEB26159, sample SAMN06265151) | marine metagenome | isolation source: Helgoland LTER site | place: Germany:Helgoland, sampling... | reverse complement strand
CCCGTTCCATAAACCTTTAAAGGGGACGCAGTGAGTATGTAGGTCCGTGCATAGGATACCCTTCGCTCACAAGCGCACAGGAAGGCCTCTATAGAGTTCACCCTTTCGGTTACCCCTCGCCAAATATGCGCTATGCTAAAAAGTTTAGGCAGTCTTTACCTACTGCACCCATAGGGGTGCTTTAGTGTACACGTACACTTAGCCTGTGGGGCGTGTTACCACACCTAAACAATTTAGCCCATATTTCAAATAACGCTACCACCTACACACATTCTCACAGCGAGTGCGGAAACTCAGACCTGTGAAGGATAGCGAGCGCGAAAGCTCGGACCTACCCCCGTTATGTAGGAAGCCCCAATTTAAGGCAATTAGGAAGCCTTGAACCTGTGAACCGAACGAACGGAATAAACGCGCCCAAAGCGCGCACAGGTAGGGCGCGGGCTACTTTTTAGCCTCCGCCTTGTTTTGGCGTGCAATGCGCGCCTTTACCTTGTTAACAGGGTTTAAACGCTTCAAGGTCTGAAGGCCTCCCCACACGTGGAAAGACTGCGCTTTGTATTCCTTCTTAAACGCCGCGCGCGTAGGGAATGAATTACCCACTACCTCACGCACTGCAATAGCTAAAGGCGTGCGCTCCTCGCTGAAGTACTCACGCTTAAGAGTCCCGTACACGAAACCTAAGGTTTTTGCTTCCGTTTTGTACTGCGCATTGGCCAATAATACAGATTCGTGCGCTGTGCGCTCCTCCTTCGCTGTTAGCACCTTAATAGTGCGCGCTGTGCGCTGTGTTGCTGTTAGCTTCTGTGCTGTTGCTGTTGTTTTGTTTTTAGCTGTTGCCATCTTTAAAAGTATTTGTGCGCTTTCTTGCGCGTTAATTATTAGTACATCGGCAATGTGCATCTTTTTTTCTTTGGTTTGACAAAATCGCAAGTGCAAAAAGTACATTTAGAACCATTCTAAATATAGTTTATTAGTTCTCAGTTAGTTATGAAAATATATCTATTGAAAATATATTTTTGAAACACTGCAATACAAAAAGTTTTTGTGGTGTGCAATAGGTAGAAAATACTTAATGAGTTACGCCACCCCTCTCAAAATTGAGTACATAATACCATAAAATTTAACGCAAATTATTTGGTTTTCTCGTACTGACCGACTATGGCGAGAAAAGAGGGTAAGCTGACACTACTGAGCGGGGGGGAAGGGGCGGGGGGAAGGTGATTTGACGAATGTCAGAAGTACCTTTGGGAATATTGTATTATAATATATACTATTATTATAATAGTCTTACTTTACTCTAATACTATTATTATAATAAACTTTACTATGGAAGTAAAGTTTATTATAATTAGTTTATTATAATAAGGGGAGTATAGCGGAATAATAATGAAAGACACTGAACATTCAATATTGTATATTCCCTTAGAGGCATTCTAAGAGCCTTTAATTAATCAATCTATACATACATACCAAAACGATAAGATATGTCAACTAAGGACCTTCTAATAGCCTTATTAAGCGGCACGATGCCTAAAGGTGATACCAAGTCAGAGATGTTTAAGTTTTATAACTCTATGGTGGGGAAGAGTAAATACTTTCCAAGGAGTGAGAATCCTAAAACCGCGTGTGGTAGTTGTATCCAAAGGGTGAAGACTTCTATTTGGAAATGGTATCATAGTGATGAGACAGCACCAAGCTTTAGTGAGTTAACCTTTACGGGTAGGTTGGGCGCACACAATATTCCATTATACACAATTACTGATGCCAAGTAAGAGAAATAATTTCGGTAAGGTAGTCTCGGGTCGCGGTAGCGAACTAACAGACCTACAATCAAAGTTCCTTGAGGGCATACGTGATAATGGTATGGATGCATCAAGCAAGATAGCAAAGGAGTTAGGTTATACCAACTACTATCGTGATAGAAGAACTAATGGTACAGCATTTCACAAGGAGCTTATGGCGATAGCCAATGCAGAGATGAAAAGCATTGAGGCAGCCAAGGGGACGAATCTAAGCGCATTAATTAAGATTAGGGACATAGCCCTTGCCAACGATGATATGAAGGCTGCTATGGAGGCTATAAAGATTATTAATGATATGCAAGGGTACAAGGCTCCAACTAAGGTGGAGCAGACCAAGATTGATATCACGGCTACGATAGATTTAACCGCTCCTGATGAAGAGCAGGACTATTTGGATGTAGATGCAGATTAAGCTATACAAACCTACGCAACCTCAAGTAGACTTTCATAAGTTGGTACACGAGGATGCACCCTTTATTAGTTGTTTAGTTGCGGGGAGACAAACGGGTAAGACTTTCTATATGCAGAATGATGCAGTGATGAGGGCATTGAACAATCCTAAACACCGAATGTTCTGGGTATCTCCAATACAAGACCAAGCAAATAAAGTTATGAAGGACATTGAGGGGATGTTCAGTAGCCACCAAGATGTTTGGAATAAGATAATCAAGAGGTATGACCGCAAGGCGAATGAGATGTATTTTTACAATGGTTCATTTATTAAGTTTCGTTCTGCTGATTCGGGGGATAACCTTCGTGGTGCCACATTGGATTATATATACTTGGATGAGGCGGCATATATGAAGCTTGACTTTATCAATGAGGTTCTTCTGCCTATGGTTACAAGGACGGGTGGTAAGGTTACTGCGGCAAGTACATTCAACGGACCGAACTGGTTCTACGATTGGTACAAGGAAGGGCAGCAGGAAGAGAACCACGAGCAGATTAAAAGCATTAAGCGTACCTACCTTGACCTCAATGATGACAATGTAGCTAAGACCGTACTCGGTATCAAGAAGAGTATGACTAAGGCACAGTTTGACCAAGAGTTCTTATGTAAGCCCGTGAGTGCAAATGCCTTGTTCAGCAATGTTGAGGACGCTGTTGTAGATAATTTAGATACAAGATGTGAAAGGGTTTATATCGGAATGGATATTGGGGTGGCGCAGGATTATACAGTGCTTACCGCGATGTCTGATGACTATAGGATTATTGACATAGACCGATTCAATTACAAGGAAGAGGGAATGGACTATGAGGAGTTTAAGGAAAGGATAAAATCATTCTACCTAAAACACGACAGGAACTTAGCTGCCGCATACTTTGAGGTAAATAATAACGACCTCTTGTTTGATGACTTAACTGATGACGATAGGCTGTATAAACTAATCCCCTTTACTACCTCAGCACAGAGTAAGCCCGAGATTATCCGTAACCTCATCAAGCTTTTTGAGGACAAGGTGATTAAGATACCTAAGAACACGGACTTGATAAAGGAGTTGTATGACTTTAAGAGTAAGCGTAATGCTATTACGGGTAACCTTCAGTTTAGCAACACCGATGGAAAGCACGATGATATGGTAATGTCGTTAGCTATTTGTGCGTATTGTGCCGTAGAAGAGCAGGATGGTGGAGTAACTTTATTTTTATGATTACACTAAGAAAACACATATCTATGTTGGAGTACATAGGTGTGAAAAATAATCCGCAAGATTTTATTGAAACGCTGAACCCTTTAGACAGGTTGGACTTCATAAGAAGTTCAAGTGAAACATATCCAATAAAGGACAATATCAAGAGTCCAGTGTCAGTATCCTCTTCCAAGAGTATACACACAAGTGTTAAAGACTTGGTCCTTGGTCAGTTTATAATGTTAGAGCAGATAATAACGGGTAAAACAAAATTAGCCGACCACAGGGTTGACTTAGAGATAGCGAAACTAATTATAAGACCATCTCACCACAAAGTATTTGACAACGAAAGTGCCACGGATGAATACAATAACGAAAAAGATATACTTTCTTATGATGTAAGGGAAGTTTATTATATATTAGACAAGTTCATTGAAGACAGAAACACAACTTTGTTTAAAGAATTTGCTGGAGTTTTTTATGATGCTGTTAACGAAGACGAGGAAGAACAGGAGGAGGAAGAGAAGACATCGGATATGTTGTTTAGCCAACAGTGGTATTGGTACTCCATAGTTAGAATGCTCGGCAATGAAGATGTAACGAAGTATGAGGAAATATATATGTTGCCTATGAGTACAGTATTGCCAGAAATGTCTTATTTAGCACAGCGTAGCAAGATAGAGTCTGCAAGAGAGAGACAGAATCAAGCTATGAGTAAATTGTAAATTAAAGAAAGGTTTATATGAACAATCTCACAGAGCTTTACAGCAAGATAAAGTCTTTTGCGGATGACCACAATATGGTCAACGAGTTCTTTGTAGCTAATACAGAGGAGGACTTAAACAATAGAGAGTTCAATTTCAAGACCCTTGCCCTTCTATTACTTGAGGCAAACATATCAAGAGACTTAAACTCTCCAATATACACGCTTGACTTTGGAGCAATAGTCATAGACAAGATTGGAGAAGACGATGATTTAGAATCAATAATATCTTCAGAGGAAAACCTTTTTGTTATTGGACAGCTACAAGACTACCTAATACAAGAGGGCTACGATGTTGACTTTGGCGAAGTAGAACTTGTCTCGGCTATGGGTGAAGAGTATAACATAACCTCAGCGATGAGTGACTTCAGCGTGGTTCTTGCTCGCAAGCCTTATACGAGAGGCATTGACTCTTAAGGAATATGACCCGCAAGCAGTATGAAAATCAAATACGACTAATAGCAGTTTCAGAAACCTCAAGGGCATTCAGAAAGTCAGCTATAATAAAAGCTATTGTAAAAATAGCCAAGCAAAAGAATCACATTGCTTCGGGACAACTTATTAATCCATCTGAATCAAAATCAATAACTCCAAGTGCTGATGACAGATGGCTTGTTCCTAATGGTAAAAAAGCTGTTATCGTAAGGGTTTATGGAATTAAACAAGGCGTTCCATCCTCTGTTAGAATCAAAACACAATTAAAGTACGGAGTTGATGAAAAGTATTATCAACTAACTACACACTCTAAGAAATTAAAACCTTTCCCGAGTAAAGACGGACTTGTAAGTATTGATAGATTAGAGGACTGGATAAAACAAAAATCTTCACGAGGACTTTCATTTATACTTCCAAGCAGAGGAAAGGGGAGGAAAAAAGAAACAAGACCAATGGACCCGAGTAATCCCATTGATGTGGGTAGGGTCGCATTTGCTATTGCCAATGGAATTAAAAAAAATGGAATTAAGAATAGGTCAAACTTTTTCAATCCTTTTGAGTACAAGAACACAGGAGTAAAGGCTACCTTAAGTAAAGCTGAAGTAAAAATAAATGATAGATTGACAGAGCTGTTTACCAGCGAGGCAACCATTTCTATTGACAGATTAATTGAGACACTATAATGGCTAATACACAACAAAGCATAGATAAGCTTAATAAATACACCGAAAGGTTAGAGCTACTAAATAAGCAACTTGAGGATGTAAACAAGAACACAAAAGAATACAAGAGGTTAACTAAAGAAAAAGCTACTGTAGAAGAAAAGGCTATAAAAACTTCTAAGGAGTTGGCTTCCGCTCAAGGAAAATTATCTTCAACGCTTCCAACTCATAAGAGATTAATTGATGCTGCAAACCAATCTCAAAAAAGATTTAATGCTACCACTCAACAAGGTTCAGTAGTCAGCAAAGGATTCTTTGGTAAATTAAAAACTGCTGTAGGAACACTCTCAAGGTATGCTCTCGCTTATGCTGGAGTGAACGCTGCGATAGGATTACTTCGTGAGCTTTTTGTAAACTCAGCGAAAAGAGCAATACAACTTGAAAGAGCATTAGCAGACGTTGCCGCTATAGCAAACCTCACAGCCTCAGATATGAGTAGGCTTGAAAAAGTAGTGTTTGATGTTTCAGGTACCACATCCCTTACGGCTATTGAGGTGGTAGAGTTACAGAAACAGTTAGCAAAGCTGGGGACATCAGTAGATGACCTTGAGAACTTAACACGTCCTGTAGCCCTGCTTTCTCAAGCATTGGGAGAAGAGCCTGGTGGAGTAGCATCAGCTTTAAAGAAAGCTTTAAATCAATTTCAAGCTACAACAGAAGAAGCTGATAAATTTGCAAATGTATTAGTTGGTGCTGTAAACGAATCAGCATTATCGTTAAATGACCTTGGCACTGCACTACAGTATGTTGGTCCTCTTGCCGCACAGAGTGGATTGACATTTTCGGAGACAGCGTCACTACTTGGTATTTTAGCTGATAACGGATTCAGAGCATCAAGAGCTGGTACAGGTCTTAGCAATATACTAATAGAAGCAGCTAAAGATGGTAGACCATTTATAGAATTCTTAGAAGATGTATCAAGACAAAACCTAAACGTTGCTGAAGCGACAGATGTTTTCGGAAAAAGAAGTGCAGCCGCTGCTATCACTTTATCTAAGAACATAGATGAAATAAAAGAACTGAATAAAGAGCTGCAAGATAACACAAGGTTGCTAAGTGCAAATGCAAAACAAATGTCCTCTACAGGTGGTCAGATTGATTTGCTTACATCAGCTTACAACAAAGCGAGTATTCGCTTGGGAGACTATATAACTCAGACTGAGTTTTTTCTTGAGCTTCTTGAACTTTTAGACCCAGCCGTTGCAAGTCAAGCGAGAGCGTTTAAAGTTATTGCCCAAGCAACTGCGGAGACATCTGTAGGATTCAATTCTCTAACTGACTCCTTGGTAGATTTTGAAGACACTACAGAGCAAGCTGCTATAAACACTTCTCAGGCGTTGTTTGATGTGTTGGAGTCTTCTGGTAATTTAACTAACAGTCAAGTACAAATTCTCCAAGATAAAATAGACAAGGGTGAAAACCTTATAAATACACTTAGAAATTGGGCAAGTCAAGGTATTCCGGGTGTTGATGACCAATTATTATTAGCAGAGGGTCTCGTTGAACTTGCATCAGAAAGAGCTAATGCTATTAGAGAGGAAAGGATAGCAATAGCAGCTAAAAACGAAGACTACAACGAGGCTATTAACTTGACAAACCGATTAACACAGTCAGCCAAAGAAGGGTTGCTGGTAGAAAAAGAACAAGACCGTGTGTCTAAAGGTCTTGGGGAGAAACTAAAAGGATTGAGAGAAGAAAGAGAGAGGTCAACAGATGTTGATGAAATCATAGTGTTAGAAAAAAGAATATCTTTATACAAAGAATTAGTTGATAAAGTAGATAATCTTGAAAATAACCAATCAGCAATAGACAAAAAAAGAGCTGATGCTCAAAAAACTTTGTTTAGCTCAGAGCTAATGAGGATTCAATCAACATTAGATGCAGAGATTGATGCAATAAAGGCTATAACGAATGTAGAGTTAGCTGGTGCTAAAGATGCAGAACAGGCAGCTCAAATAAGATTGAAACAAGAAAAACTTATTCAAGCGGCATATAACAACTCTATTAATTCCGTTGAAGAGCTTAAAAACAAATACCCCGACTTCGCTGACGAAATACAAAAAACTTCAGATAAGTATCAAAAGTTTACAGAGTTTACGCAATCAGAAATAGGTAAAGAAGGTATAACGATATTAAAAGACTACAAAAAATCTTTTGAGGAATTAGGAAAACAACTTAAAGATGAAACAATAACTTTAGGGGAGTATGAAGTAAAAGAAGCTGCTCTTGAAGCATCACTAATATCTTCAATAACAACTATTAAAGATAGCACTGTTGCAAATCAAGAGTTAAAGGATATGCTTGATAAGATTGTCTTGTCTTATCTAAACGCTAAAAAGAGTGCCGAAGATTATCAAAAAGCAAGTGAGGATACAAAAAAAACCATTAAAGCATTAGGGCAGGCATTTGTAGTTGACCTTTCTATAGAGGAAGCCGTGGGTATGGCTTTAGCATCTACGGGAGAAATTATATCTAAGTTTAATGATACAGCTTTAGAAAACACTAAGAATCGCTTAGACGCTGAAAAGGAAGAGATAGCTTCAAGATACGAGGTAGAGCAAGATATCTTAAAGTCTCAATTAGATAACCAGCTTATAACAGAGACTCAATTCAGAACTAAACAGAAAGAACTTCGCAGGGCTAAAATTGCAGAAGAGAACGCAGTTGATAAGAAAATATTTGAATCCGAAAAGAAACGAGATAGACAGAACGCTACCACAGGTTATCTTCAAGCGTTAGGAGCTATTATACCAAACTTAATCATCTACGATAAAGAAGCAAATCCAATAGGACTGTCAATTAAAGCAGCTTTATCTGGTGCTTTAGCAACAGCATCCTACGGAGCGGAACTTGCTGCTATCGGACAGAAGAAGTTTTTCCCTAAAAAGTTTGCTGATGGTGGTGTTGTAAACGGTCCATCACACGCACAGGGCGGAGTACCTTTTACAGTTCAAGGAAGAGGGGGATATGAAATGGAAGGTGGTGAGTTTATTGTAAACAAAGATGCTACATCAAGAAATTACGATTTATTAAAAAGAATAAACGACTCAACAAGAGTTAGACCTATTATCGGGAGTCGTAAATTTGCAGACGGAGGATTAGTATCTTCGCCTATGAATGAAAGTGTAGATTACCTAAAGGCTATTGCAGAGGCTACTACCTCAACAGCTATTCAAACAAGTAAGCCTGTCAGAGCATTTGTTACATCAAGCGACTTGAGAACGAATGAGACAGAAAGAAGATTAAGGGACCGAAACGATAAAATATAATGAGTGACTATAATTTTTACGGTACAAACACACCTGTATCTTTTAACACGGGTGCTTGTACGCTTACTGACCCAGAGACAATAGCTGCGTCAAACCCGTTAGGTAATCCTGGTGATGTACTTTATATGAAGATATCTGATACAGAGGGTGTTGTAGTAGTAGTTCAACAGACGGTAACAAGGGGTAAATTTGACAATAATATATATGCTAATGTTCCAAGTAGCTTTACTCCTATATTTGCTTACTACTTTGATGTAAACGGAACACTATTAAGTGATACTGTATCTTCTTTTAGGATAAGAGCAAATGCCACTGTAGCAACTTATTCAGAGAGCTATAGACCTTATAACACTTCATTCAATTATAGTATAATTATTGATGACAGAAAAAGGCTGTTGTTTGGAGATGTCAAAGAATTGATATCCACAACTTGGGTTGTATTTAAAGACGGCTGTAACGAAGTGGCTTACCTCGTGTCTTTTGGTGAAGATACATTTGTAGCTTTGAATAATAAGTTTAAGTCTTCATTAGAGTTTAATATCGCCACACGTTAGTATATGGTTTTAAAGTTAGAAATTAGCAGGAACAACACATCATTTTTTGAAGTTGATTTGTTCCCCGATTCTCAATTAGAGTATGATGTAGATTTTTATGATACTCTTGATGTGAGCAAGATAAGGCTTCCCTTTTCAAGCGATATGAAGATACCTATGACTGAGTTGAATATGAGCCAGTCAAGATTTAACTACAATCCAAGCACTGATTTAAAAGATTTATTTCCAAAGGAGGATTTCTTTTTTAAGATAACTATATACGGACCTCCTCTTGGTGTTGCTATAGAGGGTGTTCTAACAGTAAAAGCTTTTGAATATTTATCTGACGAACCTTATATTGATGTCAATCTCAACGATTACGTAAGTAAATACATTAGCGATTTAAAGGATTCTACAATAGCAGAGGTGTACGAAGCAGACACAACCTCATACGGAACATATTTTAATGCAGACCATTCGTTCTTAAGATTTTTTCAACCCGCTTCCGCTCCTACAAATCCTGGTGAAGCAGGTGTACTTAATCAAAACCCTACAGACCGACCAATTATATTTCCATATATAGACTTCTGTAATGATGTAAAGGGAAAGTTTGGTTACGCAGCAAGGCAGTTTACAGAATACGGAACAGGAATGGATAGAGCGGGTATAGTACCTGCTTTCTCTGTAAAGAACTTCTTGACTACATTAGGTTATTGGTTAACCTCACAAGGTTTTGATACCCGCATTGACAGCAAACTTTTTGCTCTTAATTATGCTGAGGCGATACCCGACTTTGAGGCTGAGAAATTACATATGCTTATACCTTGTAAGCTTGAAGCCGATAGAGATACAAACACAAGAGAATTTAGTTTAAGGCAAGCACCTTTTTGGACAGGAACAAATCAAAGCCTTTTGAGTGAAGTTGATGAAGACGATAATCGCAAGTTATTTATCAGCAACTACTTCTGGAATATGGAAACCTTTGGAAACTTTGGACCGTTTGAAGCGAATCCAGAAAATCCAGATAATCCATTCCCTTTAACGAGTCAAACTGATTTTGGATTAGACGTTACGAATAGTGCGTATCCAACTCAAGACGAAAACTTTGGCAGCGAGAGAGGTTACTTTTCTCCTCATATGTCTTATAGTGCCGATATACTATATAGTTCGGGCAATGCCTTTGCAGATGTACCCATTATAAATTGTGAGATTCCAGTATTGGGAGAGGATGGAATGGTTTATCAAATAGTTCCCCAAGACCCAGAATCAACAATGACCTTCGGTGTGTTTATTGGTGTGTACGAAAATGGTGAGATGGTTAAGAAAATCAGATTGCAGGATGCAGATGGCCCAACTGGTAATCCAATAGTTCTTGATATATCAGATGCAACTGCTGTAGAAGGTTTTTCAAACAAAACAGACCATACGGGTTCAGCAGACCATAACTACTACAAGAATTCAGACTATAGTTTTAATGGAAATTTTGGAATATTTAGATTTACATTTTCTAACTATGTTATTTTTGATGCTAACACTGTAGGAACAGATGTTAGGGATATGCTTCAGTGGAACTTAGATGACCTTGGCATTGATTTATATCTACCCGAAGAAACCATAGAAATTAGCGGTGAGAGCAGATATGGTATAAACTACTTTATAGAGCCTATAGACGGAGATATAAAGGCTTCTGTATCAACAGCGACAGGTCTACACGGAACTCACTATGATGTAACGAGTGTAGCTGATACAATATATGGTACAGATGGAATTAAAAAAGCTATAACAAGAGCTGATAATTACGGTCAGTTAAATATAAAGTTTGTGGCTAACGCTAACTTTAACCCATATTTTATTGATGATGTTTATAATATTAAAGAGTCATTAGAAAACACAGCAACCCTAACTCCATACGAAGTTTTAGTAGCCATATGTAAAAGGTTTAATTGTGGAATATACTACGAGAAATCAGGTACTCAGAATATACTTAGGATAGACCCGTTACACTTAGTGAGGGATGGGAACCAATCTATAAACGACTTAGTTGATGATTTAAAATCTGTCAAAGTATATCTCGGTAGTGATAGAATTAAAAATTTAACTATAAAAAATAAAGATTACGGCTTATATTACGATGATGAAAATAGCGATGGGGTAACAATAGGTAGCACTACTCAAGAAATAAACACTGATGGAATTTCTGATTTAGTTGTAGACCTAAAGTCGGCTATATATTACAACTCTGTAGCGGGAGATTTTATTATTGATAATGAAAACCAAAACTTAGAGAGTGGAATTATATCCTCTTCTGAAATGGCTCTCACGCCAAACTTGTTTACAAAGCATCAAGAAATAGGATTGCGATTCGCTTATGTGGATAAGCCTCTTTATAATACTTGGATTAAAAAGCCATTTGTAGTAAATAATAAATCAAGACCTGCTATAAAAACCGTTACTCAAAGAATATATAAAAACTTTGCAGGAATGCCTTTTAACGGGAGATTGTTCCACTACAATACTCAAGGGTGGAATCTACTTGCAGAAGATGAGAGTGGCAACACAACAGACTATTACAGCTTTTATTCTGACAACGAGAAGATAAGATACTCAAACAGTCCTACCATAGAATTTGATATGGTGGTCCCAACATCTGAGCTTTCGTCTTTAGACTTTTTCTTCAAGACTTTAAGTGCTTCAAGAATAAATCAGTCTGATATACTTGTGAAAAGTGCAAAAGGAGAAGTGCTTGGTGATTACGCGTACCTGACTATAACAGCACTACTTCAATAATTGTAAATTAATTTGATGGCTACATACAACGACTACCCACAATCTGCTACTAACAACGCCAAGAAAGTTCTTG
>ENA-OQVM01005554-OQVM01005554.1-marine-metagenome-genome-assembly--contig:-NODE-5554-length-12026-cov-14.313248_pt1 | contig 12026 bp, 11 predicted proteins | sample MGYA00237776_ERZ505498 | MGnify/ENA primary metagenome ERZ505498 (study PRJEB26159, sample SAMN06265151) | marine metagenome | isolation source: Helgoland LTER site | place: Germany:Helgoland, sampling... | reverse complement strand
AACCAATTGGTATTGTGAAAAGAGATCAAAGTGCGGAAAGTGAAGATAACAATACAATTCGTTTTAAATCGATACTAGATCAGCAGAAAGATAATATTTTTGATATTATAGACAATACCAACTATGATGAGTTTATGAAAGCTAAAGAAGATAATAAAAGTCCACGACAATCAGATGTTGTGAAAAAATATAGGAATAAATCAAAAAAGCCTCTAATGCTAATTTACCCTGCTCAATCAAAAAAGGCCAATGAAATTCAAGTTTTTCCTTTACTTTATTGCTTTATTCCGGTATTGGATAATGCCCAAAAAGTAACATATATCATAAGAAACAAATAATAATTTAAATCATGGATGAACAAAATAAGATTGCAAGAATAATTGAATCTGAATCCGATGGAATTAAAACAAAAATTTTGGAGATTGAATTTCCTTGTGAAAATGATATCAAAGCTTTATTTACTCCAAAACTAGAGAACATTGGATTTATACCTGTTGATAAAATCATTACAGTTAATCTTAAAAATCCAACATTTAGAGAGCAATTTAATGATTGGACAGAAAGATTTTTAGAAAAAATAAAATAAAAATAGAAAGAAATGCCATTTTTATTTGAAAAAGATGTGCTTGAATTTCCTAACTTGTTTGTTACTCTCGATTTAGGAGTTTTATCTTTTAAACTCTTTTGAGTAACCCCATCAGATGTAATTATAGCCGGTGGCATGACCGTTTTCGAATTGATTCTTGAAACATCACTTGATCCATTGGTTTTGCTAGTGCCAATATTCAACTCCTTCTTGGTGTTAATAATCTGGCTTTATTTATTCATATTTTCTGAAGTACGGGGTCTGTCAACGTTAAGCTCACTTTGCGACTTCTTTTGAAATTGCTTCGAGGAAATTGCTTTGATGTCATTCATTTGTCTTGAACTTTTTTCTTGAAAATCGGAATTTTGAGAAAATCAATATTAAAAAATTATTTTGGTTAAATTCATGTTTGAAAAGTTCTAATAAAATAGAATCTCCTAACATGGCATAGCCAATAATCTTAGTGTTTTGAATTCCTATTTTTTGAGGAATGGTTGAAAGGTGAAGTTGGTCTGTATCCAAATCGCGAATCTCAAAAGGAAGCATCAGTATAATGACAATAAACGTGCGCTGCACCCCCAAAATCCAATGATCAAAAACGAATGTTTGTTGGGACTCTAAAACAGGTAATACCACCGTAGCCATCGCCCAAACCAATGCAATAATATAAATTTTAACGCCTCCAATAGACCTTAAATTTTTAGGAGTTTTGACTCCCATTGGAATGGCATATAAAAAAGTAATCAACCCCAAAATCACAAAGAGAATTTGACTGCTTAGCTGAAGTAGAAAAAAAATAGATGCAAATCCGATCAAACTCAACACAGACACCAATTGAATGTATTTTAATTTGGTGGTAAGAGAGCGGTAATAAAACTTTGTAAGCCCAAAATACTTGACAAAATTATACCCTGCAACAGAAGCGAAAAAAACAGCAGTATAAAAATTTATAGAGATCTCTAAACCCAACTCACACGCCGTTAAAATGCAAAATGAAAGCACGGCGAGTGCCACATGCATACTGCTATTTATATAGAAATCTAGGAAGCGTTTGAACAAAGTCATGGCACAAAAATAGGCAAACTGTTAATAACCCTTTTATTTGTTTGATAACTTTCATTTTAAGTGATTTAAAACCTTTTTAAATTCCTTAGTTTTGTTCTTTATTTAAGATCCCTACAAGATGAAAACAGATGTATTTGCCCTAAGACATATTGGACCAAGAGAAGCACACTGTAACGAAATGTTACAGGTTGTTGGTGCAACTTCTATTGAAGCATTGATCAGCGAAACCGTTCCTGATAACATTCGACTTCAGTCGCCTCTAAATTTGGAAGCGCCTTTAAGTGAGCAAGAATACCTTGAACACATTCATCAACTGGCTTCGAAAAATAAGGTTTTTAAATCTTATATTGGAATGGGCTACTACCCTTCCAACCTTCCTGCGGTGATTCAACGAAATATTTTAGAAAATCCAGGATGGTACACGGCTTATACGCCTTACCAAGCTGAGATTGCTCAAGGCCGTTTAGAAGCATTATTGAATTACCAGACCATGATTTCTGACTTGACGGGAATGGAACTCGCCAATGCCTCTTTATTGGATGAAAGTACAGCTGCTGCCGAAGCCATGGCTCTGTTGTTTGCAGTGCGTCCAAAGCCACAAGCAAAAGCAGGGACTGTAAAATTTTTTGTTTCTGACGAGGTATTGCCTCAAACGCTCTCCGTCTTAAAAACACGCGCAACTCCAATTGGAATTGAATTGGTGTTAGGTGCTGTTGACGATTTTGATTTTTCATCCGAATTTTTTGGTGCATTGCTTCAATACCCTGGGAAATCAGGGGTCATTATGGAATTGCAGCCTTTTATTTCTAAGGCGAATGAAAACGATATAAAAGTAGCCGTTGCAGCAGATATCCTTAGCTTGGTTGCTTTAGAAGCTCCAGGTAAATTTGGTGCAGATGTGGTGGTGGGAACCACACAACGTTTTGGAATTCCTATGGGGTATGGTGGACCACACGCCGCCTATTTTGCCACAAAAGAAGCGTATAAACGTTTTATCCCCGGAAGAATTATAGGGGTCACCAAAGATATGGATGGCAATCGTGCCATGCGAATGGCGCTTCAAACCCGCGAACAACACATCAAAAGAGACCGAGCTACTTCCAATATCTGTACTGCACAAGTATTGCTTGCCGTCATGGCAGGAATGTATGCCGTATATCACGGACCTAAAGGCCTGAAATATATTGCGAATAAAGTTCATAATACAGCTACCACATTAGCAGATGCTTTGGAGAATTTAGAATTTAACTTAGTGCACAACTCCTTTTTTGACACCATTCAAGTTAGGATTCCTGAGAACATAGATCTTAAAACTAAAGCAGAACAAAAAGAAGTTAATTTTTATTACCCCGATGCAACAACCGTTTCTATCTCAATCAATGAAACAACCACACTTTCAGATCTTAATCTGATACTCTCCATTTTTGCAGAGGTTTACAGCAAAGAAACAACTCAAATTGAAACACTGAGTTCAAACATAAGAATTCCAGAAGCGGCACAACGTCATTCTGATTTCATGACCAATGTGATTTTTAACAGTCACCATTCAGAAACGGAATTGATGCGTTATATAAAACGTTTGGAACGCAAAGATTTATCTTTAAATTTCTCTATGATTTCATTGGGATCTTGTACAATGAAACTCAATGCTGCTGTAGAAATGTTGCCTTTGAGCTGGCCAAATTGGGGGAATATCCACCCATTTGCCCCACTAAATCAAGTGGAAGGCTACCGAACCATGCTCGCCAAACTCGAAGAACAACTCACCGAGATTACAGGATTTGCTGGGACGTCCCTTCAACCCAATTCTGGAGCCCAAGGAGAATTTGCTGGACTGATGGTGATCAGAGCTTATCATAAATCGAGAGGCGATGCACACCGAAAAATCTGCATCATTCCATCGTCTGCACACGGAACCAATCCCGCAAGTGCTGTGATGGCAGGAATGAAAGTCGTCGTGACAAAATCATCTGAAAACGGAAATATTGATGTAGAGGATTTAAGAGAAAAAGCAACGCTTCATAAAGATAATTTAGCCGCTTTGATGGTCACGTATCCATCAACCCACGGGGTGTATGAATCTGCGATTAAAGAAATTACTCAAATCATTCACGATAATGGTGGACAGGTTTATATGGATGGTGCCAATATGAATGCGCAAGTAGGTTTGACGAATCCTGGGAATATTGGTGCCGATGTATGCCATTTGAACCTTCATAAAACCTTTGCCATTCCACATGGTGGTGGCGGTCCTGGAGTTGGTCCCATCTGTGTTGCCAAACAATTAACACCCTTTTTACCCGGAAATCCATTGATTGAAACGGGAGGAACAGACGCCATTGACTCCATTTCTGGAGCCCCCTTTGGATCGTCCTTAGCCTGTTTGATTTCTTATGGATACATCAAAATGTTAGGTGCTAAAGGATTGACCGATTCTACGGAAATTGCCATCCTAAATGCCAACTATATCAAAGAACGGCTTCAGGGACATTACGATACTTTATACTCTGGTGAACGCGGACGTGCAGCTCACGAAATGATTATTGATTGTCGTGATTTTAAAGCCAACGGTATTGAAGTGGTGGACATCGCCAAACGACTTATGGACTTCGGATTTCATGCGCCTACAGTATCTTTTCCAGTTGCTGGCACTATGATGATTGAGCCTACAGAAAGTGAAGGCAAAGCGGAAATGGATCGTTTTTGTGACGCTATGATTGCCATTAGAAAAGAGATTGAAGCAGCGAGTAAAGACCAGCCCAACAATCCCCTAAAAAATGCACCGCACACACAAGAAATGCTCACCAAGGATGTTTGGGAATTTCCTTACAGCAGAGCCGTTGCCGCATTCCCATTAGAATATATAAAAGAAGATAAATTTTGGCCGTCTGTCCGTCGTGTAGATGACGCTTATGGCGATCGAAATTTAATATGTACATGTGCGCCAATTGAGGCATATGAAGAAGCTTAATACACACCTTATGAATATCAGAATTACAGGAGTCGGGAGTTACATTCCAAAAATAGTACAGAAAAATGAGGCATTTAAAGACCATTCATTTTTAAACATTGATGGATCTGAAATCCACTCCTCTAATGAGGTCATTGTAGAGAAATTTAAAGCCATCACCGGTATTTCCGAACGCCGCTATGCAGAAGACCATCTAACGGCTTCTGACCTTGGAGCGTTGGCCGCTGAAAAAGCCATTGCAGATGCCGGCATTGACCCAGAAACCTTGGACTACATCATACTTGCGCATAATTTTGGAGATGTCAAATCGGGTTCCATTCAAAGTGATATTTTACCCTGTTTAGCGGCGCGTGTCAAAAACAGTTTAAAAATAAAAAATCCAAAATGTGTCGCTTATGATATTCTTTTTGGATGTCCGGGTTGGATTGAAGGCGTCATTCAGGCACAAGCTTTTATCAAAGCGGGGATGGCAAAACGATGCTTGGTCATCGGAGCAGAAACACTCTCAAGAGTGGTCGATCCACACGACCGGGATTCTATGATTTATTCAGATGGCGCAGGTGCTACGATCATCGAATTAGCAGAAGAAGACGGCGGAATATTATCTCATGAATCGGCTTCTTACACACATGACGAAGTGTATCATTTATTCTTCGGTTGTTCAAATAACAAGTCCTTAGAAGATGGCAACCGTTTCATAAAAATGTACGGTCGTAAAATTTATGAATTCGCTTTATCAAATGTTCCTGCCGCCATGAAAACCTGTTTGGACAACAGTGGTATGGACATCAAGAATGTGAAGAAAATATTGATTCACCAAGCAAATGAAAAAATGGACGAGGCGATTGTAAATCGTTTCTATAGACTTTATAAAACCCCTGTTCCAGAAGGCATCATGCCGATGAGTATTCATAAATTAGGAAACAGTTCGGTCGCAACGGTGCCGACCTTATTGGACCTCATCAAAAGTGGTCAAATGGAAGGACACGAACTTAATAAAGGAGATATTGTTATATTTGCTAGCGTCGGTGCAGGAATGCACATCAACGCTATCACTTATAAATACTAATATGTACGCCAATAATTTTCCTAAGAAACGCTACAAGCACACGCTCGATTTTCTTAAACAACACATAGCACCAACAGAAACCATTTTGGATTTAGGGGTTGAAAACCCATTGTCTGAACTTCTGAAAACGGAAGGCTATACAGTGAGTAATACTTCTGGGGAAGATTTGGATGTCAATACGAACACACTCGAAACGGATACTTCCGATGTGGTGACCGCCTTTGAAATTTTTGAACATTTAGTATCGCCTTTTACAGTTTTAAAAAATATCAAGGCAGAAAAATTAGTCGCTAGTATTCCTCTCCGATTGTGGTTTGCAACTGCCTACCGCAGTAAAACCGATCCGAGAGACCGTCATTTTCATGAGTTTGAATCTTGGCAGTTTGACTGGTTGTTAGAAAAAGCTGGCTGGAAAATTATCGCAACGGAAAAATGGACGAATCCCACGAAGAAAATAGGCTTTAGACCTTTACTCCGTTGGTTTACGCCTAGATATTATATTGTTTACGCCGAAAGAATTTGAAGTTTTACATTGTCATACCGGCCCATAATGAAGCTGATTTTATTGGTAAAACCCTCCAATCGCTGATAAACCAAAGTTTATGCCCTGCCAAAATTGTGGTAGTGGACGACAACTCAACAGATGAAACGGCATCCATCGTGACTGATTTATCCAAACAACACCCTTGGATTTCGTTGGTTTCAAACACCTCATCGGAAGCACACTTACCCGGTGAGAAAATCATCAATGCTTTTTATAAAGGGTATGACTCCTTGGATTCAGAATACGATGTCATTTGTAAATTCGATGCAGATAACGTATTCCCTGAAAATTACTTAGAAACCCTTGCTAGCCATTACCAAAACAATCCACGTCTGGGCATGGTTGCTGGACATTGTTATATAGAGCAAAATGGAACTTGGGTGTTGGAAAATCTAACTTCCAAAGATCACATTCGAGGAGGACTGAAAGCCTATAGAAAAGCGTGTTTTTCAGATATTGGAGGCCTCAAAAAATCGATGGGTTGGGACACCATTGATGAATTGTTGGCACTTTACTACAACTGGGAGTTTGAAACGGACGCCTCTTTGCACGTAAAACATCTCAAACCAACAGGAGCTAATTATAACAAAAGTGCTAAACATTTGCAGGGAACTGCTCTGTATAAAATGCGCTACGGATTTACTTTGGCGTTTTTATCCGCTCTCAAATTAGCTTACAAAAAACGAAGCATCCATCTTTTTGGAGATTATATCGCAGGCTACATCAAAGCAGCTAATCAGAAAGAACCTTTTTTGATTGATGCAGATCAAGGGGCTTTTGTAAGAGGGTATCGCTGGAAAAATATCAAACGAAAGTTTAAGCTTCTACGCTAACCATCCAATTCAATTCGTCGGGGAGTGTTCCAATTCGAACGCCGTTAATCGTATCCAAAACCAATTGTCCCACAGGACTTGTATCAGACACATGAATCAAGGTATCTTTATATCCAATTTCTTGAATCATTGCAATACCAACGGCCGTGCCTGATCCAAATGCTTCTTCTAATTCACCGTTGCTAGAGGCTTCAATCACCTCATCAATCGTAATGGGACGTTCAACCACTTCATAGCCTTTATGACGTAAAAAATCAATGACACTCATACGTGTAATGCCTGCTAAAATCGAGCCATCTAAAGAAGGGGTGACAAATGCGCCATTAATCTTAAAAAAAATGTTCATGGTTCCTACTTCTTGAATGTACTTAAATTCGTTGGCATCTAACCAAAGTACTTGGTCAAATCCTTTGGATTTAGCAATTTCAGTAGGAAGCACGGCAGCGGCATAATTTCCTGCTGCTTTGGCTTCTCCTGTCCCGCCATGTGCTGCACGGATATAAGTGGTCTCCGCATACAAACGGACGCGGTTGGTGTAGATAGGCTTCGATGGGGATGCCATCACAATAAATTTATAAGAATTGGCAGCGCGCATCCCAATAAAGGCTTCATCGGCAAACATAAAAGGACGCAGATACAAGGCGCTTCCTTCGTGTGGTGGAATCCATTTTTGATCTAGATGCACCAATTGTTTCAAGGCATCTACAAACAGTGTTTCAGAAAACTCAGGCATCCCCAAACGGCGGGCACTAAAATTAAGACGTTCGGCATTTTTTTCAGGGCGAAATAATAAGGGTGCTCCTGTAGTACCGAGTGTTGCTTTCATGCCTTCAAATAAGGCCTGTCCATAATGCAATGCCATACAGGCGGGATGCATTGGAATCACTTCCATTGGGGTGATTCTGGGGTTTTCCCATTGTCCGTCTTTATAGTCACACACAAACATATGATCTGTAAACGTACGCCCTAAGGCGATCGTATCAAAATCAAGCGTATCGACTTTTGACTCCTTAACTGTGGTGATTGAAATTGTATTTGACATGGATTTGATGCGTTTTAAAATGAGGTTAAACTATGAACTTATTTATACTTTTTTAATTGTGTTTTTGTAAAATCACTTAACACCAAGCGACCACTTACGGAGGCGCGTTCGTTTAATAATTCACCCCAATGTTCGGTACCTTCCCAAAAAGTTTTTTTTAATTTTTGAAGGGCCTCCGGATTGTATGCGCACAGTTGTGCTGCTAGCAAACTTACTTCGGTATCTAAAGCACCTATGGAAGGACAAACTTTCATGAACAATCCTTTTTCCTGCGCCCATTGCGCCGAGAAAAATCTAGAAGCTTCCAAACTTAATTGAGACATGGCACTCAATCCTATTTTACGGGTGACTGCGGGTTCAATCACAAATGGACCAATACCAATAGTGAGTTCACTTAGTTTTATTTCTGAATGGGTCGTTGCCATACAATAATCGGTTGCTGCTGCCAATCCAACTCCACCGCCAACTGCTTTTCCTTGCACACGACCAATTGTGATTTTAGGACAGTTACGAAGGGCATTAATCACATTGGCAAAGCCTTCAAAGAATTCCGCTCCTTGGTGGGGGTTTGAAATTGCAATCAATTCTTCAAAACTTGCACCTGCACAAAAGGTGCGATCACCTCCACTTTTAAGAACAATCACTGCAACGGATGGATCTGCACCGGCCGTTTCGATTAATTCCATAAGCCTTGCTAACATTTCTGATGGCAAAGCATTGTGAGGCGGGTTATAAAATTCAATATAACCGACTTTATTTTCGACCTTTAAGTGTACGTAAGAAGTTGACATATTCGCTGAATTTGTTTAGGCTAATATACTAGAATTTTAGGGTTTTATCTATCTCCCTAAAACTTCATAAATGGAAACCGAGACTCTAAGGCTTGCGCCTTCTTAGTTAAAGTTGATAAAAATAACTTATGCTCTGTTGCGGATGGGTTAAATGGTTTGTGAGCAAGACCTTTTTGTAGTTGATTCACGTCTTGCATTATGGGAGTTGCCTCCGCGTCTATCCAAATGGATTGAAATTTTTTCCAAATATAATTGATGGCGATAGGATTCGGATGTACCATGTCTTCTTTGTAAAAGCGGTAATCTCGAAGCTCGTCCATTAGCAACTCATAGGAAGGGAAGTAATGTGTATTTTTAGATGGGTTGATCACAGAATGAAGTGCCGCCATCAGATGAGCTTTACTTTGATTGTTTTCTACAAAACCGTCTTTGAGGTGTCGAACGGGAGAAATTGAAAACACTAATGACACATGAGGGTGAAACGATTTTAGTGTTGAAATAATAGATTCAAAAGTATCTTGAAGTTGATCGACGCTTAAAATAGATTTTTTAAATTCTTTTTGAGGTTGTTTATGACAGTTTGCTACAGTGGTTTTTGACTCAATGTGTTCATAAATCCATGCTGTTCCAAAAGTTAGAATGACATGCGACGCACTTTTTAATTGGTTTTGAGTTAATTTCAAAGCCGTATTTAATCGCTCTAAAATTTCAGCTTGAGACGTTGAATTCAATCGCGAATGCGCTCGAAAGCTTTGCCAACAGCCGTTACTAAAAAAAACATCGTTTTCAGTGTAAGGAGTATTTTGATGTGCCCTCGTAAGTAAATCTAAAATCGCAACAGGATGAAACAACACACCTAAGGGATTCACCTCATTTTGAAATTTATAATAGGAAAACTTCTCCGCTATATTTTCAGCGAAACAGGATCCCAACAAAACCAATTTTGAATGGTAATCAATGGCGGATGCTTGTTTCTCTAGAGGGAGTTGCGTTTGAAGTTTCACCTGCTTAGATTATAGGATGTAGGATTTGGCTTTTTCTAAAGCCTCAGGAAGTCCCGCTGGGTTCTTTCCTCCTGCAGTTGCATAAAACGGTTGTCCGCCGCCGCCGCCTTGAATGTATTTTCCAAGTTCGCGCACAATGGTGCCTGCATTCAGCCCTTTAGACGTTACCAATCCTTTTGAAACATAACAAGACAACAAGGCTTTTCCTTGGTTTTCTGTACCAAAAATCAAGACGCAATTATCAAACTCCTGCCCTATTTCAAATGACAAATCTTTGATGCCTGTAGCGTCTAAATCTACCAATTTCGCTAAAAACTGAATCCCATTGATCGTTTCTATTTCATCTTTTAAATTTCCTTTCATAGACGCTGCCTTGTCTTTCAAAAGGGATTCAATTTGTTTTTTGAGTTTAGAATTTTCAGATTTTAAATCGCCCAAAGATTTAACGGGATCACTCGAATTGTTAAGTGCTAATTTGATTTGATCAAAGCTTGCATTACTTCGAACATAAAATTCTTTTGCAGCATCATTAGTGATGGCTTCAATACGACGAATTCCAGAGGCTACAGCTCCTTCGGATTTGATTTTAAAATGCCATATATCTGCGGTATTTTTAACATGGGTTCCTCCACATAATTCGATCGAATTCCCAAAACGAATGGTGCGAACTACATCGCCATATTTTTCACCAAAAAGTGCCATGGCACCTTCGGAAACTGCTTGTTCCATTGGTACTGCACGACGTTCTTCTAAATCTAATTTTCCTTCAATTCGGGCATTCACAAAACTTTCAATATCTTTTAATTCCTCAGTCGTTATTTTTGCAAAATGAGAAAAATCAAATCGCAGATATTTCGAATGCACTGCCGATCCTTTTTGTTCCACATGTGTTCCTAAAACTTCTCTCAAAGCCTGGTGTAGTAAATGAGTTGCTGTATGGTTACATTCGGTACGGAATCGTTGATTTGTATCCACCACTGCCGTAAACGTATCTGTAAGGTTTTTAGGTAAATGCTTTGCGATATGAATGGCTACATTGTTTTCTTTCTTGGTATCAAGAATATAAACAACATCTCCGTTCGCGGCTTCTAAATAGCCTTTATCTCCAACCTGTCCACCACTTTCTGAGTAGAACGGCGTGAGATTAAATACTAACTGGTATTGTTCGCCATCTTTCACAGAGGTTACTTTTCTGTATTTTGTGAGTTTAACGGAGGTTTTTAATACATCATAGCCTACAAATTCTTGTACATCATCGTCTAGGAGGACGGTCCAATCTTCCGTAGAAACTTCACTCGCTGCTCTGGAACGGGTTTTTTGTTTTTGAAGTTCTTCTTCAAAACCAACCGTATCCAAGGTCCTATTTTTTTCACTCAGAATCAGTGCAGTTAAATCTACAGGAAACCCATAAGTATCGTACAATTCAAAGGCTTTATCGCCAGAAACATGCGCGCCTTTGGTGGTTTCTATAATACGGTCTAACAATACCAACCCTTGGTCAAGCGTTCTTAAAAAAGATGCTTCCTCTTCTTTAATCACGTTTTGTATTAATTGTTTTTGAGCCAAAAGTTCTGGGAAAACGGTTCCCATTTGTTTGGTTAATACGGAAACCAAACGGTACATAAATGGCTCTTTAAGGTCCAAAAATGTAAACCCATAACGGACGGCACGTCTCAAGATTCTACGAATCACATAACCTGCTCCAGTATTGCTTGGTAATTGTCCATCTGCGATTGAAAAAGCAACTGCTCTGACATGGTCAGAAATCACACGAATGGCAATATCTTGTTTGAGTTGTTTTCCGTAATCATTTCCAGAAATGGTTTCAATCTCTCGAATAATAGGAGTAAAAACATCGGTGTCATAATTGGACGTTACATTTTGAAGCACCATACAAAGGCGTTCAAAACCCATCCCTGTATCGATATGTTTATGAGGCAACGGTTCTAAACTTCCGTTTGCTTTACGGTTAAATTCCATAAAAACGAGGTTCCAAATCTCTACCACTTGAGGATGGTCTTTATTGATTAATTCTTGACCTGGAGTTTTCGCTTTTTCTTCTTTAGAACGAATGTCCACATGAATTTCGCTACAAGGTCCACAAGGCCCTTGTTCGCCCAT
>ENA-OQVM01005551-OQVM01005551.1-marine-metagenome-genome-assembly--contig:-NODE-5551-length-12031-cov-3.163544_pt1 | contig 12031 bp, 10 predicted proteins | sample MGYA00237776_ERZ505498 | MGnify/ENA primary metagenome ERZ505498 (study PRJEB26159, sample SAMN06265151) | marine metagenome | isolation source: Helgoland LTER site | place: Germany:Helgoland, sampling... | reverse complement strand
GTGCTTGCGCAGTTTTGCTGCTCCCACGCAAACACCTAAAACGCCTAAGCTGCGGACATTGCCTCCACAGCGGTCCTTAGATTCTTCGCACTGGTCTTTTTGCCGTAGCATTTTCGCCAAGACTGGTAGAGTGTGGGGCTAAATATTGCACAAGTAGTTTTTCAATATGGAAGACGAGTTTTCGACACAGCCGCCTTGGGTGGAAATTTTCCGCTCTGACCGGCAAGCACAAATTCAGGATGCGGCCTTAGTCCTTGCAGCGGTAGAAATAGACTACCGAGTTCACCGACCGCAAACCGTGCCGCCTGGGCCATGGTCGTTACTGGTTGAGCCACATAATCAGGAAATGGGCCACCAACAACTGGTGGAATTTTGGGAAGAGAATTCAAAGCCACCAGTAAAACCAATAGAGGTTGCCACGGTGGACACCGGTTGGTGGGGTGTCATCGGCTTTCTGGCGGTTATTTGGTCCGTGCCCAACTTGGCTCAATTCACAAGCGTAGACCTGCGCGATGCCGGTATATTAGATGCAGGACTCATTGCCCAAGGCGAAGTGTGGCGCATTGTCACCGCCCTCACCCTACACGCCGATTTCAGCCACATATTAAGCAACACCGTGTTTGGCAGTTTGTTTGGCCTCTTTGCATCGCGCTACTTAGGCTCTGGCTGCGCATGGCTGGTGATTGTGCTGGCGAGCATGGCGGCCAACTACACCAACGCGTTAATACATCCAGACGACTTCCGCTCACTGGGCGCATCTACCGCCTCGTTCGCAGCACTAGGACTCGCGCCCACGGTGCTTTGGCGTCAAGGCGTGTTCAAACATCAGGACTGGCGACGCGCTTTAGCACCAGTGTTCGCAGCCATTTGTATGCTCGCTTACATGGGTTTTGGCGGCGAGCGAACAGACGTTGGCGCTCACGTATTTGGCTTCGGCTTTGGTGCATTGGCGGGCTATTTTATTGCGCCATTAAACTTCCAAGCGATGGGTCCGGCGCTACAGCAAAAACTCGGCATCGCAGCTCTCAGCATCATTCTCTTTAGTTGGAGCATTGCTCTGAAATAAGAGACAAGAAATAAACCTCTACCCGCGAACGTTAAGGCTAGGTTCAGTTAACTGAGCCTAGTGTGGCTTCCAACATCCCAACAAAGGCCATTGATATCAATGCAAGGCCCTTGAGGCAGATGAATTAGGAGGTTCTATGTTCGTAAACATTTTGCACAACAATACAAGTGGGTGCCCCCAACCGATCCGCTGGGCTTGCAGCCTAACTCTGCTTGCAACACTTGGCCTGATACAGGTTTCAGCACACGCCGTAACAGATGTGACCCGTTTCCCTATCGCCGCCGTTGCCGCGAAAGATAACGCCACTTCAGAACTCTTAAGCAGCCAGGCCCTAGAACAGCTTGTTGCCCCCATCGCCCTCTACCCCGACGACCTCATTGCCATTGTGCTGCCAGCCGCAACAGATCCCGTTGGCGTAGTGCTCGCCGCACGTTATTTGCAGGAGGGTTTGCAGGAAGGTTTGCAGGAGAAACTGCCCCAAAGTCAAAATAACCAAGAACCCCAGCCTGTCGATTCAGCGCAACTAAGCGCAAACCAAGCCCTTGACGCGTTGCGGCACTACCCTGACGTACTGGCAAAAATGAACGCTGACTTAACTTGGACTAGAGCACTGGGTGAGGCTGCGGCCTCGCAACAAGGCGACTTGCTGGATGCCATACAGGACTATAGAAAAGCCGCAGCAGATTCTGGCTTTCTAAGTAACGATGAGCATCAGGTAGTCGAGGCAACTGAAAACACAGTAATGATTCGGCCACGCGACGCCCAAGTCATTTATGTACCGGACTATAGCCCTCGGCAGGTAGTGGTCTATCGAACAGCACCAAGACGCGCAATGAGATACCACTCAACACCGTCCCCCGTCTACTACCGACAAGTGCAAAGGCATGACCGCCGCCACTCTAACAACCGATACTATCGGTCAGGTAAGCGTCATTATCTGTACAACCACCGACCATACAAAAACAAACACCACAGAAATAAGCCTCACAGAAACAAATATAACCGGCACGACAATCGCCAGCGCGGTTACCTAGATCATAAACCGCGCAACAAGTACCGTACTCACCAGCGCAATGACAATAGTAGGTGGCATCATTCGTCTAGGTATGAGCACAAGTACAACCGCAGAAACCATTCAGGCCACAACAATCGAAGTGACGGCCAGGGGTTTCAAAACGGCCGTCAACAAAGGCACAACAGTCATGGGCGCGAGCAGCACAATGGCGGCAGCCAGCGCAATAGAACTCGAACGTCTACTGCCTCAGACCAGACTAAGCAACGCGCTTGGAAAGGTTAACCATAAATCTAATGCTAGCCCGCGCTTCACGCGCGCAAAGTACTACTAACCCACTACGCCCCGCCACTCCGGGGCTTTCGGATTAAGCGCCCAAACCAAGGCCACCATAGAAAGCCCAGAAACTGGGCACCAATAGAAAAATGCAATCCCCGCACTAGACATCCAAACCACCAGCAAGCACGCCAGCGCAAAACCCAACATAATAGTTGGGAATGTACCAATACCGAATCGCGCCAAAATAATGCTGCCAAAAATAGCGCCATAGACATAATTAGGTAGTTTAAAAGTTAAATCTAGCAACCCTTCCGCGGAGTAATTGCCAAAGAACAGCGCCAACGCAAAGAAAATCACCCCCCAAACCAACATGAAGAACCGGGAGGCTTTTAGATAATGGGCTTCAGTTTCGGTTGGCCGCCAGCGGCCATAAATATGATTAACCGTTAGGTCTGAACTTTCTGCCAACGCTGAATCTAAGGTTGAAATGGCCGCTGCAAATATTGCCGCAATAAAAATACCCGATATCCCCACGGGCAATTCAGTGGCGATAAAATGCGGGAATATTCTGTCAGGAGAACTCGCTAGTTCTAAAGCGACCTCGTCTGGTAAACCTCGCTCGCCGTAAAAGGCATATAAAGCCAAACCTACGCCAAGAATCACCAAGTGCATAACATAAAACAGCGCCGCAAAATCAAAGGCTTTTTGTGCATCACCCACACTGCGGCAGGCTTTCACTCGCTGCCAGGTGCCTTGAGTACTGCCTTGGGCAATGCTTAAACCGATGGCGCCAATGACGCCTGCCCAAATGGTGTAGCGTTTTTCCGGGTCGGTATCAAAGTCGAACAACACCAATTTGGCTTGCTCATCTAACCAAATTATTGTATCGGGCAGCGTACGTTCCAAACCTAAGAGCATGTAGATCAGTGCAAAGCCGGCACCTACTGCAAACAAACCGAAGAGCAAAAAATCGGTCCAAATCACGGTTTTAATGCCCGCAAGCGCGCCCCAAAGTACGCTGATCACCATGACAAATAATGCGCATGGTGCCAGTCCCCAGCCACTGATGACATCTAATACCAAGCCCGCTGTGAGTAGTTTTACCCCTGAGTTAATGACATTAAGCAGTAGGCCCAGATACATTGAAAACTCCCCGGTGGCCGGATCTATGCGCCGAGCAATATACTCGTAGCTGGTGGCCAAGCCTTGGCTTTCATAAAATGGCCGCGCCAATAAACGCGCAACCACCACCTTCCCGGCAGCCAAACCTAAGATGACTTGGAAGTAAGTTAAATTGCCGCCTTCAGCAAAAACTGCCGCAGGCACGGAAATAAAGGTTACAGAGCTGACCACGGTGGCAATGATACTTGCCGATACTGCCCACCAAGGCATCGAACCGTCTGCTTGGAAAAAACCTTTGCGGTCCTTTATGTTGCCACTGAGCCTATGACCCACATAGGTCACAGCCAGCATTACCAATAGAACTACAGCAAAATCAATGAGGTGCAAAAGTTAGCTCACTTAGCTGTATTGGTGGTCTGGGCGGGAACGCCGGAAGAGCCCGGCAAAAAAGTGGCAACAAATTTTCTTTGGGTGAAACGACAGCCCTCTTCTGAGTACTGGTACTCATCAAAGTACTCGCCCATGGCGGTGAAGTTGGCGATCATACTCGGCCCTGTACTCTTAGCGCCGCCGTAGATCAGCGCATAGCTCACGCCCGTGGCAGACGTTGCGTCCACAGGCTTTATGCGAATATTGGTCATCATGTGGCGCAGGGTCGGCCCATCTTTGTTCGCCAAACGCGCAGCAATGGCTTTATGCCCAACAAAGGTTTGATCCATTACCGACAGCGAACCGTCCGAGGTGAACAAACCCGCAAACTTCTCAGCGTCTTCTTGATCACGGTAAGTTGCATAGTCCAAAACCAGCTCATGACAACTGGCGATCATCTCCGCATTAGGATGGGAAGCCTGGGAGAATAAAGGCATGCCAAACCCAGCCAGAGCCAATAAAAACACCCACCCAAGAGACAACAAGTTGTCAGGAACCAAAGCGCTCACAACCGAACAATCCGAGTACCCACGTTACCGCCTGATAACAAATCTACAAAGGCTTCTGGCGCGGCAGCTAGCCCATTGACTTCATCAGTCAAGCTGATCATTTCGCCACTTTGTAACCAAGTATGAATTTGCTCGCGGGCCATAGAATATTGTTCGGCAAAATCAAACACCAAAAATCCGCGCATGGTGATACGATTATTCACCAACAATCCAGGAATACCTCGGGGGCCTGGCTCTGGTGTATTGGTGTCATATTGCGACACCACACCACAACAGCTAATACGCCCTGCAACGTTCATACGAAACAACGCAGACCCTAAGATCATGCCGCCAGTATTGTCGAAGTACACGTCAACACCATTGGGTGTCGCCTCTTTCAAACTCTGGCGATAATTCGCGTCTTTGTAATTGACCACGCTGCCAAAACCTAATTGCTCGGTGAGTACGCGGCCTTTTTCTTCGCTGCCGCAAACACCCACAGTATGGCAACCCGCAATACGCGCCATTTGTCCTACCATATGCCCAACAGAACCTGCTGCTGCTGAAACCATAACGGTTTCGCCCGCCTTCGCTTGGCCCACTTCATTAAGCCCAAAGTACGCAGTCAATCCGTTGATACCTAACGGGCCTAAGTAGTGAATGGGGTCATGACTGGGATCAATCTTCGTGACCAACTTCGCATCTTGGGCAGAGTAGGCCTGCCAGCCTGTAGCAGCTGTGACATGATCGCCAACACTAAATTCGGGCGCATTAGACGCCACCACTTCACCCACGCCCGTGCCATTCATAACCCGGCCTGCTTCGGGCGCACCGGCATAACTTGCGCTGCCCTGAAGACCCGCACGCGTGCCCGCAGTAATCGCAAAGGCGATGGTTTTAATCAGCACCTGACCTGGACCCATTTCTGGCATGACCGATTCTGAAAGACGATAATTATCTGCGGTTAATTTGCCTGTAGGCAGACTGTCTATAAGTACTTGTTGATTCTGCATGATGGGTTCCTTTTTATGCTGAATAGAAATTTATTGTTTATCCGTGATTGGTGTCTGCTCAGTTTTTCAAGACTGGCAAAACGTCTGTCATAGTTTGGCGCGGTACCAATTTAGGTAACTGCCCATTATTTCTGCAAACTCTGGCCGCGCGCTCAAATTAAGCATATGCGCGTAAGCCCTAGGGTACTGCTGCAGGCCGTCGCGACTAATGAGCTTGTAGCCCTGCGCATGCAGACTGTTCTCAGCATGACCTTCGCGCAAAAACTGAGCGAAATCACAAACAAAAGAAATGTCTGCAATTGACAGAGTGTCGCCTACGAGAAACGAGGCCTGCATATCTTCGGAGTCTTGTGACTCTGCGCTGGCATTGGTTGCGACACCCGCTAACGCAGCTTCAATGCCGTCCAAATAAAATTCGTAGGCACCTACCATACGTTGGTATGCCTCTTCGCTAAGCGACTCAATACCCAGCAAGTACACTTGGGCTTCCCGCGCAAAAACTAGGTTGGCGTCAAGAAAACTGTCTATTCGCGAGGCTTCATAATGTTCACTGCCATACAACTTGGGCAAACCGGGTTTATCTGGCGCTGCACGTACAACGCTGCGCAAAATACTATTGGACTCAAATATACCCACCTGCCCGTCACTACTGAAACCAGCAGGCACTGTGCCAAATGGGTGGGCTTGGAGAAATTCATCGGTCTTATATAGCGCGCCTTTAAAGCCTCTACGACCCTGACGCGCAGCGGGGTTATCTGGCGTTTTTTCTTCATCAGTTAACAGCCGCGGCTGAGCATCCCACAGCCAGTCACCTAATTTCGCTGGCTTGTCGCCGGTAACCACCACATCTACTTGGAGCAACTTTGCGGCAATCAATGATTTCCACACCCGTGGGTTGGGTAAATAAGAAAATATTCTAAGTACTGTTGCGCTCACTGATTTCTCCCCATACAACTCATTGACCCCCATCGACTTTCATGAATCTTCATGACTACCTCATGAACCCGCCACGCAAAGGCTTACCAAGAACAGAGCATTCGTTATAGCCCTTGAATGTGGAGGATGCACCTGAGTTTAGGCTACCCAAAGCAAAACCTCATCTTGATTTAACAGATAATCCGCCGATACTCGCAGTCTGAGTTTTGTCCTAGTTTTGAGCTTTGGTTTGAGGAGACTGCAATGAAATTGCTTAATCGAATAATTGGCTTTACGGCACTGAGCCTAGCGGCCCTACTTGTCACTGGATGCGGTGAGCCCGCATCCCAGATGGTGAACACGCAATCCGGCCCAGTTCAAGGTGTCACTAACGAGGGCGTCGCTATTTTCCGCGGCATTCCCTACGCGGCGCCACCATTAGGCGAGTTACGATGGGCCGCGCCTCAACCCGTGCAGCCTTGGACAGAGCCTTTAATCGCCGACGCCTACGGTCCCAGTTGCTGGCAGCCTACGGGTATTGGTAACGACGCTTTTATCAGCGCTTTGGTCGCTGGGTCAGGCATGTCTGAATTTTCTCAGTGGGTGCTGAAAACTGGCACTGGTCTGGCTGAAGTATCCATTTCCGAAGATTGCCTAACCCTAAATGTTTTAACCCCAGAAATTATGAGCGAAAAACCGCTACCGGTTATGTTGTGGATTCACGGTGGCGCACATCAATATGGCTCTGGCGGCGACAACTACGAGTCAACGAGCTTAGTTAACAATGGCGTGATACTTGTAACCATTAACTATCGCCTGGGTATCTACGGCTTTATGGCCCACCCTGAACTTGCAGCAGAAGACGCCAATGGCAGCACCGGCAACTATGGCATGTTGGATCAAATCGCGGCGCTACAGTGGGTTAAAGCAAACATCGAAAAATTTGGCGGCGATGCCAACAATGTCACAATCTTCGGCGAATCAGCCGGGGGACACTCGGTAGGCCAACTTATGGCCTCGCCATTGGCCAGAGGGCTATTCCACAAAGCCATAGCCCAGAGCGGCACTGGTTTTCAGCAATTCCAATCAACTAACAAGACCAATGAGACCATCAGTGGTTTCAGTGCGGGCCGTAAAGTTGCCGCTATGGTCGGTATCAGCGGAGACAAAGAGATAGCCAAATTACGCGCAATGAGCACTGAGACGCTTGCAGAAGCAGCAATAGATTTAGAAATCAGTAGCACCTTTCACCCGCAAATCGACGGTTATGTGCTACCTAAATCAACCTCACAAATATTTGCCTCAGGCGAGCAAGCGCCTGTGCCACTGATGCTTGGCAGCAACGCAGATGAAGGCTCAGTACTTTATTACATGGGTTTAACCCCGGTAGATGGCAGTCCCATCAGGGGGCCTGAAACCATTGAGCAGTGGGACAGTTTACTGCAAGAAGAGTTTGGCGATCACGCAGATGCGCTGAGTATTCATTATGCAATTGATGGCGACAACGATGTTGTTAAGGGCGCTGAGCAACTTATGGGCGACAGCTACTTTGGTCGACACGCCTACTTTATGGCCCAACGCCACAGCGCCATAGGAAACCCCACCTTTATGTATTTCTTCGAGCGACGCTCAGCGTCTCCGGATGAGACCATTGGCGCCACCCATGCATTCGAAATTTTCCCAGTGTTTGGCAGTACCTTTCCGCTCTGGCCAACAGATGAACGCGATGCAATCTTGTCCAAGGAAATGCAATCTTACTGGACCTCGTTTGCAAAAGTAGGCGACCCAAATAATGACCGCGCGCCTACTTGGCAATCTTTTAGCGCGCTACAACCCACCGAGATGGCGCTGGGCCATGAAAAGAGTTACAGCCGCCCTGTTGCACGAATGGGTCGTTATGAGGCGATGAATGGACAACTTCTGCGCAGAGAACAACAGGCGTTAGAATTATCTGACTAATAGGCTCAAGGCCTGAATCAGGCCATTCAGGCCATTCAGGCCTTGCGCACCTAGAGCTAACCGCTTACGCAAAGCCTAGGACAATCTTGCGGCGAGGTTTTGGTAAAACGCTTGGTCGTCTAACCAATGCGTTGCGCAGCGCACCAAATGGCCCTGCGCATCTATCAGTGTTTTACCATCATCTGTGACCAGCACGGGCAGATCTTCCATGCCTATACCTTCTTCTGAAAACGCAAGATAGACTGCAACACAGTCATAGAGAATAGAAGATTGCGCTTCTGGATTCATGCTCTTCACTAAATCTACCATCACCGGCCAATCTAACGCTGCTTTAAACCAGTTACGATGGTTTTGTAATACCGCCTGAGTGAGCGGGCTTGCGCTGGATGCAACCTGCTTATACTGATCGCCCTTTAAAGCAGCGGTGCCACAAGTATCTAGTGGCGTAATGGTTTTAGGCCAAGGCGCTGCAAAAACTTTCTGGCAGGCAGCCGCATCCTGCACCACATTAAATTCGCGCATGGCTTTAGCGATACCCACATAGCCCACGCGCAAACTGCCGTGCATGCCCACGAACTTAGAATTTTCAACAATGGAAGGCGTATGATCTAACGCGGCGGCTACGTTGGTTAACGGCCCAATCGCTATCAGTGTCACGACTTCTTCACTGGCCAAAATCGTATCCGCAATGGCCGTTACACCATCCGCATAAACAACGCCTGTGTAATCTGACAGTTGATAGTCACCCAACCATTCACTATGGGTTTTTAGCGAGGCATCCCCCACCAACCCAACACCTACTGGAATGTCAGTACGCCCAGCCACTTCCAATATCTTTGCAACTAGCGCGGCCCGATAGGTGGTATCACCCGTACATGTAGTAATCAGCTTTATCTCTAACTCTGGGCATTGCAGTAAATACGCCAAGGCCCAAACATCATCTACGTCTAACCCAATGTCGGTGTCTAAAATCACGGGTATCGGCATAGTAGGCTCTGCTATATCAATTTTTTAAAAGAGTTAACGACTTGCAGCAATAGCCGCAATGAAACTAGGCCCGATGCCGCAGCAACCGCCTAGCACACTAGCCCCCATGGCTCGCCAACGATCTACATACTGCATAAACTCGTCAACGGTCATTTCAATATGCTTGGTACCGACCTCGTTATCTAAGGTCCAACCCGGCGGTATGTGATAACGATTTGGATACGCACCCACTGGCCTGTCGGTAAGTTTAACGATTTGCTCAATAGCAACTGAAATGGCTTCCGGCGCAGTACAGTTAAACAAATAGGCGTCTGGGCTGTAAAGCGCAACTGCAGCCATGGCCTGCGCTATACTTTCGCCACTGCGTAAACCGCCACCAGGCGTTTCATCTAACGTCCAAGCGATCCAAACAGGTTTTTCCGCATCCACTGCTCTAGCCGCTTTTGCAGCAGTTGCAGCCTCTCTTGCACTAGACATGGTTTCGCATAAATAAAGATCTACCGACGGCTGAAGCACAGTGACTAAGTTTTTATAGACTTCAAACCCTTCAGCGTCTGGTGGCACTAAGTCGTGGCGATAGCTTTCACTCAAGGGCGGTAGACAGCCAGCTACTTCAACTTTACTACTCGCCGCATCAGCAGCAGTGCGCGCCATTTTTGCTGCGACATCTGTTAAATCTTCGTAGCGCTCAGACATGCCAGCTTTGGCCAGATAGCTTGGAATAGTTGAATATGAGTTGGTCGTAATGACCTCGGCACCCGCCTTAATATAGTCACTGTGGACCTCCATGACTGCGTCTGGTGAGTCGAGTAAAGCGCGCGCTGACCACAGTCCGCTTGAAGGCATTATGCCTCGGGCAATAAGTTCTCCGCCCATACCGCCGTCCAAAACTTTTAGTTCTCTATTCATATCTGTTATTTCTGTTCATATTTTTATTCAACAATTCGACTATCGAGGGATAGGTCAAAACGGCTGATTCAAGCGCTTAGACTGAAGCGAACTTACCCCAAACCTCAACCCAAACCTCAACCCAAACCTAAAAAAACGCCTAAATAAGTGTCTACTACACCCAGCTGCGCCGGGATGCGCGTTCGTTATAAATCTTATTGGCCCTACCCAAGACGACGCCGATAATAGCTGAACTCCGCGCCTGTGCCACTAGTAGTTTGTGCATCGCAGCGTGAATTTTGCACAGCTTTGACAACCTAGTTTTCAACCCGCTATTTGCAAAATTGGCGAGAACGGATAAATTCACTGAACTTTCAAAAAAGGGGAAAGGATTTGCCATTACCGATAAATCAAGAGGATAGGATTCGAGCAGCATGGCAGGGTCGAATCTCTGGGTGCATGCTAGGTAAAGCTGTGGAACTGTTCTCTATGCGTGAAGGGCCGCAGGCGCTCACCGATTATCTCCACGCAACCAACTCACTGCCCTTGCGAGATTACATACCCTACAAGCAAGAACTGGCGTCAAAGCATATCGACCAGAATTGCTGCGCCGAAAATTTAACCTACAGCCGCCCTGACGACGACATTAACTACACTACGCTTGCATTACTGATGCTGGAGAAATTTGGTAAAGCGTTAACTACTGCTGACGTAGCTCGGAGCTGGATGAAGTTTTTACCTGTAGCAAGCACTTATACCGCCGAGCGGGCAGCCTATAAAACACTGCTTAGCAATGCCCACGAATGGTTTCCAGAGGGCAAAGATCCCGGCTTCGATTTAGCGCTGTGCGCGGACAATGTTTATAGCGATTGGATTGGTGCACAAATTAGGGCTGATCTTTATGGTTGGGTATGCCCCGGCAATGCGGACCTAGCAGTGAAATTGGCCACTGCGGATGCACAGTTGTCCCACCAAGGTGACGGTGTTTATGGAGCTGTTTTGGTGGCGGCTTTGGGCGCGCTGATACCTAGGTTTTGCAGCGCAGATAGCGCATCTGATCAACCACTGGAACAAGCCTTAGATCAAGCACTGTCCTACATTCCAGAAGACAGCGAATGTGCTAAGGCCGTTCACTTTGCTCGTCAGTTAGCCTCAGACCCTGAGGGCACCATACACATCAAAGAGCGCTACAAAACGCTAAGCGTAGTGCATACGGTAAACAACCTTGCGCTGGTGGTATGGGCGTTATTGCGACACCAAGACGATTTCAGCGCAGCTATTGGCGACGTTGTCGCAGCGGGCCTAGACACCGACTGCAACGGCGCAACCGTTGGTGCATTGTGGGCCTTGCAGGGCAAACCAATACCCGCACAATGGATACAACCATGGCAAGGCCGAGTAGGCCTATCATTGGCGGGCTTTGATCAAATGAATATAGATGAACTGGTCGCACGCACAATCAAAGTAGCTAAAGCGATGGATTTAAATCAATAGCTCAAACCTTCAGCGGCGAGTTGCGGTAATGATGGCAAAATTCGTCACGCGAATTTTTCAATAACAGTGGGAGTTAACAATGGCTTTAGTGCGCTATGTGACAGAAATGGGAATGGGTACCGACGTTCACGGCGGCGACTATACCAAGGCAGCTAAACGAGCTGTATCTGACGCCATTAGGCATTCGAGTCTCAATTTTTTTCGCGCACTGAATAAGTCACCTGGTGACATGCGCATTACAGTGCGCATTGGTGTTGCAGAACCAGACAGTGTCGACAAAGCGGCCGTTGCAGCAGAACTACCTTATGGACAGGTTACAGTTGAACCTGTCTTGGGCGGATTGAATGTGCCTGCGGCTCAGGGCAATGATCTTTTAGTC
>ENA-OQVM01005549-OQVM01005549.1-marine-metagenome-genome-assembly--contig:-NODE-5549-length-12032-cov-3.766458_pt1 | contig 12032 bp, 5 predicted proteins | sample MGYA00237776_ERZ505498 | MGnify/ENA primary metagenome ERZ505498 (study PRJEB26159, sample SAMN06265151) | marine metagenome | isolation source: Helgoland LTER site | place: Germany:Helgoland, sampling... | reverse complement strand
GCGGAAATTTCAAAGCTGCAGTACCCGGACTGTTACCCGCTCTATGACATCACCTCCAGCGGGCTTAACCATGCCCACAATTTTGCTACCCCGAATAAAAACCGGATCGAGGGCCCCATCATGGACAATCACTTCGGCCTGCTTACCTTGAATCTCTCCTCCCCCACTCCCCACATCGTAGCCGAGATCTGGGACATCCGGGACAACCAACGGGTGGAGCACACCATCGCCTTGGAAGAGATCTGCTTTCCCGAACAATAAAACAGATCAACCCTCAGGCATGCGGCTTCATCTTCCGGGTGGGGATGCACACTACAAACTAAAAAGCCTTCGGAAACTCAATCTCCGAAGACTCTGTAAGCACATACCTATTCGACTGAGTTCTCAACGTCTGCGGCGTAGCATCAGAGCAAGGCCGCCAAGTCCAAGCAGGGCGCTGGAGCTAGGCTCGGGCACAGCGTTGATGTTGAAGGTTAGGATAATGGCTTCAAGGCTATCGTCCCATGCAAACGCTGCATCTTCAATATTAGCCCCCATGTTGAGGTAGTCGAAGGTGGCATCTTGGAACTTCGTGTTATCCATACTCGCGAAATCGGTGCCAAAATCCATCAGGGTAATGCTGTTGCTGCCGAGATTAGATAAGCTCCAATTCGCAAAGTTGCTGAAATCCGCAATGTAGGTAGCATTGGCGATATCTCCTGTCAGGCTTCCATTACCAATAAAAAAGTTAGTAGGAGTCAAGGTAGTGAAATCATAGGCACCGAGCTCATAGGTAAAGGAGTTGATATCCTTCTGCTCCCAGCTGCTCATCGTGGCCTGTGCCCCATCCTCGAAGACGATGCTCGCACCATCGAGATCCCAGAAGTTGCCGCTCAAGGTGGAGGCTGCATCTACATTGATGGTGGCTTCGTTCAATCGTATGGCACCCCCATCTGTGGTAAGCTCGGATCCGACTAAGTCGATGGTGGATCTGAACGGGAGATTGTTGTTATGGGTGACGGTGTCACCGCTGTTGATAAGAAGAGTATCGTAATTGATAGGCCCTTTGCCATCTGCAGCGTCCCAGTTGTCACCATTGCTCAGCAAATTGTTGGTACCTCCACCCGTCCAGGTCACGGTCTCGTTAATGCTGAGTTTCACGGCTTCGTTGGCATCGTCATAATACAGGCGGGCGGCATTGCTGCCGGCATTGTCTATGCTGAGAGTATACTGACCGCCGCCTGTGAAGGTGGCATTGTTCAAGGAGGAATTGGTGAAGTCCACCAAGGTCACGTCCTGAGTGGCACCTGAGTAGCTCGCCAAGTCGGCTGTGTAGGTTGTAGTGGGGCTGCCGCTGTTAGCGAAGTTGGTAGGCGTCAGCGCGGTGAAACCCGTACTGCTTAACTCAAAGTCAAAGACGTTGGTTCCCTTTTGCTCCCAGTTGTTGGCGGTGAATTGGGCGCCATCTTGGAAGTTTAGGGTCGCGTTGTTAAGGTCCCAAAAGCCACCGGTTAAGGCAGAAGTGCTATCGACGTTGATGGTAGCCCCGTTCAGGCGGAAAACAGATTCTCCATTTAGAGTGGAATCGACTAAGCTAACGTTAAGGTTGCCTGCTAGGAATTGGCCAGTAGTGCCATTATGGTTGACAGTAGCATTGTTGATAGTGACTGAGTCGCCAGCCGTGGGCAACTCATTAAGATCCCAATTGTTAGCTGATTTCCATTGCCCGTCTGAGGCTCCGCCGTCCCAGGTGTGTGCAATTGCCTCGATTGAGGCCTCAATAGCAGATGTGGAATCATTCCAAGCAAGTGATGCGGAATAGGTTGACCCTGTGTTAACCGCATTTAAGCCCGCAGCGGTTTGGAAAACGGCATCGGTCATGGTGCTGGTGTTGGTATAGTCGACTAGGCTGAGGGTCTGGGTGCCGCCACTGTAGTTGTTTAGATCGACATTGTAGGTGGCATTAGAAATATTTGAGTTCCCTCCAGATACAATAAGTGTTGTAGGTGTCAGGGTATTAAAGTCGGTGGTTCCTAGCTCAAAGTTAAAGGTATTGGTTCCCTTGTTTTCCCATACGCCTTGGGTAAATTGGGCACCGTCTTGGAAGGTTACAGTGGCGTTAGCCCAATCGTAGAATTTTCCTGAGTTGGATCCTGTTAGCTCTCCCGTTGAGGAGACCGTGATATTTCCCCCATTAGCGCGAAAGACGCTGTCGACGGATACTGTGCCGTCGACGATTAGTGTTGAGGAGCTTGGCAGGTTTCCTGACGCAGCAGTAACATCGTAATCAACCGTAAAACCACTTCCGATGGTGATCGTGTCTCCGGTGGTCGGCACACTGTTTGTGTCCCAGTTATCAGCAGATGTCCAGTTGCTGTCACCGGCAGCACCATCGTCAAAGCTGATTTGAGCATGTGCCAGCGGCAGGCTCATCAGAGCAAAAGCTGGAATAAGATAAGCAGGTGAATTGAATGGGTTTATTTTCATGGCGCTTGTTTTTTAGTAATTAATACCAATTAACGGTAATTTTGCGGGGTTTTTATAAAGATTCAAGCTAAATATTTAATAAAACTTAACAAGAGGTGGTTCTTATTTAAAATACTCTACATCTTTTTTTCACTTTTGAACATCCCCCTTTTGGGTGATGCTGAGTGGTTTAGCGATGACCACTCAGCAGGGGGCTGTGCATGTAGCCATCATCGATTTTTTGACTTTTCACCATGCACTCTGCCACCGCCTTGGGCGCATGAGCGTGCTTGCGGTTTTTTATTCAGGCGATAGCATTAGCATTCACTTGATTGCATGTACTTGTTTTACCGATTCCTTTTTTTACTCTGCTGCGCCATGCCGATGTTGGCAGGGGGTCTGTGTGCTCAGGAGCGGGATATCGATTCCCTGCGCGAGCGCTTGGAAGAGATTGATGCCGAGCTGGATCGCCTCGCTTCTTTCAGCCTACAGACCAGTGTCGGCCCGATTGGTTGGCGGTCCAATATGTATACTGATGCTGACCATACCGAGTGGATCCGCATTGATCTCGGTAGCGAGCAGGAGATTGATCTTATTGCCTTGGTGCCTGCACTGACGCGCGGCAGCTACAATACCTACCATGCGGATGGCTTCCCCCTGAGCTTTAGTATCCTGGCGGGGAGCGCGGATGACCCGGAGGGCAAGCTCATTGCCAGCTTTGAGGAGGGTGATGGGGTTTTGCCTCGTATTGCCCCCCTGAGCATTGCCTGCCCGGGGACCCGGGCCTCGTGGATCAAGGTGGTGGCTAGCAAGCTGGGCACGATGGCATGGAACCGGGAAAAGGTCCTGCAGCTCGCTGAAATCATGGTGTTCCGCGGCAAGGAGAACGTAGCGTTGGGCCGCCCGGTGAGCACCTCATCGCAGGGTGACTTACACAAGGGAGCCAGACAGAGAGCTTTTCTGGTCGATGGCAGCTTGCCCTACCTGATGCATGCGCCTGGCGAGAAGAGCAGTGCATACTTAGTCAGAGTCCCGCATGGAGAGCCAATGAGATTCACTGCCGATCTCGGCAAAGTGGTTCCCGTCAATGGTCTGCATTTACACGGCATTGATGTCAGTGACACGATACCTCAGGCCAACCGTTCTAATTTTGCTTTCCCGAAGCAACTGATCCTGGAGGGGGCCATACAAGCGGATTTTTCCGATGCCCGTGTGCTCTATGAATACAGGCAGAAATCGATGTATGAGGTCTCATCCATTGTGTGTCGTCGTTTTGCTGAGCATGCTTGCCGATTTCTGCGTATCGCCGTGCCTGAGGGCGATCACGTCAATACCGGTGAAATAGGCAGAGTTGCCGACATGCTCGGTTTTGCGGAGATCGAGGTTTTATCTGCAGGAAACAACGTGCTCGCCGGTCGCGAGCTAAAGCCCGGTTTTGAGCCCATTCAGCATCATAATTCACCGGTGCGATTGACCGATGGAGCTAATATTTTTGGCAAAATCATCGCTACCCGTGACTGGATCGAACAGCTCGCCCTACGTCATGACCTCGAGACCGAGCGCCCGCTGGTGCAGGCTAGTCTGGATCAGCTCTTCACCCGGCAAAAGGAGCACTACGCCTTGCTTAGGAACCTCTCGGTGCTGATTGGAGGCTTGCTGGTGATCATTATTCTACTCAGCCATATCATTCGCACACGCCAGCTTGCGCGACTTCGCCAGCGCCTTGCAGCAGACTTGCATGATCAGGTGGGAGCGAACCTGCACGCCATTGGCTTGCTTAGCGACATCGCCCGGGAGGAGGCGAGCAAGACAGCTTCAGGCGTGGCGTCAGATTCCGTGGTCGGGGTCATCCGGGAAATTCGCGATACTACGGACCGCACCGCGGCCTCCGTAAGGCATTGTTCTGACACCCTTGAGCCGCATTCTCTACACGCTGATTTTGAGCAAGACATGCGGCGCATCGCTCATAGAATGATGGAGGGTTATGATTATACGATCACTGTATCGGATAAGGAACAGATGGCTCGGCTTAAGCCATTACGTTGTGCCGACCTGTTTCTCTTTTACAAGGAGTGTCTGGTCAATATCAGCCGGCACGCCCACGCCAGCTGCTTTGATGCGATGATCGAGGCCAAGCAGGGCAAAATAAGGCTCACCATCACCGACAACGGCTCTGGGATGCCTGCCGGCATGATACCCCCATCGATCAAACGCCGTGCCAAGATACTGCGCGGCAAGCTCTCCATTGAGAGTCCAGTGGCGGACACTGGGCAGGGAACCCGTATTATCTTGGTGATACCTATCAGGAGCTGGTTGCGATTTTTTTAGCGGGCCAGGGCTCCGGCTGATCACGGCGAGGGTTTTTGTCTGCTGGCCGCATTCCACATTAAAGAAGACCCGCACGGTAAGCCTTGCTAACAGCGGCGGGAGAGTTGTTGACGTCTAATTTCCGGTAAACATGCTTAATGTGAAAGGCCACGGTGTGCTCACTGATCTTGAGCTCATCCGCAATTTGCTTCTTGAGCATCCCCTCACTCATCAGCCGGAGCATTTCCAACTCACGTGGGGAAAGATCATGTTCTATAGCAGCTTGATTCCCTTGATCGCTGACGACCTTCATCACATGCTGCGTGACCGCCGGATCGAGCGGAGCCCCTCCCTTCATCACCGTGCGAACCCCATCGATAAGCTCATCCATCGAGGAGGATTTCAGCAGATATCCTGCCGCCCCCTGCCGCACGGCTTGGATGACGTCTGCCTCACGGTTTGACTGGGTCAACATGATGATGCTTGCTTCGGGGCACAGGGATTGAAATTGCTGAATGGCCTCGACTCCACTCAAGCCGGGCAGACTGATGTCGAGCAGGATAATGCCGGGTGCGGGTTCTTCCCGGTCCGCCTGCAAAGCACGCAGGGCGACCTCGGCAGCGCCAAAGATCCGCATATCCTTGATCCAAGGCTCATCTTCAAGGGCTAGGCTGACGGCCTGCCGGTAGTCGGGGTTGTCCTCGACGAGCATGATGCTTGTTTTTTTCATATTAAAAAGTGATCTTCGTTTTAGCGTCGCCGCAGCCAGTGGTTCCAGGTGCGCATGTTCAGCGTGATGCATGATCCACCACTCGGTGGTCGGGTGCGGGTGACGCGAGCTCCGAGGAACTTGGCACGCCGTGTGAGTGAGAGCGGGACTTCCTGATCGCGCCTGCCGTCCCCACCTTCCCCATCGTCCGGGCCACTGCCATTGTCAGTCACAGAGAGAGCGAGACCCCTCGCCCTGATCACCAGACGGGTGCTGAGCTCGGTGGCTCCGGAATGGCGGCAGGTGTTGATCAGGCACTCCTTGTAAAAGAGAAACAGATTGACCTGGTCACGCGGGTGGACCTTGGCCAGGTGCTCCTCGCCCTCCACGGAAAAATCGTGCTTAAGCTCCACCACGATGCGCTCCGCAGCCCGGCGCATGTCCACGGGCAGGTTCTTGCATATCCTGCCGGCACCCTGCAGATCCGTGACGTGCTCCACCGCAAAGGCGGAGCGTTTCGCCGTTGCCTGCATGCGCTCGATCAAGCCGGTTATTTCCTCCGGCAGGGCATTGGATTTTTTGGCCGCAACATCCCCCAACAAAACAATGGTGTGCAGGTTCGCCCCCAGCTCATCATGCAGATCAGCGGCAAAGCGTTCCTTGAGGCGGGCGGCCTGATGCTGGCGCAGCAGGCGGTCGATGAGGATGATAAACACCACGGCCGCCACCAGGATGGCGATCACCCAGCCGAAATAGCGCAGCCTCTCTCTCTGTGCTTCATAGAGACCTTGCAATTCAGCGGCAAGGGCCGGGCGGCTGCGCTCCAGATCATGACGCAGCGCCAGCTGCTCCATCCATTGCCGCAGCGGCAGGATGGCACCGCGGATGTTGCGTCCATCCGTCATGCTTGATGGCTGCCGCATCCCGGTGACCTTCAATCCCATCACCCGGGGCAAACGTCCCCGGGCCACGTTTTCGCCCCCTGCGAGGAGTTCGATCTCCGCAAAACCTGTTCCAGTCTGCTCACCCTCAACTCGTGCCGGACGCACGACTCTCAGCCGGACATAGCGGCAGCTCTTCTTGGGGAAACGTTGCATCACAATCGGCCCCACATTATAGGAGTCCTTCACATAGCGGCACAGGGTCTGCGCATCGGAGAAATCCGCCTTCATGCCCCCCTCCAGCACCAGCTCATCAGGAAAGCCAAAGCCCGTCTGCTGGTCATGTGGTATGGTGTCGTGAATATCCACCGCGTGCAGATTGATCTGGTTGAGCTCATGGATGCCCTCGAGATCCAGGGTGATCTGCACCTGCTCGTCAGGATCATCTTGTGAGAAATAAGCCGCCGTTCCCTTGCCCGACTGGCTTTCCATATTATACGGCATGAACCCATCCACCAGGTATTGCGGCTCTCGTGCACCTGGGCCGGGAATTTTTCCGGACACCCTCACCGGACAATGGAGTGCCACATTTTCATCCCCCTCAAAGACCATCAGCTCAGCCAGCTCCAGATTATAGCGGCCATCAAAGTGCCGGGCCGAGAGCCGCGTGGCCTCCACCCTGATCCAGCGGGCCTCCACCTGGCACGGGATTACCAGGGGCGCGGAGCGCGGCAACAGCTGGTCGTCCTTAGTAAAGGACGCGATCACCTCGCCCTCACTGTCCTCTCCCGTGCCCGCGAGCACCCGAAACTCCAGAGGAAAACCATCGGCAACGGGGCCGTGCTTTGAATCCCGCCAAATGGCGGGAACCAGAACAACCCGCTCAACCGTTCTTACTTGCCCCAGTTCCACCTGGAACCACTCCTCATGCTGAGGATCGCGGTGAGCGGGAAACGAGCGATAGCCAATGGACCCCGCTCCGCTGCGCATGTTCGGGCGTGCCAGCTGCCCGAGCTTCCGGTCAATGCTAGCCAGCTTTTCTTCCAGACCAGCCGCGGAATGCTGCCCGCGTTCCTCCTCGGCCTGCAAATTGGCCGTGAGCAGCGCAATCAGGCAGGTCATAAAGGCAAGGCGGCCTGGAAAAGTAAAGAACATCGGTTTTGCTTATAAAGCCTGAGCCTCGAGGCGGCAACAAGGATCACGCAAAGATATCCTGCTCCCTCAGCTTACGCTTGATTCATCGTAATCAAAACAAGCGTGAAGATTCAGCCGTCTGCCTTTGGCACATGAACGATGCCTCATATCCGGGCCAGAAGAATACCCCCCAAAACAGGTAGGTGGACAACATTCCAGAAATGAATATTTTGACCAGTGGTCAGCAGTCATTTTATGCTTGGGCAACATACTTACCTCATACCTACCTAAACGGGTAGGTAGACAAAATCGTCTACACGCAGTAATCTCCGTGACTGATCAATAGTTTTTTCAAAATACACCAACTCAAAAACCCAAAAAACCCATGAAAACCATGAAAACTACAAGCCTCCTCGCAGCCTCAGCTCTACTCATCTCCGCTACCGCAATGCCCGCGGCGACTACCCTTGTTCACTGGGGTGAATCGGGCGGAGACGGGAACATTGTGACCGCAAACACCACAGGCTCCCTATCGACTACTTACACAGACGGAGCCTCCCTCAACCCCACGGTTGGTGGCAGCTACTATCCGAGCAACACTGACCGCACGCCCACCTATAACGCAGCGCATACAACAAGTGTTTCCGCTCAAGACATACAAGACAGAACCCCTGGTGATCGCCTGTTATTCCGTGGAGGTCCAGGAGGAACACCCGTCGAAACCATGTTTGCTTGGGAAGATGGAGTCCACACCCTCAACAGCTCGACTGGTTACAAAGATTACAACTTCACCTGGGAAGGGCATCTGCGTTCAACGGGTGTTATAGGTGCTATGAATTTCCTATTGGAAGACAGTATGGGGCAGTGGCACATCAGTCAGTCTTTCTCCCTTACCTCATCTGATTCTTCTTCTTTGGATAGTTTTTCCGGATCAGCATCCAGCCTGACATGGAGCCTGTATACTCCGTTCGGCACCGGTGGCAATGCCGCTGGTGTAGACACCATCGGCGCTGGCACTAGCCCGGATTTAGTCAGTGCGCAGTCCTTTGGTTTTTATACCGAGGCAGTCCATGCGACTACTGCCAATTCGGGCGTGGCATTGAATTACTTCCAAGTCACCGCCGTCCCCGAGCCATCCTCTACCGCCCTCCTAGGCCTCGGAGGCCTTGCCCTGATGCTGCGCCGCAAGCGCAGCTAATGAGCGATGAAGGATGAGCCGCCTGACGGCGGCTGTTCTTGGCTCCTCGTTCCTTGTTCTTCGTTTTCAAAACCCCTGCTCTTCAAACGGCGGGGTTTTTTGTTTTCAGCGAATCCCTTGGCGCTTTGGCGTCTTTGCGTGAGCCTTGATCAGGCTTTGCGCACGCGTCGTCCTTCAAGACACGGATGGTCATTGTATCTGAGCCCGCAGTGCGGATCACGTGAGCGCATTCTGCCGGACTCCCTGTTTTTAAGGATAGAAAACCCCTGCTCTTGCCGTATCATGACGGTGATGAGAAACGGAAACGTGAACTTTTGGCGAGGGGGCTCCTGGCGGCTGGGGCGGCTGGGACCTTTCTTGCTGCTCATGGCCGTGGCCACGCCCATGTCGGTTCATGCTGATGACGCGTCAAAAAAGGCGATCTCCTTTTCTCACCAGGTCCGGCCGATTATCTCCGACAAGTGCTTCAAGTGCCACGGCCCTGATGCCGAGAACAACGAGTCCGAGTTCCGCCTTGATAGCTTTGAGAATGCCACCGCTGACCTAGGTGGTTATGCTGGCATCGTGCCGGGTAACCCAAAGGCGAGCAGGTTGATCCAGACCATCCATAGCAATGACTTGGAGGATGTCATGCCCCCACCGGAGGCTAAAATGACTCTCACCGAGAAAGAGAAAGCCATTCTCAACCAGTGGATCAAGGAGGGTGCCAAGTACGAAAAACACTGGGCCTTCACCGAGCTGGCAGCCACCGTGCCGGTGCCCAGCTCCAAGCATCCCTCTGCCCATACTCCGGTAGATCACTTCATTGCTCGCAAGCTTGAAGATAATAAGCTCAGCCCCGCTCCTGCAGCCTCTAGAGAGCTCTGGTTGCGCCGGGTCAGCTTTGATCTCACCGGCTTGCCACCCACCCTTACCGAGATCGACGCCTTCCTGACCGATGAGTCACCCCAGGCCTATGAAAACCAGGTCAACCGTCTGCTTGTCAGCCCTGGCTACGCCGAGCGCATGGCCACCGAGTGGCTCGACGTCGCCCGCTACTCGGATAGCTACGGCTATCAGATCGATCGCCACCGCACCGTCTGGCAATGGCGGGACTGGGTAATCCGCTCCTTTCAGCAAAACCTGCCCTATGATGACTTCATCACCCACCAGCTCGCAGGGGATATGATCCCGAATGCCACTCAAGAAACCAAGCTAGCCACCACCTTCAACCGCCTCCACGGTCAGAAAGCGGAGGGCGGTAGCGTTCCCGAGGAGTTCCGCCAAGCCTACATCTCGGACCGGGTTCACACAGTTGGCACGGCCTTTCTGGGGCTAACCATGGAGTGTACTAAGTGTCATGACCACAAGTATGACCCGCTTACCCAGAAGGACTATTTCTCCATGGCCGCGTTTTTCTCCAACATTGATGAATTTGGCCTCTATCCCTACATGCATGGCGACACCGTACCGAGCCCATCGCTGGCGCTGAGCAACCCGAACCAGGAAAAACAACTCGCTGCCCACAAGGCAGGAGTCACGAAGCTGGAGCAAGAATGCGCCTCACTTGCCTTCTCAGCATCGGACCAAGGCCTTAAACCCGTCATTGCCCAAGACTATTCCAAGGAAAAAGACGGAGCCAGAGCCCTCAACGGTGATCACGCGATTCGCTTGGATTACCCACAGGAAAAAACCCGGCGGCAGAATCCAATGACCGCAAGTCTGAGGCTGTTTCTTCCCGAGGCCTACGAGCGAGCATGGGTCTACGGGCAGTCCCAGGCCACGCTGGACTCCGGCTACCGGGGCATCACCGTGATGATCGAGGAGGGTAAAGCGGCGGTCAAAATCGCCCACTTCTACCCGGGTAATGCCATTGAGATCGTCTCCCGTGAGCAGCTACCCATCAAGCGTTGGGTTCACCTGACCATGAGCTATGACGGCAGCTCGCGTGCCGACGGGGTGCGGATCTATCTCGATGGCAAGCAGCTAGCTGTCGAGGTCCGCTATGACACGCTGACCAACAAGATTGATACGAATAAAGCATTCAAGCACGTGGTCATCGGTGCGATCAACCGCGACAAGGGGCTCAAGGGAGCCAAGCTCAAGTCCTTCCAGCTCTATGAAGCAGCTCTTGATCCCAGCCAAGTGCAGGCCCTGCACGCCGGGACTCCCGTGATGCAGGCCAATGCCCAGATTGTCAGCAAGCAGGCCCAGCTCCAGGCCGCACGCCAGAAGCTCTACGACCTGCAGGACAGAATCCCCCGCATCATGACCATGCGTGAAACTGCCGGTGAGCCGGTGAAAACCTACATTCTCAACCGGGGTGAATACAACCAGCCCGGTGAGCAGGTGCAGCCAGCCATGCCTGAGATATTAAAAGATTTTATAATTGCACAACAATCAAACACTCAAACAGGTAAAAACGCACAAACGGCCAATCAACAGCGTCTGAACCGGCTCGATTTCGCCCACTCGATCACCCACCCGAATCATCCGCTCACCGCTCGGGTTGCGGTGAACCGCTACTGGCAGATGTTCTTTGGCACTGGGCTGGTGAGCACTGCGGAAGACTTCGGCAACCAGGGGGCGGTCCCCAGCCACCCCGAGCTACTCGATTGGCTGGCGCGCGACTTTGTTACCTCCGGCTGGAACTTGCAGCACCTGATCAGACAAATCGTGCTCTCCCACGCTTACCGCCAGAGCAGTCAGGCGAGCCTGCTGAGCAACGAACAGCAAAGCATCTTGATTGAACAAGATCCGGAGAATACCCTGCTATCCCATTTCCCAGCCAGCCCCCTCAGTGCCGAGATGCTACGTGATAATGCCCTGGCCATCGCCGGCCTGCTCGCCAACCGGGTCGGGGGTCATCCCGTCAAGCCCTACGATCTAGCACACTCCTTCAAGGGCGGGGGCGTCAGCAAGGGGGAGGACCTCTACCGCCGCTCACTCTACACCTTCTGGCAGGTCAATGGTCCCAGCCCGCTGATGCTGACTCTGGATGCTGCCAAACGCCAGGTCTGCTCGGTTAAACGTGAGCAAACCACCACTCCGCTGCAAAGTCTGGTTTTGCTGAACTCACCTCAGTTTGTTGAGGCCGCCCGCATGACGGCTGGTAACTTGCTGGCAACACCTGATGCAGCTCCACAGAGAATCAAGAAAGCCATCCGCCTGAGCACGGGCCGCAGCCCCAGCGAGCAAGAAAGCAAGATCCTGACGGAGCTCTATCAGGACCAGCTCGACTACTTTCAACAACATCCACAGGAGGCGCTTGAATTTCTTAAGACAGGAAATAAGGCCGCAGACCCAAAGCTACCGCCCGCGGAGTTTGCCGCACTGGCCAACACGGTGCTGACACTTTTGAACTACGATAAAACCCTCA
>ENA-OQVM01005546-OQVM01005546.1-marine-metagenome-genome-assembly--contig:-NODE-5546-length-12035-cov-8.548921_pt1 | contig 12035 bp, 11 predicted proteins | sample MGYA00237776_ERZ505498 | MGnify/ENA primary metagenome ERZ505498 (study PRJEB26159, sample SAMN06265151) | marine metagenome | isolation source: Helgoland LTER site | place: Germany:Helgoland, sampling... | reverse complement strand
TATGTAACTGAGGGCTTTGAGTCCATAGATGTCGATTGGCCTGAAGATTTTAAATTAGCAGAAATGATTTATAAACAAAAACTTAATAATGAACCAAGATATTAAAACAATCCTATGGGATTTTGACGGCGTTATTCTTGATTCTATGACTGTGCGGGATTGGGGTTTTAAAGATATTTTTAAAGACTTCTCAAAAGAACAGGTCATTAAACTTTTAGAGTACCATCATGCGAACGGAGGGCTCTCTAGGTATGTAAAAATCAGATATTTTTATGAGAACATTCTAGGAAAATTGATTTCAGAAGAAAGAGTGTTAGAATATGCGGAAGCATTTTCAGTTTTAATGAAGCAAGAGTTGACAAACACGGATAATTTAATTGTAGATGCAGTCAGTTTTATTAGGGAAAATTCCAGGAAATTTAGCTTTCATATTGTGTCTGGGTCTGACCAGGCTGAACTACGTTTTTTGTGCAAAGAACTGGGTCTTGAATCGTATTTCATCTCCATTCATGGTTCTCCAACTCCAAAAATCCAATTAGTTAAAACATTGCTTGAAGAGCATGGATATGACAATAAGAACACCTGCTTAATAGGGGACTCCATAAACGATTTTGAAGCTGCTGAAGCAAATGATATTTCCTTTTATGGGTATAATAACTTGTTTTTACTTAAAACGAGTAAAGCATATATACATAGTTTTAAGGAAGTTTAACAACGTTTTATCTTTTATGAATATGACGTATGAGAAACAAGGTTAAAATTTAAAACACAGGAATTTATCTTGTAAGACACACCATTATATGATAAAATTAATAACGTTTCTAATTCAGAATCTTGGCTAAAACACGATGTTATTGTGTTTTTAGTTAAACATATTTAATACACTTATGAAATTTTTTTTACAAATTATTATTTTAGTTTTACTCGTTACATGTAAATATAAAAACCCAAAAACAGATATTCACGAATCTTCGATAATAGATAATAAAATTGATAGAGAATTTCAGTTTGAAGTTATAATGGATGTGGTTGTGAAAAAAAATGATAAATTTCATTTGTTTTATAAGGATTTAAACGCCAAAGACTACTCTGCCAACAGAGCTTTAGAAAAGAAGATTAATGGAATTGATCAAATTCAAACCATTATTTTTTTAATTCCTGCTGAAGTTATTCCTACTGGCTTACGAATAGATTTCGGAATTAATTATTCTCAAGAACCAATAGCGCTACTAGGTTTTAAAATTAGATACGATAAAAATGAATTTGATTTTAATGAAAATAAATTTGAACAACTATTTCGGCCTAACAAGTTTGTTAATTATAGCGAGAAAACTAAATTAATTACAACGACGTCTATCCAGGGGCAATACGATCCAAACTTCGAGTCAATAAATTTAGAGGAAATTGTTTTCTCAATGTTAGATTGAATTACAACAAGACCTAAATAAAAATTATGCGAGTCAATAATAAAATTCTTTTTTCAATATCAAATACGGTGAGAACTTTTGAAGTTCTATTCATCTCTATTTTCTTATCGCGTTTTATTGATGATAAAAACGCATTAGGTGAGCTATTACAAATTATATTTATCTCTTCTGTTTTGATAACAGCTCTGTCAGGCTTACCCCTTTCTCTAAATTTCTTCTACGGCAAGTATGATACTTTAAATGAAAAAAACAGTTTGTTCGGTAAGTTTTTTATGATCATCATTTTACTAACACTGTTAATATGTTTTCTGTTATATATATCGGCACCATATATAAGCTTAAGCTTTAAAAATGAAGCATTTGCAGACCATATTTATGTTATAATCTTTTATTATTTTTTTAAATCTATCAACAGCATATTTCCAAACTATCATTATTTAAAAAACAAACTTAATATATACTTGTTATTATATACACTTAGTTTTATAGCTCTTTTAGGTTGCTTTTTGTATAATTATTCGTCTAATAGTTTTATAACACATTTAGTTCTTTTTCAGCTTTTGTGCCTAGAGTTCACGAGATTAATAATAAATGTTTTTATAATAAAGAGAAAGGAGGTAGGTTTTAATCTGAAGGATTTTAATAAGCAAGAGTTTATTTATATCTCTACCATTTCTTTGGGTGTTATTTTTGGAGCTTTAAATTTGTATGTTGATAAATATTTAATAGCAATATTTTTAGACCCTACAGACTTCGTTTATTACCAAAATGGAGCGATTAACCTTCCCTTTGTTCATATAATCACTAGCTCTCTATTTATCGCCCTAGTCCCAGTTTTTGCAGAGTTACAAAGCAAAAACAAAATGCTAGAACTAATTACGGAGCTTAAAGACACAATTCTTAAATGTTCTTTTTTCTTAATACCGATTTTAGTTTATTGTTTTTTTGAAGCGGTTCCTTTGATTAAGTTTTTATATGGTAATGATTTTGAGATCTCAGGCGAAGTGTTTAAAATCTATATATTAAGATACTCATTAAGTGTTATAGCTTTTTCAGTTTTTATGGGTAGTATAGGTCTTGAAAAGAAAGCGAATTTTATAATACTTTTAAGTGCAATTATATGCCTAGTTTTAAACTCAACACTAATCCCAATTTATGGAATAAAAGGAGCGGCCTGGGCAACAGTTATAGCGAGCCTAAGTACAATTGCTGTTTCTTTTCATTTTATTAATAAAAAATTACTCTTAAATGTGGTAAACTATTTCCCTATAAAAAAATACTTTATCATTATTTCATTATCAATCATTACATATATTCCATTTTATGTTATAAACTTGTGTTTTGAAACAAAATGGTTTGTTGTAATGGCCTCGGTAATTTATTATATAACTACCTTAGCTATATTGAACAGTCATTTCAAAATGCTCGAACTTAAAAAGTTGTTAAAACACAAATAAGATGCATATTTTTTATATACATAGTCATATAACGTATGTAATAGCACAGCTTTTTATTTTAGAATATAATTTAGAGGCCGACAAAGTAAGATATATTGCGTCAAGAGGATATAAGTTAAGTACAAAATCATATAATATAACAGGTTTATATAATTATTTAGAGTCAGCATCTAAGCTAAATAAGGTGCTTAAATTAAAACAAAAAATTAAATTTCTAGATAAAAATATAAAGTCGCTAGCTAATAACAAACCCTTTTGTGTTTATGTCCCACAATTTAATCATTCGTTGTTTCAAATTATATCAACCCATGAATTGTGTAAAAGTGTGGTCTTAGTAGAAGAAGGAATTACATCATATAAATTAGATGAAAAACTATATGAAACATCAAATACAAGTTATGTTCAAAATCTATTCCAGCTATTCTCCAAACGATTTACACTAAACAATAAGCACTATAACCCTTTTCCTAAATATAAGTTTAAATATGCTATCTGCATGCACAAACAATGTTTTCCATTTATTAATGAAAAAAGAGTATTAAGAATAAACAGTGATATCGTTAGGAATTATAAAAACATCGCAGAGAATAATGATGTAATATTTGTATTAGATTCATTTATGGAGCGTACAAAAATTAGCGCTGAAGAATATTTAATGATAATAAAAGAAACATTAAAGCTTTCAAAGCCACATAATAATAAAATTTTTATTAAATTTCATCCAGAACAAAAAGAGTTGATTAGAAAAAAAACCTTCGATTTCATAACAAAAGAATTTGAGTTTGAAAGAATTATAACTTTGAAGGACAGCTGTATATTGGAATTCGAATTTTTAAAGTCCAAAAACTTAACAGTTATTGGTATGCATACATCCCTTTTGTATTATGCAAAAAGGCTTAACCACCACGTTTTGTCTAGCATTAAATTTACATCAAGTTTATCTAAGATTGACAAATACATTAATCATATAATGGATAAGAATCAAAAAGAAGAATATAAGGGGTATGAGTAAAAATCAATATTGTGATGTATCAATAATTTGCGCTAATTATAATAACGGTAAATATTTAGATGAATTTTTTTCTGGAGTAATAAATTCAACTGTTTTACCAAAAGAATTAATAATTATTGATGATGGCTCATCCGATAATTCGTTGGAAATACTTTCAAGATACAACCTACCCTACTTAAAGGTCATTGTACTAGAAAACAACTTAGGATTTGCAAATGCACTTAATGAAGGAATAAGTAAAGCAAAAGGTAAATATATTTTACGCGTTGACCCAGATGATATTCTGGAAAAAACAAGAATAGAAAAACAATTCAATTTTTTAGAAAACAACCCTACTATTGATCTAACAGGAACAAATGTTGTTTACTTCAACGGAACTTTAGAAAACAGTGTGGGAAATTCAAATTTCCCACAAGAAAGTGAGAAAATACGCAAACGGTTCCAAAAGGGAGAACATGGTTTATTACATGGAACAGTTATGGGGAAAACTTTGATTTTTAAAAAACACTTATATAATCAAGCTAATGTGCCAGCTGAGGATTATGATATTTTTTCTAGAATGATCAAAGACGGAGCTAAGGCCAAAAGCATATCCGAAAACCTTACTTTTGTTAGGATCCATCAAAATAGCGTATCCAATACTTTGCCGTTTAGTACAGTTAAAAAAACATATTTGTTAAGGGATGAAGTTTTTGAAACCAAAACCAGTCGTTTTAAAATTGTTGTTAACTATTTGAGCTTAAAGTATTATCGAAGATATTTTTTTGAAAGAAATCATGTAAAAAGAATTTTGTTTTTAGGAATTTCAAGTGTTTTAAGGTTTGATAAAGTACTAAATAAATATTTTAAATGAAATTAGATAAAAGATCAATAATTTTTTTACTAAATATTTTGGTGTTTTCTTTAGACAGTGTGCTTAATTATTTTTATGATTTTCCGGTTTTTGTAGTATCCTTAATGTTTTATTTTGTGGTGCTAATAGTACCAGGCTTTTTTTCTTTTAAAAAGTATCATTCATTTTTAATTATAATTTTATTCTTTTCATTATCATTTATATTTAACACTTTCAGAGACGGTTTTTACAAAGAATCACTTTCAGATTTCTTATTTATCATTTCTTTTTTTGGGTCATTTTACCTGTTTTCAGACACTATTTCGTTCAAGAATAACAATAAATTAATCCTTTTTTTCTTACTAACCACATTACTTTTGTTTTCGGGAACATATCTTGGTTTTGACCAGAACAAATGGGGAAATACAATTGGACTTAAAACTGACGATATTGAGTTCAGTCGATCCTACAGGCAAGGCTTTTTCAGAAAAGCTCATATAGCATCATATTTTTTCACCTTTACCTTATTGTATTTTATGAATAGGCTTAAGTCTTTAAAGGCAAACAAGTTGACATATATTGTAACAATAGTGCCATTAACTTATGTAATATTTATAACTGGTTCAAGAACTCCTATTGTAGTAATTTTTTTAGGTTTAATCCTATTTTATTTTAAAATTAAGTATTTAAAATATTTGATTATTTTTGTAGTATTATCAGTAGGATTAATTATTTTCATTGATGAAGCACTAGTATTATTTAGTGACACCATTATATACCAGTATATAACAATTATTAAAACAATTTTTTCTAATTTTGAGAGGCTTTCCAGAATAATAATATGGGCTTCTTGGTGGTCAGAAGTTAAGACATTTAACTTAATAGATTTTGTTTTTGGTAGAGGTTTTAATGCCTCGACAGTTGCCAATCAAAAAAATGTTTCAAACTCTATATGGTTTCATAACGACTTTCTAAGCATTTTTTATTCATACGGTATTTTACCGCTAATTATTTACATTAACCTATTTGTTAATATCTATAAAAAACATAAAAAAATTATTAGGAGTAATATTTTCATATTTCTTACATTTTCTGGCTTTTGGCTATCGGCTTTCTTTAATGGATTTTATTATTATTATACAGTTATATTATTATATTTATTTTACACAATGATTTATGAAAGTAATGAAGTTAGCGATATTAGGGACTAGGGGAGTACCAAATTACCACGGAGGGTTTGAGCAGTTTGCAGAATACTTTTCGTTCCATATGGTTAAAGAAGGACACGATGTCACTGTTTTTAATTCGCACACACACCCCTTTCAATCAAAAGAATGGAAAGGGGTGAAAATTATTCATAGAAATGATCCTGAAGACAAAATAGGGACAGCTGGACAGTTTATTTATGACTTAAATTGTATTAAATTTTGCAGAAAAGTACATTTTGACGTCATACTTCAGCTAGGGTATACAAGCAGCTCAATATGGAGCAAATTACTTCCCAGTAAATCTTTAATTATAACAAATATGGATGGTTTAGAATGGAAAAGATCTAAGTACAATATACTAGTTAGAAAATTTTTAAAGTTCGCTGAAGCCTTGGCTATAAAAAATAGTGATTATCTTATATCAGATTCCATCGGAATTCAAGACTACATTAAAGAAACTTACCGAAAAGACTCTAAATTCATCGCATATGGCGCAGATGTTATTAGTAAAACAGATAAGGCGTCTTTAGAACAATACAACATAGAGCCCTTTAAGTATAATATGCTAATAGCAAGATTAGAACCAGAAAATAATATTGAAACTATTTTAGATGGAATAACTTTTGCGAAATCAAAAGAAACTTTCCTTGTCATAGGCAAACATGATACCAATAAATTCGGCTCCTACTTGAAAAATAAATATAAAAAACATTCTAATATTCAGTTTATAGGAGGGATATATAATTTAGATACTTTAAATAATCTAAGATTTTTTTCAAAATTTTATTTTCACGGACACTCTGTAGGGGGGACGAATCCCTCTCTGCTTGAGGCAATGGCTTCTGGTGCTCTAATAACAGCAAATGACAATATTTTTAATAAAAGTATTTTAAAAGCCAACGCCCTATATTTTAAGAATCCTCATGACGTGTGTAACATTATTAATGATGGGGAATATTTTTTCAAAAAGTATAAAGAACTTTTTAAAAACAATAATATTCAAGAAATAAAGTTAAACTTCAACTGGGAGTTGATAAATTCTCAATATGAGAATTATTTGTCATCTAAATTAAAAGAAAACAATGATCAAGCTTAAAAAAATCGGATTTGTTAATATTCTGATGGTGTTAATACTTATAACTTTTGTTGTCCCTCCCAAAATATTAAACGTAATATTTATAGGGGTACTGTTGGGTTTAACCTTTGTGAGACACATCATTAATACTAACTTTCATAAAACTAATTTCAATAAAGTCTCTTTATTCTTTATTCTTTATTTTTTTATGCTGTTAGTATCTTTGTTTTATTCAAAAGATCTTAAGACAGGAGTTTCTGTTATTACTAGTTCACTATCATTTTTAGTAATTCCGTTAATTCCGTTATTTATTTCCAAAAAAGAAGTTAACTTAGAATTTATAACCAAAAGCTATATCGGTTTTCTTTGCTTGCTATTCTTTTTTCTTTTTTCAACTTCAATTTATAAGAATGTAATTGAAGGTTATACTTTAGAATATGTATTTGACACACTAAGAGGCAGGGAAGTAGAAAACGGGAGATATGATTATTTTAATTACTGGTACTTTGCTTATGCAAATTTCACTTCCCCTATCGGAATCCAACCTATTTACTTAGGTGTGTTTACTAACATAGCAGTTGTTTTTTTATTTTATTTAAAAAAAATACGAAAGATAAAATACTATTATTTTCAATTAATAACTTTAGGGCTTTTGATTTTATTAGCAGCTTCTAGATGGCAGATATTGATTTTTGCCTTAAATTATTTCATATTTATTATATTTATTGACAACTCTACCTTTACAAAAAAAACCTTTATTTTAGTTTCGTTAGTTGCAACTATTTTAGCTATAGGAGCCATCAATCCTGTAACAAGAATTAGGGCAAAAGAGTCTTTCTCAATCAAAGAAGCGTTTTACCAAGATCATTTTGGAGGCACATCAATACGCTTAAAAAAATGGACGAATGCGATTAGGAGCATAGCTGCCGGATCAGTAGCTGGCTATGGAGTAGGTGATGCTAAAAACAAGTTGCTGGACCAATACAAAAAAGATAAATTTTATTTAGGCTACTACAATAAATATAATTCTCATAACCAATATTTAGACACTTTGCTCTATGGGGGTTTATTTAGTTTTTTAATATTAATTTTGATTTTTTTCTACGCCTACAAATATGCGGTTAATAAAATATATTTATTATTGATGACAAACGTGTTTTCGGTGGGATTTTTTACTGAATCAATGCTGAGTAGGCAATGGGGGGTAGTTTCCTTTTCTTTTTTTCTAATAATATTCACAGTATTTGAATTTACAATAAACGATGACTGAAAAAGCTATTCCTGTTGTTATAAATGTAACCTTAATTTCAATCTATTTAGCAGATGGTATAACTAAGTTTCTTCAAAAATATTCGAATTACAATTTTTTAATTTACCCTAGTAGAATTGTCAAAGTTCTAATGGTTTTGTTAGCAGTTATTTTTGGGTTTTTTATTTTCAGAAGGTCCCCCAGGTCATTACAAAGCATATACGGACTATTATTTATTTTATTCAGTGTTTTTTTATTTAACAACGTTTATTATGGAACAGATTTTAATTATTTTTTAAAATATAGTTGTTTTTTGTTTTTCGCTCCAATATTTTTCCTAAATGTTGATGATGTATTTTGGAAGAAAAATGTTGTCAATACCATGAAGAGCTTAGTCTATATTAATTTTTTTTTCATTATTTATGGCTTGTTGACAGACGTACAACTTTATAAAACATATCATTCTAGGTTTGGTTATAATGGCTTATTGCTTACCGCTATGCAATCTACCTATTTCTATATTTCATCAATTGTTTTAGCAATAAAGATAAAGGACAAAACGTTTCTACTTGTTAGTCTAATTTCGTCATTATTTGTGGGAACCAAAATTTTATTAGGGTTTTTATTTTTCGCAGGGATATATGTGGTATTTTCAAAACTTAAAAAACGTAAGACAAGGTTAAGGGTATTGATCTCATTAACTTCAATTTTTACCGCTATTTCTTTAATGTTTTTTTATCAGAAAACATTCAAAGAAATTATTGAAACTGAAGGATTTTTGACCGCGTTATCTTCAACGAGAAACGGTCTCTTAAGCACTACCTGGAATAGCTTGTCCGAAATCAATTTTAATATAATTACTGGAGGGATTAAATTAAAAGATTTTAGAGTTGAAATGGAGCCCATAGACGTTTTAATGTATTTTGGAATAATAGGGATTGTTGTTTTCTTTTTCTTTTTCAAATTACTAAAAAATAATTTTGTCAAAAATGAATTAAGCTTGTTCTATTTTATTGTAGTTTTATTTTTCGTTTTTATCGGAGGAAATTTTCTTTATTATCCTATTAATTGTTTTGTTTTTTTAGTTACCTTAAAATCGCTAAGTTTAAATGTGTAAATAACCGTTCCTAATATTCCATACATATTCAATTTTTAAACGTAACAAGTTGAATAAAAAATTTGAATTTTTTTAAAAAATCACAACCCCATTCTAAAATATTAAATACCACCTCACATAGAACTCGGTGAATTTAATGCTCACCATGTGAGAAAAATTAAATGATTTTGTAGCTCAGAGTTTTAAAAAAGTATAGAAAATAGTAAAAAATAAAATATGTTCTGAAAGATTTGATTAATTGAAATTTTCATTTTAATTATCGCACTAATCATCTGTTCAGAGTAAATGTAACGTTTTTATTTTGTGGATGTATAACTGATCTTCAAAGTAAAAAAAAATAACATCATTGGAATATGTTTAGACTCTTAAACAAATTATTATCAATATACAATAAGTATTATTCAAAAAATGTTTTTAGTAAAGTTAACTGCGATGTAGATTCGATTATAATCGGTCCAGATTGCAATACCAATTTTACAATTAAATGCCCAGAGAACTTTAGGATAGATAAAGGAACCGTCATTAATGGTTACTGCTATATCCAAGCGTATGGTGGCGTTAGCATTGGTCAATACTGTCACATAGGTAAAGGATTGACAATTTTTTCGCACAATCATAATTATAACAGTACTAAGTCAATTCCTTATGATGATGTTGATATATTGAAGCCTGTAGTAATAATGGACTTTGTATGGTGCGGATCTAATGTAACAATAGTGCCAGGAATAACTATAGGTGAAGGAGCGGTAATAGGGTCAGGATCAATTGTTACAAGAAACATACCTGATTGTGCTGTAGTTGGCGGTAATCCAGCCAAAATTATTAAATATAGAAATCTTGATGAATTTTACCGACTAAAAAAAGAAGGAAAATATTTTTAACCCACCATATCCATGTTGTTTAATATCAATAATGTTTACAAAAGAGTAAAAGCGTCATCACTATTTAGGTCATCAGGGGTTTATACGATATCTAATTTCATAAATGCATCGATACCGTTACTTTTACTACCAGTCCTAACCGAAATACTGTCACCTGCCGACTACGGAATTATAGCAATGTTTCAAATAGTGGTAGGTGTAATTTACCCATTTATTGGAATGAATCTTGAAGGTGCGATTACTAGAAAGTATTATGACAAGGATTATGATAATTTCCCATCCTATATCGGAACTTGCCTGATATTAATAATGATTAGTTTTGCACTTGTGACTGCTGTCTTTGCGGGCTTTCACGGATTTATACAAGAATTCACTCAAATCCCTGAATTGTGGTTGAAATATATTTTAATTGTTGCAGTTAGTCAAATTATGATATCGATTAATTTAGCTGTTTTTCAAGTTAAAGTTCAGCCAATAAAATATGGTACCTTACAAATTTCCCAGAGTCTTTTAAATTTAGTTTTAACCATTATTCTTGTTTTAGTTTATGACAGAAACTGGGAAGGTAGACTGGAAGCTCAAATATCAACTTATTTTGTTATTGCCGTAATTAGCCTTATTACGTTATATGGATCCAAACAAATTAAATTAAATATTAAAAAAAGTGATATACTCGACGCATTGAAATTTGGTATCCCATTGATACCACATTTTATTGGAGGAATGTTATTTCTGAGTATTGATCGATTTTTTCTGACAAAATTGGTTGGTCTAGATCAAACTGGAAATTTTACTGTAGCTTATCAGATAGGGACAGTTGTTTTTTTAATAACATCTGCATTCAATGTTGCATTCGTCCCCTGGTTATATGAAAATCTGAATAAAAATGATTTAAAAATAAAATATAAAATTGTGAAATTTACTTATTTATATTTTGGGATTTCTACTATTGGGGCAATAATACTGATAGGTATTTTTCCCATATTAATTTCAATTTTTGTAAGAGGATCATTCAATAGCGTTGATATTTATTCAGTATTTATTGTCTTTGGTTTTGTTTTTCAAGGTATGTATTTTATGGTAACAAATTATATTGCCTATGCCAAGAAAACTCATATACAGGCGATTATAACTCTTGCTGTTGGTTTACTAAAACTGCCAATTGCTTACTTTTCTATTATATGGTTTGGAGCTGTTGGAGCATCTATTTCATTTTGTCTAACTTTCTTTCTTTTTTTTATAGTCACTTGGATTTATAGTAACAGGGTATATTCAATGCCTTGGAATATTCTTACCAAGAAAAAACTTATAGTTAAATAGTTAATTTTTACAAATTCGAAATTATATATGATTTATTTTTTAATTAATAATAATTACCATTTGGATTTCGATTTGAAGTTAGCAAAGCAATTGGACAGGAATGAACTTGGATTAATTCAGGTACCCTATTCACTTAATGTTATTAACGAAAGTCAGGTATTTTCTAAAATTCACTGCTTTCCAAATAAAATTAATCTGTCCTTACAGGATCCTTTTAGAATTTTATCAATACAAAAAGAAGTTAACCATGTGCTAAATCCCGAATGTACAGATATTCTTTTGGTGCATACAGATATGGATTTATTGAATCAATATATCATACAGATATTTCACAGAGTGAGTGCCAAGATTTACTTACTTGAAGACGGAACTGCAACAATGTGTACTTATAATATAATACCAGACAAAGCCTCGCTGAAAAATAGGTTTAAAATGTTTGTATTGAGACATTTATATA
>ENA-OQVM01005542-OQVM01005542.1-marine-metagenome-genome-assembly--contig:-NODE-5542-length-12043-cov-16.755390_pt1 | contig 12043 bp, 12 predicted proteins | sample MGYA00237776_ERZ505498 | MGnify/ENA primary metagenome ERZ505498 (study PRJEB26159, sample SAMN06265151) | marine metagenome | isolation source: Helgoland LTER site | place: Germany:Helgoland, sampling... | reverse complement strand
CACTTGACATTATTTAAGAGTTAGGTCATCCTCTACGCGACGTAAAGCTTAAGGAGGCCTCATATGTCAGTTGACGCAGCACGAAAATTCATCGAAAAAATTTACAATGATGAAAAAAAATTTGTTGAATTTAAAAATATCAAATCAACAAAACAAAGACGACAGTTTGCGAAAGACATAGGCTTTGACTTTGATCAGGATGAATTTGAAGCCGTTTTCGATATTACTGATCAATATTCATTCATGGCAAATGCATTAAAGACTAAATTAAATTGGGATAAAAGCATGACAAAGTACATGTACGGATGAGGAACCATACAGGTCAACATGCGGTTAGCTAACCACACTTGAGTTCGCAGCATAATTTGATCGAGTCCGCGGGGCAATAACGCAAGCTCTTAAAAGAAATCAAAAAATGAAAAAAATTGTAAAAATTACATTCATTAATACGGGCGGTCAATTTAATGCCGGAATCATTTCGGATGTTAAAATAAAAAACAATCTCAAGAAGGCGATTTTGGATTCATCAGTCAAGTCGTTGATGTTGTTTGATGATGGGGCTGAATTCGATGCTGGAAGCTATATAGATGTATTTCATGTCTATGGCCCCAATGTAAACGGCTCAACGCTGCTTCTTGAGGTGACTCAAGGCTCTGATGCCGTTGCGGGCAACTGGAGTGACGTTGATTGCGAGAGATATGAAATTAATGAAACTAGTGTAAAAATCTTTACCAGCGAAAACCCCTCCGGCATTTATAGTCAGGAAAGATTCCAAGAGGATGACTTGGTTTGTTATAATCAAAAAATTGAAAAAAGGATTGAGTATACTTGTGTGTTAAATATTCCTGACAGCGATGATTTCAATATTGCAGATGTATATGTCGGAGCGATAAATTTGGACGAAACTATAAGTAATGACGAGATAGTTAATTGCTTATTTTATTTCCCAGAGAATCAAGCCGTCAAAACTTTGAATCAATATTCACAAGAATTCAACGAAAAATTCAGAACTATTCGCGATCTGATAGAGTTTATTTTCGACGTTAATGAAAATCCTGAGCTAAGAGATAAATTTATAAGAGAAAATAATATTTCAGCCACGAGGATAGAGGGAAAAGGCGAGTGGGAAAATGACTACATAAAAATCACAACTATTTCTGGAGTGGTTTTGTTTGAAACTGTAAAATATTGAAACCAAAGGGTAATCGTCCCCTAGGCAAGGTCTGCAAAACCCTCGCGCGAGCGGGAGTTAAGGTTTAAAAGTTCATCCAAGGAAACACCATACGCGTTTTCATCGAATTCCAGAGTATTCAGGCCGTATTGAAGGGCCTTTTCAGGCCTCTTGCGGGCACTTTCCCGCGGTGTACGCGCATTCATCCCTGCGCATCCAGCAAATGTCTTCGGGCCATCCAGAGGTTGCACAGCGCAAACAACGTGTGTAGTTGCGCCGTGTTCTTGGCCAGCCCTCAGTATTGAACTTTGACGGGTAATCCTCCCCTTTTGCAGGGGTCTGAGAAGTAGAAACGTTATGCAGCCATGGCCAGTCGCTGCTTTGGTGTGAACCCGCCCAAGGCCATGTTGGGTCGGTCATGGTTGTAAGACCACATCCATTGAGTGGCAAAGTCTTGAACCTGCGCCAAGTCTCTCCAGTAGTACTGTGACAACCACTCGTATCGTACCGTCCTGTTGAATCGCTCCACGTAGGCATTCTGTTGGGGGTTGCCTGGCTGAATGTGCTCCAGCCTGATGCCCCACTCAGCAGCCCAGTTTTGAATCGCGCCACTGATGTATTCCGGCCCATTATCACAACGAATCACCTGCGGCTTCCCCCGCCAAGAGATGATCTGCTTGAGCTCTCGAATAACCCGCTCGGACGGCAAGGAGAAGTCCACCTCCATCCCGATGGCCTCGCGGTTGAAGTCATCGATGACATTGAACAACCGAAACGTCCTGCCGTCTTCGAGCTGGTCGTGCATGAAGTCCATCGACCACACCTGGTTGATTCCTTCTGGCACGGTCAGCGCCTCGGGCTTGTCGCGCACAAGCCGCTTGCGCGGCTTGATCCGCAAGTTGAGTTCCAGCTCTTTGTAGATGCGGTACACACGCTTGTGATTCCATTTAAAGCCCCTGACGTTGCGCAAATACAGGTAACACAGGCCAAAGCCCCAGTTGCGGTGGTTGTCGGTCAAACGCAGCAGCCAGTTGGCCACTTCGATGTTCTCTGCGTCGAGTTTGCGCTCATAACGAAAGCACGATTCGCTGATGGCAAACGCCTGGCAGGCCACCCTTATGCACGCACCGCGCTCGCTCACTGCTCTTTTGGCCATCTCCCGTCGGTGAGATGGCCTCACCACTTTTTTTCGAGCGCCTCCGCCACGATCTCGGCCTTGAGCTTCTCCTCAAGGTACATTTTCTTCAAGCGCCGGTTCTCGTCTTCGAGCTCTTTCATGCGCGACATCATCGACACGTCCATGCCGCCGTACTTGGCGCGCCACTTGTAAAACGTCGCTGTGCTGATGCCCAGATCCCGACAAATGTCGGGCACCGTAAAGCCCGCTTCAACCCGTTTGACCGCATCCATGATCTGGCTATCGGTGAACTTTGACTTTCTCATGTAGAACCTCTTCCTTTGGAAAAAATTCTACTTCTCAGACCTTTGGTTCTAGGGGACGATTACCTTTGAAAGTTTGAGGGAAAGCCAGTTTCCTAGCTGGTTTTGCTAGGGTTTCTACGGGCGGCTACGGCTCGCATCCCGCATACGACGCATAAGTGACAGCCACACATTTATTGAGACGTGTAAGCTAAATTTTGTTAGGTAATTTTCCTCTCCGGAAATCAATACAAAAAAATACTCCCACACACGAGCCACGCAAGTTTAGCCTAAGTGCAAGAAAGTTAAACACTATTGCACTCCGATGCAATCCGCAGACTATTGAATTGGAAACTGGCGGTATGAACGATATCTTCAAAGTAAAAAATATAAGTCAACAGACTATTGTTTCATTCATTTTTTTAATCATGTTCGCAGGTTTTTCAGTGTTCCTGCCTGGATTTTTTGCGACTGGCAACCTTTTAGGCCTGCTTCAAAACGTGGCTATCTTGGGCATTTTGGGCCTTGCGATGGCCATCATCGTTATCGGTAGAGGTATTGATATCTCCATGGTTGCGGTACTTGCTGTACCCGCAGGGCTACTCCTCCAAATGGTTCAAAACGGGCACTCGTTATCAATGGCCTTCGCTGCGGCCATAGGCATTGCACTGCTATTTGGTCTGGTTAACGGCTGGTTAATTGCCTTTGCAGAAGTCCCATCACTATTTACAACGCTGGCATCCGGTTTATTTCTGGCCGGTTTGGGACAGGTGGCCTTTTTTCGTCTGGATGTCGTTCAGTGGAGCACCGCTCTTGACCCAATCGCATGGATTGGGCGTGGCACGCTAATAGGCGTCCCGATGCCAGTCATTATGTATGCGGGAGTCGCCGTATTTGTAGCATTTTTCCTCAAGAAAACGCGATTGGGTAACTTCGTATATGCCATTGGCGACAACCCAACTGGCGCTAGAACAACCGGCATCCCCACCCGCCCACTCATAGTCCTGCAGTACGTTATTGCCGCACTAATTGGTGCATTTGCCGGGATGGTCATGGCGGCATCGATCGATAGCATGCCTACACGTATCTACAACTCCACCATGATCTACGACGTCATTCTTGTAGTAGTTTTAGGCGGCATCGGGCTTTCAGGTGGCCGCGGCGGTGTTGTAAACGTTGTAATCGGTACGGCGCTAATCGGTACCTTACTCAACGGCATGACCATCATGGATGTGTCGTATTCCGCTCAAAATCTCATTAAGGGTCTCATCTTGCTGATTGCAATATTGATCGACTCTTTTCTTAATCCTCGCAACGAAGAGACCGCACAACAGGGAGACATCTGAGCCAGCGGTTTAGGATCTCGCACGCCGCCGAGTGTTGCCGGTAGGTGTGACTTTCGCATCAATATTTTCAATGGAGACAAACATGAAAACAGATACTAAAAAATCTTCCACCAAGACAGTCTTAACAGGCATCGCGCTTTTGGCTGGTATGGCCGTAGCACAAACAGCAATGGCTGCAGGCAAAGGTTTAGACGAACCCTTCCGAGCAAAATACAAAGAAACACTTGCTGGTAAGACAGTGGCTTTTGTGCCCGTAGCAATGGGTTTTGACTTGGCGCAAGGATGGTTTGCCGGGCTAAAAAAAGAGCTGGAGCCCTTGGGCGTCAATGTTATTTCACGTGACCCGAACTGGAGCACCAGCGCTGGCGCACAAGCAGTGACCTCGCTGATCAGCGAAAAACCAGACCTCATGGTGGTCCACAACCCTGACGTTCAAACCTATGCCAAGCTGCTGCGACGTGCAGAAAAAACTGGTATCCCCGTAGTTCAGATAAACATGCGGTCAAATTACGACTCTGTCATGTACGTGGGTGCTGACTGGGTGGATATTGGTGAACTTGCAACTAATGCAGTGGTGACGGCTTGCCAGGGCAAGTCGAATAAAATCGCAATCGTGCAAGGTGCCTTATCAGCAGCTGCCAGCGCGTATACGCTAAAAGGCGTTGAAAATGTTTTGGCAAAAAATCCGGCTATCAAAGTCGTCTCCAGCCAAGCAGCTGACTGGGATGCCGCAAAAGCCAAAGGTATCACGCAGACTGTACTCAAACAGCATCCAGACCTTTGCGGCATTGTTGGTTTTTGGGATGGCATGGACATCGGAACCGCTGCTGCTATCAAGGAAGCCGGCCTAACTGGCAAGGTATTCCTTGCGACTTCTGGAGGTGGTGAGCAAAAAGGCGCATGCGACCAAGTCAAGTCTGGCGGATTCGATCTAAACATTAGCTACGACGTCCCTACCCAAGCCAGCAACATGGCCTCATCAATCAAGTGGCTACTCCAGAACGAGGGCAAAACCGGAACAGCTAAGGGCTCGGTCTACACCACCCTAATACCCATTACAAAAGCAAACGCTTCTGTGCCAGGTACATGCTGGAAATTGTCGCAAAACTAAAACCACACGACGCTTAGTGGCTGCTCACACATTCAACCGTAGCAGAGTGTGTGAGTAGCATCAGTCACCGTTAAAGGATAGACAGTGAACGAGACAATTACCAAGGATGCCGGTAACCACGAGCGTCTGAGCGACACGCTCACACGCTGGCGCTATACCTACTGGCCGGATCATGCGCTTGGCGAAATCTTATCCAAGCGCTGGATGGAGACTGCAATTCCCGTGGTTGTCCTGCTGCTTGTGGCTTTCTCGTTAGCACAAGTGATACCTAATTTTTTATCAGCAGCATCGCTCTCTGATACAAGTCGCCAGGCAGGCGAGATTGGCTTCATAGTTTTGGGCATGGCCCTGGTAATGATCGTTGGCGGTATTGATTTATCTGTCGGGTCCATGTTTGCGCTTACGAATTTTTGCGCACTCTTCCTGATGCACGTTTTAAAATGGCCGATGATGGCCGCTATACCTGTGACCTTAGTGTTTGGTGCGGCATTGGGTGCAGTCAACGGCATACTCATTGGATACTTCAGGTTACGTGCATTTCTTACCACGCTAATTACGCTCATTATTTACCGTGCCACCTATGAGCTACTCACAGCTGACTACGCCACAGCGATTGCCGGCGGTATGCCCGACTCTGAGGCTTGGGACTTCCTAGGCTATGGAGATTGGGTTGGTATCCCAGTAGTCGTCTACGTCTACGCAGCCGTTGCACTGTTAGGCCATATTCTATTGACACGCTTGCGACCCGGTTGGCATATTACGGCTATTGGCGGCTCGCGCCGCTCAGCCTACAACACGGGTATCGCTGTACGTAGAACAGTAGCAATGTGCTATGTGAGCAGCGGCTTATTGACTGCAGTTGGCGGTATATTTTTTGCGTCACGATTAGCCACAGCAGGCGGCGACATTGGTGTCGGTTTAGAAGTTACGGTTCTAACAGCTGCAGTACTGGGCGGTATCAGTCTTGGTGGTGGTAACGGATCTGTCATGAAGGCACTAGTAGGCACGCTGATTGTGCTGCTCATCATCAACGGCATTACATCCATGTCACTTGATGGAGGGTACAACCGAATGGTGCTAGGTGCTATTTTGTTGTCAGCAGCGGCCATAGACATTCGCTGGCTAAAGAATAAACATCGTATTGTCAGCAAGGTCTACGTCAGTCCCACATATCACAGCATTCCGCCAGCGCCATCCACGGCTCCAGACTGTGGCACAGCTTGGGCGCTGAACGACCGATTACGCAACGTCTCAGCAATCGGCTTGGGTCGAATAGAAGGGCCAGAAGACGTCATTCTTGACCGCAATGATCACTTGTACGCAGGCTCGCGTCACGGCGACATCATCAGGTTTTTAGCACCCGACTATGAGGAGATGGAAGTCTTTGCACACATTGGCGGCACGCCTTTGGGCATGGCCTTTGATAGAGAAGATAACCTGTATGTGTGCATTGGTGGAATGGGCTTGTACAAAGTGACACCAGAACGCAAGGTTGAAAAAGTCACTGATGAAACCAATCGTAGCTTCTCCTCTATCAACGACGACAGCCGATTGCGACTTGCCGATGACTTAGACATAACCGACGGCGGACTTATCTTCTTCTCTGAAGCCACAGTGCGGTTTGAAATGCACGAGTGGGCAACTGACGGGCTTGAGGCCAGAGGGAATGGGCGCATCATATGCTACGACACTAACACTGGTAAAACCAACACCGTTATCCGTAATCTTAAATTCCCTAACGGGGTCTGTATCGCAAGTGACGGTCAATCCTTTTTGTTTGCCGAAACTTGGGGCTGCAGCGTTAAACGCTACTGGTTTGAAGGTCCCAAAAAAGGAACAACAGAAATCGTACTGGAAAATTTACCGGGCTTTCCAGACAATATAAATAACTCCTCTGACGGCAACTACTGGATGTCATTGGTGGGCATGCGCTGTCCCGCATTGGACTTGGCGTGGAAAATGCCAGGCTTTAGAAGCCGCATGGCAAAGCGCGTACCACGCGACGAGTGGCTATTCCCCAATATCAACACTGGCTGTGTACTGAAATTCAACGAGCAAGGTGAGGTACTGGAAACTTTATGGGACATGGGAGGAGAGAACCATCCCATGATTACTTCCATGCGTGAGCACCGCGGCTATTTGTTCTTAGGCGGCATCATGAACAACAGAGTTGGGCGAATCAAGCTTGAAAATGTTGACCCCAATTACGTGCAGTACGACAAGCGTTGGGGGAAAATAAAATGATAGATGCGATCATTAAATTAAAAGATAGGATACTGGGGCGCGGCGACGCCGCTATAACCATACCCGTATTTGATGGTGCATTAAAGCCAAATAATCTGTTGGAAGATGCCGAAGTTTTTGCCAGTTTAGACGCCACGCAAGACTTAGCAACCGACGGTAAGCACTTATTTGTCGCTGATGGCGCGCGCGTGCTTCGTTACGAGGCTGCCACTGCACACGAACTGCATCATTTTGAACAACCAGTGACGGCTCTGGCCTGCTTACCTGACGGTGGAATCGCAGTTGCACTAGCTGGGCGAGAGGTTCGCATTGTCGGTGGCACCTACGACGGCACTCGGTGGGACGCAGCGGATGGATCTGCATTTAACGCAGTCAACGCCATCAGCGTTAGTTCTGAGGGCACATTATTGGTGACAGATGGCTCGACAGAACAGCCAACGAATAACTGGAAAAACGATTTAATGGGCCTAGGCTCAACAGGCAGGGTATTTGAATTAACGCTGCGTAACGGCGCCATTCGTACTCTCGCGACCGGAATGGCTTATGCGTTTGGCGCTTGCTCCGTAAATGGTACAACCTGGGTCAGCGAAAGCTGGCGACACCGGGTTATGTCAGTTAACGCCGGCGAGCGGCCGACCGCAGTGACAGACAGTCTGCCAGGTTACCCGTCACGCTTGTTCGCAGCAAGCGGGGGGGGGGTCTGGCTCACGTGTTTCATACTTCGCACCCAACTGGTCGAGTTTGTGCTTCGTGAGCACCCCTTTAGAAAACGAATGATCCAAGAAATTGAGCCTCAGTACTGGATCGCTCCAGCGCTGAACTCTGGCAATACGTTTTTAGAGCCTATGCAAGGTGCTCACCTCAAGATGATGGGCGTTGTTAAACCTTGGGCACCGCCCCGCTCATACGGCTTGATCATTCGCCTCAATGAGCAAGGCGAGATTCTTTACTCTATGCACAGCCGATTTGACGGTAAAAACCATGGCGTGACTGCCGCGGTTGAGTGTCAAGGCCACTTATATGTTCTGGCTAAGGGCCGTCCGACCATATTACGACTGTCCATAGCCGACGCTGAACGGAGTTTAAAAATATGACCAACACAAGCGTGACTCCCATATTAGAACTGCGACTTGCCACCAAAAATTATGCTGGCGTGCCCGCTATCGAAGAGATAGATTTTTCGCTTACACCAGGAGAAATCCACGCCATTGTCGGTGAAAATGGCGCTGGGAAATCAACGCTGACCAAGGTCATGGCTGGCGTTGTGAACCTGAGCTCAGGTCAAATGTTGATTAATGGGGAAGAAGTCAACCCGAGAACACCTAGCGAGGCTCTGGCTCTGGGCGTGGCAATGGTGTTTCAGGAGACCAGCTTGGTTCCGACCATGACCGTGGCACAGAATTTATTCTTGGGACAAGAACGATACTTTAATCGTCTGCGTGGCATCTATATTGAAGCGCAGCAGTTTATGCAATCGCTACAGTTCGATGTTGACCCAACTGCCGTCGTTAGTTTGCTGGGCGCCGCCAAAAAACAAATGGTTGAAATTGCACGTGCCGTGCTGCACAACGCCAAAGTTATTATTTTTGATGAACCCACTGCAAGCTTGACCCCTGAAGAGAAAAAATACTTTTTCGACTTAGTCATCGCCCTTAAGGCCAGAGGCGTATCTGTGATTTTTATCTCGCACGCCATTGAGGAAGCCCTTCAGATATCCGACCGAATCACCATATTGCGTGACGGCAAACGCGTGGTCACCGACGAAAAAGTTAATTTCGATAGATCTCGTATTGTTCAAACGATGGTTGGGCGTGACCTCTCAAAAACTCACTACGGCCAGCGCAAAACCACTGTCAGGCCACAGGGAAAGCGCGTACTGTCGGTGCAAAATTTACGCATGGCTGCCATGGTCAAAAATAACTCACTGTCTGTTTTTGCAGGACAAATCACAGGAGTATTTGGGCTGGTTGGTTCGGGACGTACAGAAACTTTTAAAGTAGTCGCAGGTATTATCAAGCGCGACTTTATGCACGGAGGCGAGGTGATACTCAACGACAAGCCGGTGCGCTATTTCGTACCAGCTCCAGCCGTACGCGACGGCATCGCTTACGTGACTGAAGACCGTAAGCTAGAAGGCTTCTTTGAAACCAAGTCTATTGCTGACAACATTTACCTAGGCTTGCTCGCCAAGATACGCAGTGCGCGTACGTTCGTATCGCGTAAAGACGCCGATCAATCTGGCGAGCATTGGATTAAGCGCTTGAATATCCGTGCTATCAGCAAAGACGTCAAAGCAATAGAACTATCCGGTGGCAATCAACAAAAAGTTGTGATTGCGAAATCTCTTATTCAAGAACCACAGCTGATTATTTTTGATGAGCCTACACGCGGCGTTGACGTCGGAGCGATTGCCGAAATTCATCAACTCATCAACCAACTGGCAGATGAAGGTAAAGCGGTTGTCGTGATCTCGTCTTACCTGCCTGAAGTCATGTCACTATCAGACAGAATACTTGTACAAAGCATGGGCAAGGTGGTCGAGGAGTACTCGGCACTCGATGCAACTGAAGAAAAAATTATGTACGCTGCGATTCACTAATATGTCCCATTCAAACGCAAGCACTACGTACCCCGCTTTGGGTGAGCAAGGCGCCATAGAATCCGAGCTCCCTCCAATTGATTTTTACTTTGACTTCCTGTCAGCTTTTGGCTACTTTGCCAGCCTGCGAATAGATGACATTGCCGCGCGCCACGGACGGCGTGTTCAATGGCACTGCATGCTACTTGGCGTTTCAGTCATGAAGGTGATGGGTTTAAAGCCGCTGCTAGATACGCCTCTGAAGAGTGACTATGTATTACGCGATGCACCGCGCTATATGCGTCGCCACGATTTAAACCCCATACGTAAAGTCAGCGATCCCATGATGGACCCTAGACCGAGCGCGCGGGCTTTTTATTGGATAAAGCGCCATTACCCAGGGCAGGAGCAGGCATTTGCCAAAGCTGTTTTTGAAAGCTATTGGAGCCAAGGTAATGACTTGGCAGACTCTACACAAATCGTTGCCCTTGCCCCAGCCCTAGGAATTGACCCGGTCATGTTGGAAAGAGGCTTAAACAGCGACGAGGCCAGAACAGACCTGCGCGAATATGTGAGCGCGTCTATAGACCGTGGTGTATTCGGCTCGCCTTTCATGATTGTCGATGGGGAGCCATTTTGGGGCTGTGACCGACTTGAGATGTTGGATGAGTGGCTTGCTACCGGCGGCTGGTGATAAATCAAACAAGAAAGGAATGCAATGAACCATAACGACAACCAAACAGCCGCCAGAACACGTCCGCTAGAAGGCATCACTGTCATCGATGTCTCGCGCGTTGTGGCGGGACCCTATTGCGCCATGATGCTCGCCGACCTTGGTGCCACCGTTATTAAAATTGAGCATCCCAACGACCCAGACTTTGTGCGCAGCTTTCCACCGCAAGTAGCTAACGACGACGGCAGTCTGGCTGGTAGCGGCTATTTTGCTCAGTACAACCGACACAAGCTTGGCGCAAGCTTGGATCTCAAACATCCAGACGGTAAGGCACTCTTTATTGAAATGATTTCTAAAGCAGACATACTCATAGAGAATTTTCGTCCAGGTACTATGGCTAAGCTGGGCCTTGACTACGAAGTGCTCAAGGAGGCAAATCCGCGCCTCATCTACTGCGGCATTAGTGGCTTTGGCCAGACAGGCCCTCACTCCAAACGGCCGTCTTATGACAGCACAGCGCAAGCGGCAGGTGGACTCTGGTCTATGAACGGTAACTTAGACTTGCCACCAGTGCGAATGGGCAGCATTATCGGCGACATAGCAGCATCCTTTTATGGCGCAATTGGCATACTTGCAGCGCTGCGGGAAACTGAACGGAGCGGTTTGGGACAGTTGGTAGATATCTCGCAGCAGGACGCTGCGGTCACGATGACAGAAAACGCGATCGTAAACTTTACTGCAGATGGCACAGTCCCTAAACCACTGGGCAGTGAGCACCCGTTCGCTAGGCCTTATGGCCAATACGCCTGCAAAGATGGCTATGTATTTTTTGGATCCTACTCAGACAAACTGTGGAGGGACTCTTGCGTCATTTTTGGCCAGCCAGAACTGATCGATGATCCCGAGATAGACACGATGGTCAAACGCTTTGATGATGACACGTATGAGCGTAGGCTCAAACCGATCATCAACAGCTGGTTCGCCAATCGTACTAAAGCTGAGTTAGAGGCTATGGCGGGTGACAGTATTGCGCTTACGCCCATCAAGAATATCGACGAGGTTGTAAGCGACCCACACCTGAAAGCGCGCGACATGTTTGTCCCAGTGAAGGTGGGTAAAACTGTCGTAGAAGTATTCGGCTCGCCTATCAAACTATCCGAAACACCAAACCGAGTCGACGGAGCTGCCCCAGCAGTTGGCGAGCACAACCTAGACGTTTACCTACGTTGGATGGGCCTAACCACTGAGCGCTTCGACGCATTGCGCAAGAACGCTGTCATTTAGAAAATGACATAGCAAGCGCCATTATGTGCACAACTTAATGGTTGTTGGCGTTCACGCCAACGCAACAGAGGCTGTCCGACGTCAGCGTGTGTGAGACAAATAGGGGTACTTGATTAGAGGAGGGTTTTGGTTCATCTTTTAACTTAAGGAGTGAAGATGAAATTGAAATCTAATCAACCCAAGGCCACTGCAGAGCAGGTGGTCAAAGACATTAGAA
>ENA-OQVM01005540-OQVM01005540.1-marine-metagenome-genome-assembly--contig:-NODE-5540-length-12051-cov-6.629948_pt1 | contig 12051 bp, 10 predicted proteins | sample MGYA00237776_ERZ505498 | MGnify/ENA primary metagenome ERZ505498 (study PRJEB26159, sample SAMN06265151) | marine metagenome | isolation source: Helgoland LTER site | place: Germany:Helgoland, sampling... | reverse complement strand
CCCCAAAACCCCAAAACCCCAAATATGAAAATTGTATTCTAAAGTAAGTAATTTCATTTAATAAATTATTGTATTTGCTCCTCCTGATCAGCGCTGAGTAGCTTCGGTCCCAATTCTTGATAGTTTGGTTTACATACATATTTAACCCATTCAGATATATTGTTTTCAAAAATAATTTCTTTCACGTTTAGCTCATTAAGAATTATGTGCTCTACATTTTTTATTTCGTTTTGTAGGCTTGTATCCTTAGTAACAATTTTTAAACTTCTTAAAGGTTGCTTATTGGGCATCTCTACATTAAGCCTTATATTTCTTGCGGATCTTATAACATCTTTAGCTGTTGAGATTTCTTTCTCTAATTGAGTATTGATTAAATTGTTATCTGCAACGGGATAGTTTTCATAATGGATACTTGTATCTTCCTCCTCAACTAAGCCCTGATAAATCTGTTCACAGATGAAGGGGAGTACAGGAGCCATTGTCTTTGAAAATTCTAATAAAACTTCATGCAAAGTTTTAAATGCATTAATTTTGTCAAGATCATCAACACCTTTTTCTTTCCAAAATCTTTTTCGGTTTGATCTAACATACCAGTTCGTTAATTCGTCAATAAAACTTATTAGTGGTGGGATAACTTCATATAAATAATAGTTCTCCATTTTTTCGTTCACAGTCTTAATAAGTGATTGTAAAGTCGAAATAATCCATTGATCCATTAATGGCCTATTTTCAACAGGGTCAGCTTTACTTAATTCTTCCATTGTAATTTCATCTGCATTTGCGTAATTAGAGAAAAATGTAAAACTGTTCCATAGCGGCAAGATTACATTTCTAGTAACTAGCTGCACACCATCTTCAGAAAACTTAAGAGGTTCACCTCTTACAACTGGTGAATTTATTAGATAAGCTCTTAAACTATCTCCACCATAGCTATTGAGTAATTCTTCAGGATCTGGATAATTTTTTAAACTTTTACTCATCTTTCTGCCATCTTCAGCCAAAATCATTCCTGTAGTTATACAATTTTTAAAAGCTACGGAATCAAATAATGCAACTGATAAAATTGTAAGCGTGTAAAACCATCCTCTTGTTTGATCAACTCCTTCAGCAATATAATCAGCTGGGAAAGCTTCATTATTATCAATTTTGTTTTTGTTTTCAAATGGATAATGCCATTGAGCATAAGGCATAGATCCTGAGTCAAACCATACGTCAATTAAATCGGGTTCGCGATACATTTTTTCACCTTTTTCAGAACACAGAATGATTTGGTCAACTACATTTTTATGTAAATCAATTTTATCATAATTATCATTACTCATGTCATTAGTAATGAAGTGTTTAAATGGATCATTTTTCATGAAACCCTTAGAAATAGATTTTTTAATTTCCGTTTTTAGATCTTTCATTGAACCAATCACTAAAACTTCTTTAGAGTCACTTGTTCTCCATATAGGTAATGGAATTCCCCAATATCTAGATCTTGATAAATTCCAATCATTTGCGTTTGCTAACCAGTTCCCAAATCTGCCTTCACCTGTAGATTTAGGTTTCCAGTTTATGGATTTGTTAAGCTCAACCAAATCCTCTTTTTTGTCTGTTACTTTTATAAACCAAGAGTCTAAAGGGTAGTATAATATAGGTTTATCAGTTCTCCAACAATTAGGATAACTGTGAACATATTTTTCAACTTTAAAAGCTTTGTTTTGCTCTTTCAATTTAATAGCGATTTCAACATCCACAGATTTTTCCGGGACATTTCCTTCCTCATAATATTCGTTTTTAACAAACTTTTCTCCTAAAAAACCAAGTTCTTTTCTAAATTTTCCTTGTAAATCAACCAAAGGAACAGGCTGTTCGTTTTCATCAAGAATTAATAATGCAGGTATTTTAGGTGATGCCATTTTAGCAACTTTTGCATCATCTGCACCAAAAGTAGGAGCAGTATGAACGATTCCAGTACCATCTTCTGTTGTCACAAAGTCACCTTCAATAATTCTAAAAGCATTTTCAGCATTTTTGTAAGGCAATGGAGCGTCTTCCCAAAGCTGATAATATTTTATTCCAACTAATTCATTTCCATTTATTGATTCATTAACCAAATAAGGGATCTTTTTGTCGATTTTAGAGTCATATTTAAAATCGCTATTTGAGCTAACTTGTAAATAATTTCCACTGAACACTTTTGAAACAAGATCACTTGCTAAAACAACATTAGTAAATTCATGGGTGTATTGATTGAAAGTAGACACTACACTGTATTTTATTTTTGCACCAACAGTAAGAGCTGTATTTGAAGGAAGTGTCCAAGGCGTAGTCGTCCAGGCTAAAAAATATAAATCTTCATAGCTTGAAAGCAGCGATGGAAGAGAACTGTTTATAGCTTTAAATTGTGCCGTAACTGTGGTGTCACTTACATCCTGATAAGTGCCAGGTTGGTTAAGTTCGTGTGAACTTAAACCTGTTCCTGCTTTTGGCGAGTATGGCTGTATAGTGTAGCCTTTATAAATTAAATTCTTGTCAAAAAGCTCTTTTAAAAGCCACCAAACAGATTCAATATATTTAGATTTATAAGTAACATAAGGATTGCTCATGTCTACCCAGTACCCCATTTTTTTTGTTAAATCGTTCCATACATCCGTATATTTCATTACAGCTTTTTTACAAGCTTTGTTGTAATCTTCAACAGAAATTTTAGTACCGATATCTTCTTTTGTAATTCCTAAATCCTTTTCAACACTAAGTTCTATTGGAAGTCCGTGTGTGTCCCATCCTGCTTTTCTGTCAACCTGAAACCCTTTCAAGGTTTTGTATCGACAAAAAATATCTTTAATACTTCTAGCCATGACATGATGTATCCCCGGCATACCATTAGCCGATGGTGGTCCCTCGTAAAAAATAAACTTAGAAGCGTTTTTTCTTAAACTAATACTTTTTTCAAAAGAGCGATTTTTCTCCCACTCTGCTAAAACTTCATCAGCAACTTGAGATAAATTTAAACCTTTGTATTCTTTAAATGCCATTGTGAATAAATCGAAATTTACTAAAAGCGAAAGTAACTATTTTAGATGAAATTTGTAGAACTTAAAACTTATAACTTAAAACTAAATTTAAGTTTCTGCCAGGAGCAGATATTCCTGAAGCAAATTCTCTATAATGAATGTCAAAAAGATTATCCAAAACAAGTAATGTTTTAAATTTATTTGAAAATTCATACGACGAAGAAAGTTTAATTACATTCCATGAGGGCATTCCATTGAAAGCGAAATCTATACCATCAAAAACTAAAGGTGTTTCTTCAAGCCCGTCTTCACCACCAATACTGTATTTTTCCGGGGATTTGGAACCAGAAAACTTATAAGAAAGCTCAAGTTCACTTGATTTAGCAACATTATATCTAAGAGTTAAATGCCCAAACAAAGGAGAAATTGAAGGCAATGGATGGTGACTATTCACACTGCCTCCGTGTGTATAAGTTAAATTACCTTTAAGCATCCATAAATTTGGTGAACTTAGTTTTATGTCTAATGTAGTTCCGTATATAAACGCATTTCCTTTATTAATATTAGCCATTGTGATTACTTCTTCTGAGTTAAATACTATGGTAGATGGATCGCTTGTCGATGTATCGTTTTTTATTTCAAAGTAATCTCTAGTAATATGATTAGAAATATGGGTGTAATATGCGTTTATAGAAAATGTATTTTGTTTATTTATTGATGATTTAGAAAGCCCTATTTCAGAGTTGTAGGCATATTCTGGCTTTAGTTTAGAATTTGGAACTGAAAGCATACCCTTTTGCTCTCTAATTTTCCCAATATCATCAATATTTGGAGACCTAAAACCACTAGAAAAATTAGCACTAATTTTCCAATTATTTTTTGACCTTAGCACATAGCCAAAACTACTTGTTATAGATGAGTTTTGAGAATGAACATCAGAGATATTAGCATTAATTATATTGATATCATTCCATTTTGCTCTTAGTCGAGTATTGGTAAACCTCATTCCAAAATTAACATTTGATTTTTTTGAAAGATCTTTTCTGTATTCATAATAAATAGCAGCTGTTGAATAATGACCTTCATCGCTTGGATATCTTGTTGGTATATTATAAAACTGATTAGATTCAGCTAGCCCTGAAATTGTTGATTTATAATTTTGTAAATAAGCTTCAGAGTTTACCTTATTGAAAGTGTATTCGTAGCCGTAAACAAGGGAAGAATTATTGGAGAAATTTTTAAAATAATCATTATTAACAGAATAAACATTTAAGTTTTCTATTTGATTTGTTTTAGAAAGACCTTGAAATTTTCTATAATGCCTTGACTCTCCTATCTTTTGGTAAGCAATTAGTAATTTACTTTTGTCACTTAGTCTCTTAGCTTTAGAAAAATTAAAAAGGGTTGAAATCAATGTTCTTTTCTGAGGACCATAGTACCATTCAGAATATTTATAATCTCCATTTGTAATTTCGTTTAATTTATCAAACCTATTTATATCAGATGAGTTTGAATGTTGAAGATTTATTACCATATTGGAGCTTTCAGACAACAAAAAATTAAATTTTTGCATAAAATCATATTGTTGATAAGCTGTATTTAATTGAATATTTGGATTTTCATTATTTTTTTTTGCTTCATTATATTTATTAGATTCTAAATAATGATAGTCTAAGCCCCATTCATCAAAACCATGTTTTCTATTACCCCCCATTATAACATCTCCAAATTTTGAAAAAGAAAAGTTTGTATAACTAGCCCATTTGTTTGAACTGTATTCAAGATCTAAGTTTTGCACTATGTTATTGAATCTTGAATTGTAAGAAGAGATCCCACTTGCCCCCAACTTTTTGTTATTATTCATTTTTGGTGTTTTAGTGTAAAAGTGCACTACACCACCTAACGCATCAGACCCATAGCCTACAGACGAGGGACCATAAATAACCTCTGTTCTTTCAAGACTATTAGGATTTATAGTGATGGAGTTTTGTAAATGTCCTGAACGATAAATAGCATTATTCATTCTTACTCCATCAACTACAAGTAAAACTCGGTTTGCCTCAAAACCCCTTATGACGGGGCTTCCGCCTCCACCTTGAGATTTTTGAACTCTAACTCCGCTAGCATAATTTAATAAATCAGCAGAAGTTTGAGGTAAATCTAGTTTCAAATCTTTATTTGTTATTAGTGAAACTTGCTTGGAAATTTTTTCTTTATTTTCTTTGTTTCTAGCAACAGAAAGAATAACCTCTGATAAGGCTAGGGTGTTGGGCTCTAGAAAAACAGTAGTCTTACTTGACAGGGTATTAATTATTAGTTCAATTGATTTGTAGGAGATATGCCCGATTATTAAAGTATCTTTTTTATCAAATTCTTCAATATTAACGATACCATTATTATCGGAAATTAATGACTTTAAACTTTGTTTTCCAAAAACAGTAACATTAGAAACAGGCTGATTATTCGTATTGTCAACTATGATTATTTTTTGAGAATAACCATTAGCACAAAAAAACAAAAGACAAACTGAAACAAAATACTTAGCCAAATAGCTCATATAGAATATTTAGAGAGTTAGGCCTTTTGAAATCAGGCAAATGGATTTGCATATATTTAATTAAAAATTCAATTAATTTTTTTCTCTTATATGAAGTGTTAACTTCCTCTACCAATTCATCAAATTCTGTGCCTAAAAAACTTTTAAAATGTGAAATAATTTCGCCGTTAATACAATATTCACTTCCATCGTATTTGCAAAAGACTCCTTCAATCATATTAAAACCGTCAAGATCCTGATGAGACAAATCTGGCGATATACCCATAAATGATAATAGTTTAATTAAAAAATGAATGTGAAAATTACTAAATCTGTTAGATTTATCTAGCCACACTATAGATTGTTTTAAAAAGTTAAACAGAGCTAAGTTTTTTTCTTCCTCCTTTATACTTTTTGAAAGAACTTCAGACAAAAACATAACTATGGAGTTTTTAATTATATCTAAATGAATCGTTTTGTAGGGATTTATAATTTTTACTGATCGTAGACCTTCTAATCCCCCGTTATTTTTATGATTGGCATCAATTTCTAATTGAGTAAGAGGTTGAAAAAATCCAATATTAATTTTTTTTTTTTTTGAAGTACGAATACCTTTTAATAAATAAGATTTTAATCCGTTGGATTTTGTAAAGCATTTAACAATTATGCTAGTTTCAGAATACTTAATATAATTTAACGAAATAGCTTCAGTTGAAACAAGCATTGTTAAACTACTCCTTGGGCTAACATTGCATCTGCAACTTTGATGAATCCAGCAATATTTGCTCCCTTTTCATAGTTTACGTAATTTTTTTCCTGCCCATGAATCAAACATGAATTATGTATGTCTTTCATTATTTCTTTTAATTTGGAATCCACCTCTTCCCTTGACCAACTGTATCTTAAAGAATTTTGTGCCATTTCAAGTCCAGAAACTGCAACGCCTCCAGCATTAGAAGCTTTTCCAGGAGCATATAAAATTTTGTTCTGCTTAAATATTTTTATTGCATCAGGTTCACAAGGCATATTAGCCCCTTCACTAACACATATGCATCCGTTTTTTATTAAATTTTCAGCATCATTTTCATTAAGTTCATTTTGAGTTGCACAAGGAAGTGCGATATCACATTTTATTTCCCACGGGGTTTTATTTTTAAAAAAGACAGCGTTTGGGTACTTATGTACATATTCATTAATTCTCCCTCTTTTTACATTTTTGAGATCCATAATAAAATTTAATTTTTCAGTATCTATTCCATCACTGTCATAAACAGTACCAGATGAATCAGACATAGAAATCACTTTAGCAGAAAGCTGTATACATTTTTCTGCAGCAAATTGAGCAACATTTCCAGATCCGGAAATGACTACAGTTTTTCCTTTTATAGAGTTAGAAACATGATTTAACATGTTTTCAGCAAAATACACAGTACCATAGCCTGTTGATTCAGGTCTTATTAAAGAGCCTCCCCAAGAAAGTCCTTTCCCTGTTAAAACTCCGGTAAATTCTTTTTTTAATTTTTTATATTGACCAAACATATATCCAATTTCCCTTCCTCCAACACCCATATCACCTGCTGGAACGTCTGTATTTGGGCCTATATATCTGTAAAGCTCTGTCATAAAACTTTGACAAAACCGCATCACTTCACCGTCACTTTTTCCTTTTGGATCAAAATCAGACCCCCCTTTACCACCACCCATAGGAAGAGTTGTAAGACTATTCTTAAATACTTGTTCAAGCGCTAAAAACTTTAAAATACTAAGATTAACAGTAGGATGAAACCTTAACCCTCCTTTGTAGGGACCAATTGCTGAGTTCATTTGCACTCTGTATCCTCTATTTACTTGAATTTCTCCATTATCATCAACCCAATTTACTCTAAACATCAATACCCTTTCAGGCTCAACCATTCTCATTAAAATGTTTTTACCATGATAAATGTCTTTGGAAACTATATATGGCAAAACTGTTTCAGCTATTTCTTTCACAGCTTGCATAAACTCAGGTTCATGAGAGTTTTTTTTATCAATTTCAGAAATAAAATTTTCGATAATCTTTTTCATATTAAAAAGGATTTATTACTCTAAGTTAAACAAATAATTATTGTTTAAATTAACCTATTGCTTGTTTCAGATCTTCTATTAAGTCATCTGCATCTTCAATTCCTACACTAAGCCTAATTAACGAATCAACTACACCAGACTTTTCTCTTTCTTTTTTTGGAATTGAAGCATGAGTCATTGAAGCTGGATGTCCAGCTAAACTTTCAACCCCCCCTAAGGATTCTGCTAATGTGAATATTTTTAGAGACTCAACTATTTTTAGAGATTTACTTAGGCTATTTCCTTTTGATGTAAAGGAAATCATTGCCCCATAATCATTCATTTGATTTTTAGCAATATTGTGATTAGGATGATCATTAAATCCAGGCCAATAAACTGATTCAATTTTTGGATGATTGTTTAAATAATTTGCAATCTTTTTAGCATTTTCACAATGTCTTTGCATTCTTACGTGTAATGTTTTAATTCCTCTAAGAGTTAAAAAACTGTCCATAGGGCCACAAATTGCTCCACTTGCATTTTGAATAAAATATAATTGCTCAGAGAGATTACGGTCGTTCACAATAAGTGCTCCTAGAACCACATCACTATGACCCGCTAAATATTTTGTAGCTGAGTGCATAACAATGTCAGCTCCCAGAGAAAGTGGCTGTTGTAAAAAGGGTGTTGCAAATGTATTATCAACTGCCAAAATAAGATTGAATTTTTTTGAAATATTGCTCAGACCTTCAATATCAACAATATTCATCATTGGATTAGTAGGTGTTTCAACCCAAATCATTTTTGTGTTTTTATTTACCAAATTTTCTATTTTAGATAAATCGTGCATTTCGGTAAAATGGAAAATAAGCCCATACTTTTCAAAAATTTTAGTAAATAGTCTGTAGGAGCCCCCATACAAGTCGTTAGTTGATATTACCTCGTCACCAGGATTTAATAATTTAAGCACCGCGTCAATTGCAGCCAGACCAGACCCAAACGCAAGACCAAATTTTCCACCTTCAATGCTTGAAAATGAGTTTTCCAATGCACTTCTAGTTGGGTTATGAGTTCTACTGTATTCATATCCTTTGTGATCTCCAGGTGTTTTTTGAGAATACGTTGATGTTTGATATATTGGAGGCATAACTGCACCATATCCTTTTTCTTCGATTTGACCTCCGTGGATAGTTTTTGTATTAAACTTCATTTTAAGTAGATTTGATTTCCAAAGATATATCTTCTAATCTCAAACTGAAATTTTTTAAATGAATAAATTATACTATTTATCTTCATGTTCTACTTGTAAAAGAATAATTAAACAATGGTCTTTTGCTAAGACTATTGATTTAATAGATATAAAAAAAACTCCCATAAACCATAAAGATTTACAAGAACTATATAAAATCACGAATAGTTACGAGTCTTTGTTTAATAAAAGAGCACAAATGTTAAAAAAATTAAACTTAAACCTAAATCTTTTAGATGAAAATGATTTTAAAAAACTATTGTTAAGTCATTACAGCTTTTTAAAAAGACCTGTATTACTATTTAATGGTAAAATTTTTATTGGAAATTCTAAAAAAAATATTGAGGATGCAGAGATTGAACTTAGTATAAAGTAGTTTAATCTATTTTTCAAAAAAATAAAAAACAGATTTTGTATTTTTATTAAAAATTTAAATATGAATATTTTTAAATCAATTGGTTTAGTTTTTATTTTTCTATTAATATCTAGTTGTGGTGATTCAAAAAAACCTGAAGAAAAATCGATTTACAAGAGGGTGAAAACAGAAAAAAAGCAAATAAAAGAAGTAAATAACGTAACTCCAGTTGACTTAAACAATAAAGGAATTGGTCCAATAAAAAATTATAGTTTTAGTTCTGAAGTAAATTTAGAATTAGCGAATGAAGGTAAGCAAGTTTTTAATTCGAAATGCACAGCTTGCCACAATGTAAATAGAAGATTAATTGGTCCTGCTATGGCTGGAATTTATGAAAGAAGAAGTGTTGAATGGGTTTTAAACATAATGTTAAATCCTGACCAAATGTTAAAAGAGGATCCAATAGCAATTGCTCTTTTAAAAGAGTACAATAATATCTTAATGTTAAACCAGAACCTTTCAGAAAACGAGGCTAAAAGTTTAGCAGAATACTTTAGAACCCTTTAATATGAACTCAAAACTATTTTATTTATTTGTTTTAAGCATTTCATTTGTTCATTCTCAAAGTAAACTTACCGAAATTTGGGAGCCAGTTCCTGAAAAAATTGAAGCATATGATTTCTTAAAAGCACCAAGTGATGCAATTATTTTATTTGACGGGACAGATTTTTCTAATTGGGTTACATGGGGGAATAAAGAACCTCAGTGGATAATTAATAATGATAGTTCAATGACTGTTGTGAATGGGAAGGGTTCGATTCAAACAAAAGAGTCGTTTGGATCTGTTCAATTACATATTGAATGGAAAACCGGCACAAAAGACTTAGAAAAACATCTTAACCAAAGTAGATCAAATAGTGGAATTTTTTTTCAAAACAATTATGAAATACAAATTTTAGATAGTTATAATAACCCCACTTATGTTAATGGCCAGGCTGGATCTGTATATAAGCAACATATTCCATTAAAAAACACAAGTAAAAAGCCAGGCGATTGGCAATCTTATGATATAATATTTACTGCACCCATATTTAAAAACGAAAAATTAGAAAAACCTGGTTACTTTACTGTTTTCCATAATGGAGTATTAATTCAAAACCATGTTGAAATTAAAGGTACTACAACAAATGTTGGAGAGCCAAAATATTCAACTCATGGTAATGCTCCGATAATGCTACAAGACCATTGCTGCGTCCCATTAAGTTTTAGAAATATATGGTTAAGGAAATTAGACTAAACTTCACTTTTTTGTAAATTTATGGACATGTTACAATCAATGACTGGTTTTGGGAGCGCATCTATAGATTCAGAATTAGGAAAAATTTCAATAGACATAAAGTCTTTGAACAGCAAAACTCTAGATCTTAATTATAGTCTAAATCCAATGTTTAGAAATATTGAGAGCGGTATAAGATCAATTTTGACAACCGGTTTGAAGAGAGGAAAAATTGATTTTAAAATTAATTTTAAAATTTCAGAAAACAGTTTTACTTCAAATTTAAATCATGATGTTATAAATTCTCATATCAAAGATTTAAAAAAAATTACAACTGAAACTTTAATTGATGAGGCAGAGTTCCTTAAAATTGCAGTTACTCTTCCAAATTCTATTGAAAACAATCGAATTGAATTTGATCAAAAATTATTAGAAAGCATTAAAAAATTAGTTAAAAAGGCAATAAAAGAAGTAACTAATTTTAGAGTTCAAGAGGGAAATTCTATGGAACTAGATCTTGTAAGTAATTTGGATACCATACAAAATAAACTTTTTGATGTTGAAAAATTGGTTCCTGAGAGGATAAGTTTAATAAAAAAAAGATTAACAAAAAATTTAGAATCTTTAAAAATTGAAGTTGACCAAAACAGGCTTGAACAAGAATTGATTTATTATTTAGAAAAACTTGATATCAACGAAGAATTAGTTAGGTTAAAAAATCATTTAATTTATTTTAAAACTACAATTAATGAAAGTCAAATTGAAAAAGGCAAAAAACTTACATTTATTAGTCAAGAAATTGGAAGAGAAATTAATACAATTGGATCGAAGTCTAACAATTTACTAATGCAAATGGCTGTAGTTGAAATGAAAAATGAATTAGAAAAAATAAAAGAACAACTTCTTAATGTTTTGTAATGTCTAAAGGAAAATGTATAATTTTTTCTGCCCCATCAGGAAGTGGTAAAACTACTTTAGTTAAACACTTGTTAAATCAAAATCAATTGAACCTGTCTTTTTCAACCTCTGCCACAACAAGACAAAAAAGAGAAGGTGAAATTGAAGGAAAAGATTACTTTTTTAAAACCAAATCAGATTTTAAAAAATTAGTTAATAATGGCGAGTTTCTTGAATTTGAAGAAGTATATGATGACATCTACTATGGCAGCTTAGAAAGCGATGTTCTTAAGAAATTAGAAACACAAAATGTGATTTTTGATATTGATGTAATAGGAGGGATTAGATTAAAAGAATATTTTAAAAACAAAGCACTATCAATTTTTGTTAAAGCCCCAAGTTTAGAAGAGCTTAAAAAAAGACTCAGTTTTAGAGACAAGGATTCTAAGAAATCAATTGAAGAAAGAGTTCAAAAAGCTCAAAAAGAAATAGAAAAAGAATCTGAATTTGATCTTAGTATTATTAATGATGATCTTGATTTAGCCAAAAAAGAATCTCTTGATGCAGTTCAAAAATTTCTTTCTAAATGAATAAAAATGTAGGATTGTTTTTTGGAACTTTTGACCCATTACACAATGGTCATATTGCTATTGCTAAATATTTTTTAAAAGAATTAAATTTAGATCAAAT
>ENA-OQVM01005535-OQVM01005535.1-marine-metagenome-genome-assembly--contig:-NODE-5535-length-12060-cov-4.293082_pt1 | contig 12060 bp, 6 predicted proteins | sample MGYA00237776_ERZ505498 | MGnify/ENA primary metagenome ERZ505498 (study PRJEB26159, sample SAMN06265151) | marine metagenome | isolation source: Helgoland LTER site | place: Germany:Helgoland, sampling... | reverse complement strand
AGACGTGTGCTCTTCCGATCTAGCTTTAGAAGTACCAACTTCTTTTATAGGCATAGCACTTGGCGTTTCCTTTTTTGCAGGTTTTTCTTTAACCGATTCTTTAGCAACTGGCTTTTCTTTTTTTACTGGAGCAGCCTTTTGTTCAATTTTACTTTCCTTTATAGGCATTTCTTCATCAGCTGGCTCTTCTTCAGCAGCCTGAACGGCGATAGGCTTCTTTTCAGTAACAACCTCAGCTTCAATAACTTCTGTATTCTGCTCCTCAGGCTCTGGTTTATCTGGTTCTGGTAGCGGCTCTAATTCAGTTACCTGCCTCACTTTATCTGCAGATAATCTATTTCCAAGCGCTTTGTATCCTTTTACTGCAATAAAATCATGTAGTTCAACGGTTTCAGGGTCCTTATTTTTAGAACTTCGTTTATCAAATTCCACTTTCACCACTGGGAAAGTGTGCTTGGAAATTACCTCCAATCGAGAATCTTCATGCTCTGTTAACAGGGATTGTGCCTTTTCAGATGACTCCAACACAAATCGTTTTACAAAATGTTGCCCTTTCTCTCCATCATAATAAACCAGAGAAAAGACTTGCTCAGGATCGAACTTCTCAATGATAATCATGTTCTCTTCAAAGTGAGTATTTAAAGACTGCGGATACATTCGATAGGAACCGTCGTCCATTATAGCAACAATTTTATCCTCCGCTTTGAACTCCCCAACAAGCTTACCCCTTTCATCTGCATTCAATCTACTAACTGTATCGTCCCACCAAATTTTTCGAGCACCAAGGGTAGAAATACCTTCTTCTTTAATTTCAATCTTATGTACTAAGTTCTTTGTCAAGATATTCCCTTTAGCCGACCTCCCCTTAATACCAATTTCAGTAAAGTCAAAGTCAAACTTTAAGTTCTTGATTTTTGGTTTTTGGCGCAATAACACCTTCACTACCTCAGCTTCACCATTTCGATTAACAGACATGTAATGAATTTTACTTCCTGGAGCACCTGCACTGACGTGGTATTCCTTATCTCGAGTAATTGATGTTACCGCAAAGCGTTTTACCATTGAATACTTAGATTTACCATCGAAGTAAATAAGATTATAAATGGTTCTGTTATCGCCTTTTTTCCAAACGTTTATATAAGCTATGTCCTTTCCGAAAAACGCTTTATCTGATATTCTAGAAACCATCATCTCACCAGACTTTCTAATGACAATTATGTCGTCAATATCAGAACAATCACAAACAAATTCTGAATCACTTTTTTTCAAAGAAGTACCGGCAAAACCTTCAGCCATATTTACATACAACTTCACGTTTGCAACTGCAACTTTTGAACGTTCAATGGTTTCGAAGCTCTTTATTTCTGTCTTTCGTTCTTTACCTTCAGAATAGCGTTTTTTTAAACCTTTGTAATAGTCAATTGCATATTCTACTAGGTTATCTAGATGATGTTGAACCTGAGCTAATTCCTCTTCTAGCTGAGTAATAAAATTATCTGCCTTGTCCGCATCATGTTTTGTAATACGACGCATTCTGATTTCAAGTAGTCGCTTTACATCTTCATCAGTTATCGCTCTCTTTAAATGCTTTATATGCGGTTTAAGTAATTTATGAGTTACCTCAATAGCTTCATCATAGGTTTTACCATCAAAATCGATATAGATTTTATTCTCAATAAAAATCTTCTCTAAACTTGAGAAATGCCATTGCTCTTCTAATTCACCTTTTCGAATCTCTAATTCAAGTTTTAGCAAATCCTTAGAATGGTCAACATTCAACTGTAAGATTTCAGAAATGGTCACAAACCGAGGCTTATCATCTTCAATTATCACCGCATTCGGAGAAATACTAACTTCACAATCGGTAAAAGCATAAAGCGCATCAATCGTTTTGTCTGGAGAAACACCTGTCGCTAGGAGCACTTGAATTTCACAAAATTCAGACGTATTATCCTCAATTTTTTTAATCTTTATCTTGCCTTTATCATTCGCTTTTAGAATTGACTCAATAACTGATGTAGTGGTTGTTGCAAATGGAACTTCACTGATTAACAGCGTCTTTTTGTCGATTGCAGAGATTTTTGCACGAACTCTAATTTTACCACCGCGCAATCCATCGTTATAATTCGACACGTCAACCATGCCACCTCCAAGGAAATCAGGATAGATTTTAGTTTTTCTACCCTGCAAAAAATTAATAGAAGCTTCTATAATTTCTATGAAATTGTGCGGTAATATTTTACATGAAAGGCCAACGGCAATGCCTTCAACTCCATGCGCTAATAGCATTGGAAACTTAACTGGAAGAGTTATTGGCTCCTTATTTCGACCATCGTATGATAGCTGCCAATTAGTAGTTTTTGGATTAAAAACAACTTCTAAAGCAAACTTTGAAAGCCTTGCTTCAATATACCGGGGAGCTGCTGCTCTATCTCCGGTTAATGTGTTTCCCCAGTTTCCTTGCGTATCTATCAATAATTCCTTTTGACCAAGAGCAACCAATGCATCGGCAATAGAAGCATCGCCATGGGGGTGATATTTCATTGTATTGCCTACAACATTTGCAACCTTATTGTATCGGCCATCATCAAGTTCTTTGAGTGAATGCAAGATTCTGCGCTGTACAGGTTTAAATCCATCATTTACGTGTGGCACAGCGCGTTCAAGAATAACGTAGGATGCATAATCGAGAAACCATTCTTTATACATGCCAGACACACGAATTACGTCATCTTCACCTCCATCACCAATGTCAGTATCACTATCTAACGCTTCGAATTCTTCGTCTTTCTCGTCTATATTATCTGTGGAATCTTCCGACATTCTTATATTCTGCTTAATTCAATACTAAATGCTGAACCATTTAATCTTAGAGTAACATCATCTATAGAAGAGACAGCAGTCTGATCTGACAGGACTTCAACCAGCTTTCTCTCCCAAGTATTTTTTTGCTCCTCCTCACAATACATTTCAGTAAAAAAACAATTGTCTCCAATGGAGATTTCACTGCCGTTCAATTGGTAGTTACAGCCCCCCGAATTGCACGGAGATTTAATTCCAATATTTTCATTTTCTTCTTCAAAAGTCAACTGCATGTCCCATTCTTTATAGGGCAAGTCAATTCTATTTCCAGACTTTAGGATAGTATTTATTCGCCATTTCCCATAAATAGAGGCGGTATTTTCACTTTCAACGACTTCTGATTCGGCAACCTGATTGGGTTCAGATAATTCCTGCGCTTTGCTACTTGGCTCCTCAACAGGCGACAATTCTGTATTTGAATCAATTTTAGCTGAATTTGAACTACTCGACTTATTTGATTTACAGGCAATGAATCCTATAAAACAGAGATTAAAAAAAATTGATTTTAGATTAAGCATCTTCCTCCACAACATCTTTTTCAACCTTCAGGTTATTGATAATAAATTTTTGACGATCAGGAGTATTTTTACCCATGTAGAATTCCAATAATGGATGAATTCCGGTATCGTTTCCTATAACAACAGGATCTAGTCTTATATCTTCCGCAATAAATGCTTTAAACTCGTCAGGTGAGATTTCTCCTAAACCTTTAAATCGAGTTATCTCAGGCTTTCCTTTTAACTTGCCCATAGCAGCAACACGTTCTTCCTCACTATAACAGTAAATGGTTTCCTGCTTATTCCTAACCCTAAACAAGGGTGTTTCAAGTACGTACAAATGAGACGACTTTACTAAATCAGGGAAAAATTGAAGAAAGAACGTAATCAGCAACAATCTAATGTGCATACCATCAACGTCAGCATCCGTTGCAATTACAATATTGTTGTAACGCAAATCATCAAGCCCCTCTTCAATGTTCAATGCTGCTTGAAGCAGATTAAACTCTTCATTTTGGTAGACAATTTTCTTTGTTAGTCCAAACGAATTTAGCGGCTTTCCTTTAAGGCTAAAAACCGCTTGAGTTTGCACTTTTCTTGCTTTTGTAATTGAACCACTAGCTGAATCTCCCTCTGTAATAAAAAGTGTCGTATCCATTTTTAAGGGATTATCTCCTTTATCGCTGAAGTGAATCTTACAATCTCGCAATTTTTTATTGTGTAAGGAAACTTCCTTGGCTCTTTTCTTAGCCAGCTTTCGGATTCCCGCCATGTCCTTTCTTTCCCTTTCACTCTGCAATATTTTACGTTGCAGCGGATCGTTACATTCCGGATTTTTATGCAGGTAATTATCCAGATGTTCCTTGAGGAAGTTAGTAATGAAGGTCTTGATTGTCTCACCTTCTGGAGAAACCGCCATACTACCCAGCTTCGTTTTGGTCTGACTTTCAAAGACGGGCTCCTCAATTCTGACTAGCACCGCGGCCTCTAGACCATTGCGGATATCAGCGGGATTATATTGCTTTTTATAGAAGCCGCGGATGGCGTCCACAACTGCACCCCGGAACGCCGCCAAGTGAGTGCCTCCCTGAGTGGTGTGCTGACCATTAACAAAAGAGTAATATTCCTCACTGCTGTCAGGAGTGTGAGTGAAAGCGATTTCAATATCCTTGCCGCGCAGGTGGATCGGTCCATACAGCGCCTCGCCCTCCATCTCTTCCTTCAACAAGTCTAACAAGCCATCCTTGGACTTGAATTTCTTGCCGTTGAAAATAATCGCCAAACCAGGATTGAGGTAAGCGTAGTAGCGGCACATCTTCTCGACATACTTATGCTTGAATCCTGTTTTTGCCGGGAAAATACTGCGGTCGACGTCGAAGGCGATACGGGTGCCATTCACCCCTGAATCCTTGCGCGGTTTTTTCATCTCCTCGACGACTTCCCCCTTACTAAATTCAATCGCCTTAGTCTCCCCCTCTCTCCAGGCCTGGATCTCAAAGAAATTTGATAACGCGTTCACCGCCTTAATACCGACACCATTCAGACCAACCGATTTCTTGAAAGCCTCACTATCATATTTAGCCCCTGTATTGATCTTAGCAGCGCAATCCATCAATTTACCAAGCGGAATACCACGTCCAAAATCTCTCACCTCCACTCGACCATCTTCGTCAATATCGACGGTGATCTCATTGCCGTAGCCCATGACAAACTCGTCAACCGAGTTATCCATGGCTTCTTTGAGCAAGATATAGATGCCGTCATCGGAACTGGTGCCATTGCCAAGTTTACCAATATACATGCCCGGCCGCATGCGGATATGCTCTTTCCAATCGAGGGACTTAATGTCTGCTTCAGTATATGCTGCTGCCATGGGATATTTAGGAGATAACGGGGAAAAAAGGGAAAATAGGAAGAATCACCGGATAAAAACATCCAAATGACTTAGTTAAGATGTCTTAAACGCTACGGGATTGCAACCCTGATTTTCCAACAAAAAACCAAGCATCTCCTCATTGACATCACCAAGCCCCAAACTACCATCTGACTCAACGGAGAGTGAAGCGTGCCTGGTGGCCGCCGCGGTTTTCAAAACCGTTGAAGGGCTGTTATGGTCTTTGGTTGGTTCGATTCCTTCCCTCTCCGCCATTAATGCCTTCCAAGACCGGTAATCGCCCCGCTCCCATTCATCTTTATTCAACCCTTCAACTAGAGGGAAGGATGAGAACCATTCCGGAGCGAGCGCAGCGAACGTAGGCCTTGGTTTGAACGCACGGCGAAGCAACGCGCAGTGTCGTGCATCACGACATCGTCGTAATCAAACGCACGCAGCCTCGGTGATCTGTCTCAGAGACTCCTCAAGCTCATCAGTCCAATAAAAGACTCCCTTCTCGAGGAAAAGAGCCGGCAGAGAGTAATCCCTCCTCATTTTCTTCCATTGCGAGGCTGTAGGCCTCGATTCAGGCGGGAAATACACGCGGCGCGCTTCATCTTCGCTTATAAGGTGCATATTACTGATATTTTGGTTTGGACTGTGGTGACTAAATCAATGCTTAATAAGCTTTTAGCAGCAAGCGTGCCAATCATAGTGAAGAGCCTCCCAATAGGCTCTCAGCTAGTAATCATCCCCACTGCGCGCCCACCTCCACAAAAGTTATCCACATCGGCACACCTTATTCACATCAACCAACTTATTCACACACATCAACTTATTCACATCAAATGTCGCATTCACACCCTTAAAAATATTCACAAAGCATTAACAATAAGTGAATTCCGTCTTTATTTACGCTTACTTATTTATTGCAAACCAAGCTTGTTACCATAGCTAATTCCATCAAAATACATCTATTTGATACCCTAATGAGGAGTAATATGATACTTCAGATCAGTATTTGACGAAACAGTGGCAACCATTAAAAAATCATCCAAACTAAGCCAAATAGGCGTGTTGCGCATGCCTATGCCATGGCACCAGGCGGTTGTACGTGAAAATGACGACGATGCCGTGATCCTGCTGCACGGGCTATGGCGCAGCCTCTGGGCAATGGAGCCCATGGCACAATTTCTTCACCAGAATGGCTATCAGAGCATCAATGTCCCCTATCCCTCCTTCCGCAAACCGATGGATGAGCTTGCTGCCCTTATTCATGAAGCCATACAGCTCCATGGCGGCGAGAGGAAGGTTCACTTTGTCACACATTCTCTGGGAGGGGTCCTCGCCCGGAAATTACTCCGTATGATGCCCCCAGATCAGGCTGGGCGCATTGTAATGCTTGCCCCGCCAAATCAAGGCAGTGAAATTATCGACTGGGCGCTACGCTATAAGCCTCTGGTGCACACGCTGGGACCTGCAGGCGCCAAGTTAGGCAGTAATACACTAGAGGCGCCCCCACTGCCTAATGAGATCGATTCTGCCGTCATTATGGGCAAAAAAAGCCGCATCCCCTTCTTCCGTCGACTCCTCGATAATGACAATGACGGCATCGTCTCGGTCGAACGAGGCAAGATCGAAGGCATGAACGAGTTTCATGTGATGGACGCTGATCACACCTTCATCGCCTCAGACCCACGTGTCATGGAACTCACCTTGCAGTTTCTCCGTGAGGGTAAAACCGACTGAGATTCTCCTTTTGATTTCGGTCAAACATCTCTAGAACTCGGCCGCACTTGACCTGAGTATCCCAGCAGACAAACGAGCCCGATGAGCAAAGCCGACAAAAAAGAATCCACCGACTTCATTCGTGAAATAATCGCCAAAGATCTGGCGAGCGGAAAACACGACACGGTGATCACCCGATTCCCGCCCGAGCCCAATGGCTACCTGCATATCGGACACGCCAAGGCAATCTGCATCAGCTTTGGCATCGCCGATGAAAACAAAGCGACTAACTCACGCTGCCACTTACGTTTCGATGATACCAATCCCGAAAAGGAAGAAACCGAATATGTCGAAAGCATCAAGAATGACGTGCGCTGGCTTGGATTCGACTGGGGCGACAACCTTTACTTCGCCAGTAATTACTTTGATTTCTTCTATGCCTGCGCCCAGCACCTCATTAACGCTGGCCTTGCCTACGTGGACGAGCAATCTCCTGAGGAGATGAAGAAGAACCGTGGTGATGTTGTCACCCCTGGAACCCCGTCCCCCTTCAGAGATCGCCCAACAGAGGAGAGTCTCACCCGATTCGAGGAGATGAAAGCCGGCCAGCATGCCGATGGGTCGATGGTGCTGCGCGCCAAGATCGATCTCAGCTCATCAAACATGAACATGCGTGACCCGGTGATCTACCGAATCATGCACGCCACTCACCACAATACCGGTGACCAGTGGTGCATCTACCCGATGTATGACTTCGCCCACCCACTGGAAGATGCCCATGAGCACATCACTCACTCCCTGTGCAGCCTCGAGTTTGAAAACCACCGCCCGCTTTATGATTGGTTTGTGCAGAACTGCCCCGTGCCCTCCACGCCGCGCCAGATTGAGTTTTCCAGATTAAACCTCAGCTACACCGTGATGAGTAAGCGCAAGCTGCTCCAGCTCGTTGAGGAAGGTCATGTCAATGGCTGGGACGATCCTCGCCTACTGACCATCTCAGGAATGCGCCGCCGCGGCTATCCCCCTGCCGCCATCCGTAACTTCTGTCACCGTGGTGGAGTCACTAAGGTCAATAGTGTTACCGATATGGCGATCCTTGAGTCTGAAATCCGAGATGAGCTCAACCGCACCGCCCAGCGTCGCATGGCAGTACTTGACCCCCTTAAGGTAGTCATCACCAACTGGCCTGCCGACGATCACTCTGAACTCGTTGAAGTCCCCAATAACCCCGCCGACAAAGAGGCTGGCACGCGCATGGTTTCACTCGGCAAGGAAATCTGGATCGAACGTGAGGACTTCATGGAGGACCCACCCAAGAAATTCTTCCGCCTCGGACCAGGCAGATCTGCTCGCTTACGGGGTGGTTATATCATCACTTGCACAGGCTTTGAGAAAAACGATGCAGGAGAGCTTACCGAGATTCACTGTGAATTCATTCCCAATACCATTGGCCAAGATGCACCGGAAGGCATCAAGTGCCGTGCTGCTATTCACTGGGTAGATGCCGCCACAGCGGTCACCGCTGAAGTGCGCCTTTATGACCGCTTATTCTCCGAGGAAAATCCAGACGCTGCCGAAGGCGGCTTCCTTAGTTGCCTCAATCCAGACTCGCTGACCATTATCGAAAACGCCAAACTAGAGCTCTCACTAAGTGATGCCGACAAAGGCTCTCAGTTTCAGTTTGAGCGCATTGGTTATTTCTGCGCGGACGCTATCGATCATGTCCCCGGAAAGAGAATAGTCTTCAACCGCACCGTTGCGCTGAAGGACTCTTGGAAGAAATAAAGGTAAGCCCCCTCAGCTAGCCTCTTTAATCACCATAAGGCCTTGTCGGCCACTAATGAGCGCTCAGAGCTTCAGGCTTCGTCCTGACCTACATTGATCAGAATTTCACGAGGCTTGGCACCTTCACCGGGGCCGATGATGCCGCGCTGCTCAAGGATGTCCATCATGCGGGCTGCACGGGTGTAACCAAGGCGTAAGCGGCGCTGAAGCAGCGAAGTGCTCGCTTTCTTCTCCTGACGAATCACCTCAAGGCATTTCTCGACGATTTCCTCATCGGCGTCTGAAACATCATCATCACCGCTAGATCCGCCGCTTTCGATATGCTCCTGCACGGCACTTTCAAATTTCTGCTCAACCTGATTCGAGCAGTACTGAACAAGCTTCTCTACCTCATCGTCTTCAATAAATGCACCTTGCGCACGCTCTAGCTTCGCAGATCCAGGCGGCAGGTATAGCATGTCTCCCTTGCCCACGAGCTTGTCAGCTCCAGAAACGTCAAGGATGACTCGGCTATCAAGCTTTGATGAAACCTGGAATGCAATCCTACACGGAATATTTGCTTTAATGATTCCCGTGACCACGTCTGCACGCGGCGTCTGAGTAGCCACAATCAAATGAATTCCAGCAGCACGCGCCTTCTGGGCAATACGGGCGATGTTCATTTCCATGTCGGCAGGTGCCGTCTGCATCAGGTCAGCAAGCTCATCGATGATGATCACAATGTAGGGCACACGGTCAGGGATTTCCTCGATCTCATCTTCGTCATCTGAGCCGTCTAGAGCGTCTGGCCCAAGCTCACCATCGGCGAGTGCCTTGGCAATAGATTCGATATGCTCAGCATCATATTCTTCATCCACTTCCTCTTCGGCATCTGGGTCGACTTCAGGATCGTCCTCTTTGATAATTTCACGCTTATTGAATGCATCGAAGTTACGCACGCCTACCTCAGCAAACATACGATAACGCCGCTCCATCTCATTAACGACCCAGCGCAGCGCCGCGATCACCTTATTGGGATCCGTCACCACTGGCACGGCAAGGTGGGGCAGCGAATTATACATCTGCATCTCCACCACCTTGGGGTCGATCATGATGAAGCGCAGCTCGTTAGGACTGAACTTGAATAAAATACTAGAAATAATGGAGTTGATACACACCGACTTACCCGAGCCAGTCGCGCCCGCTACGAGCAAGTGAGGCATCGCGGCGAGGTCGCCAATGACGGTATTGCCATAAACATCCTTACCGAGTGCAAGCGGGATTTTTTTTGTCGCACTCGCAAATGCCGGATCCTGTAACAGCTCATGTAGTGGAACGGCGACTTTTTCATTATTGGCAATCTCAATACCTACCGTGTCAGAGCCAGGAACCGGAGCCAGAATGTTGATCTGCTCAGCCTTAGTGGCACGTGCGATATCCGCCTCCAACTGGGTAATCCTGCTGACCCGCAAACCCGGACTTGGGTAAACCTCGTAGCGCGTAATCGTCGGCCCTCTGGTGATGTTTCCTGCAGACACATCGACACCAAAGGCCTTAAGTGTATCAACAATCGTCGTTTGAATCGCTACAAGTTCGTCCTTGTCGGCCTCAACCTCAGGCTCCTCGTGTTCAGGAATATCAAGAAGGTCAAAACCTGGCAGATCATAATCCTCAAACTCATCGGTAGTCAGGCCCGTGTATTCCTGCTTTTTCTTGCCAAATGGTTTTGCCCCTAGATCAGCAGAAGGTTTGCGGCGTTGTGAGGCATCAATGATCTGTGGTGTAGGTGTCTCCCTGAGGGGTAGCTCTGCCTGCGGGTCTTGCTCGTGCTCCTCCACAGGCTGGTCGTCGTCTTCTTGAGACTTCTTACGTGTGTTTTTTCGAGCAGCACCGGATTTAGCCTTTCCTCCCTCTGCGCTAAGTTCATCTGCAAGGCTTTGACTTTGCCTTTTGCGAAGCTGATCAAGAGCGGGACTTTTACCAACCAACTGAGATTTATGCCTTCTTTTTTCCTTAAGGCCAGCAGCCCATTTTACAATGTAACTCACCACAGCACTACTAAAGGTGATGGGATGCAAGCCAGTGAGCAGAATAAGACTGATGAGATAAACACAAACCAGAACCAGAATGGCACCGGGCTTATTGAGTAAGGCCTCCAGGAAACGCGCGCCAGTCCAGTAGCCTATCCAACCACCTGCACCACCCTCAATGCCACTGCTATCTGCCCATTGCGTAAAGAAAAGAGTCTGCACTGAAAGCAATGCCGCAGCACTCAGGATGAAAACTCCGCATCCAGCCCATGTATACCATGGAGCCCTCGCGTTCATGATGAGTTTTGCTGCGCCCATCCAGATCAGCGTCAATGCCAACAGGTATGCGGCGGCACCAAATAAAGCAAAAATGATATAAGCTACATTGGCTCCAACTGGGCCTATCCAGTTCTTCCCAACAAGTTCACCGTCAGCATCACCGTCAGAGCCACCCATGAACTGAAAAATCGATGGATCACTGGACGAAAAGGAAACCAATGACAACAATAGGAGCAGACCCAATCCACCAAGTAATATACCAAGAACCTCATTGGGCCAGGGTTTGCGATCGTTTTCCTTACTTCTTAATTTGTTGCGGGGGGCAGCCATAGTATTAGCTATATGAATGTCAGCCAGATAAAGGACCGAAAGGACCGCGGGGAAACGCTCCGTTGATCAAGCATCCCTTAATCAATGCCTACTGGCAAGATTAATTCCTTTCATTTTAACAATCAACATAAGTTAACCATTTCCTTAATTGACTTATATTTTTATACTTTTCGTATTTGGTTTTCCGCCGGCGTCCATAAGATCATCGCATGCGCTTGCTGCTTGTATTGATCAACGAACCTATCCCCGGAGAGGTTTTGCCCAAACTTGCCGCTGATATAGGTGAGGCCAAGGCAAGTGACTACTACAAGGCCTTGATTGAGGTCATGCTCAGGCAATTAGAGGGACTGGAGAAATGCCGTATTCGTTTTTGCTACTCCCCTGATGACGCCAGTGACGCTGCCAAGTTCTGGTTACTGCCTAAAATGGACGCCCGCTCAAGCACAACTGAAGACTTATATCTAGCTCCCAGCTCAACAGCTTCCGAGCAAGCGCCACAGGAGGTTGATTTCCGACCGCAAGGCCATGGCGAGTTGGGACATAGAATACAACGTGCCTTCAGCGACGCATTCTCAGAAGGATATCAAGAAGTTGCCCTCGTTGACCCCACCTGCATCGAGTGCGGCGCTCGCTGGATCAATGCTACCTTCGCCAGATTCCACACCAAAAAATCTCGAGATACCGTCATTGGCCCAAC
>ENA-OQVM01005533-OQVM01005533.1-marine-metagenome-genome-assembly--contig:-NODE-5533-length-12061-cov-3.412884_pt1 | contig 12061 bp, 7 predicted proteins | sample MGYA00237776_ERZ505498 | MGnify/ENA primary metagenome ERZ505498 (study PRJEB26159, sample SAMN06265151) | marine metagenome | isolation source: Helgoland LTER site | place: Germany:Helgoland, sampling... | reverse complement strand
ACCGATGCAATTCTCCTTACAAAAATCAAAGATTTATTGCCTTTCAACATTTCGTTATAAACCTCGGTAACCAAATTATCTTGTTTTGGGTGCGGAAGGTATTTTTTGAATTCATCATAATAAGAATTCGCAATACTCGATATTACATTGGCATCAACCGATTTATTTTGATCTCGCTTATTTGAATCTTCAAACTCTTTATCATTGACTTCCGCTATCTTGAAGGATTCAAAACCGGCCAGCATACCAATCTCAAAAGAATTATTTTTAGAGGTATTTATCTGCTCGAGCGTTTTTAATTGCAGCGTTGCAATCATTGCAGCATCAAAGGGGTCAGATATGGTTTGAACAGGTGCATCAATTTCCTTAAGTACGTTACCATTTCTATGTTCATGCCTGTAGCGATTCCTACTCATAGACTCGCCACTTAACTTAATGTTCATGACTCCACGAATCATAAAAGTTCCCAAATCTTCTTTTAATCGTTTGGATTTAACCTCAGCTTCAAGATTACGATAAGGGTGCTTTGGTAGAAAACAATCGAGCTGGTTCGCTATTTCATAAACACCATTATCCAATGGAGTAGCTGACAGTAAAATTACTTTACCTGAAAGCGGTTTTAGTTTATCTTTTAACTCAGGAAACTCATTAAAAATAACTTCATCTTCATCATAAGCAACGCCCATTAGTCTGCTTACAACTTGATTTCTATAGGATACATCACCTTGTGTGCCGTGCTTAAAATTATGAGCTTCATCAACAATGAGCAGATCAAATTCAGGCATGGTTATATTAAGCAAATACGCATACAGCCTGCGCAATAAAACCTCTCCTTCATTATATCTAAAACGCTTTATAGCCGCCTTAAATATATAAGCAACTGACTCTGGTAATTTGTCAAGTAATTTGAGTTTCCAATCATCGCTACTAGCGGAAATACTAAAGGATGTATTCCGGAATATTTCATAAGAAGGGTTTTCCCTATCAACATATTCTAATCTCGGATGAATATTCGCATCTTCACATAAACCAACGGATGTGCCCAGTGGAGTTTTAACAATATTGCATTCTAAAAGATAATTGTTAGAAATAAAATTTCTAATCTCCTTTCTCCATTTTAATTGCAGATTCTTTTTAGGAACAATGATGCAATCTTTGTAATGTTCTTTATTACTTGAGAAATGTCTTAATAGTGAAGCTATCCCCAAAGCTACGTATGTCTTCCCTAAACCAACTTCATCTGCTATGTATAGAAAATTATTCTTACTTTGGTTTAAGTGATTAAACCCTTTTACAATTACTTCAAATTGACGTTCAGCAATATCAACATCTATTAATCCTTTCGGATTAAGATTGATTATTTTCCTTGCCTCTTGGTTACTTAAAATCATACAGCAACGTTTTATTTAACCATTCCAGTTTTCTTCTTTCAACGCCCTGCTCCACCATCTCTTTATCCACCATCTTAATTTGCTTAGTGACTAATGAAGCTAATTTCTTCAATGTTTTAAGTTCAGCGGAAGCCAATCTTTTAGAAGCCGCTTTATTTTTGTAGAAATACGATTCAATTATTTTCAACAATACCCAGTAAAAACCAATGTTAATACTGTTGTTTTTTCTCATTTTACCAATCAGTCTTTGGTAGCCAATTAATGTATCAATGTTGTCGGATAGTAAGTAATATGAAATGCGCCTCTTTTGAATTTCTTGCTCCGTTTTCCTAGACACCTCCATAAAAAGTTTTTCCTTCAGCTTTAATAAACCAGATAAATGAGAAGCCATAAAGTTAATGGAGCTTTTAGCTGCGTCTAATTCATCCTCTTTCTCCTCCTCAAATTCATCAGTAATACGATCCACGAACCTAGCTATCAATCTCCCCATCGATTCTTTATCGTTTGCGTCGTCTAGCTCTTGCCACAATTCTAACAATTCGGCATCATTCAAATTATATTTCGAGCTGAATGGCTTTAGCTCAATTCCTATTTGAGTAGGATAATAATACAAATAACCATCTATACTACTTGGCTTAAATTTTATCAAACTATTGTCTGCAAATATTGCAACCAACTCAGGAGTAAGTATTATGGTTGTTATAGTCTTAGTATCGCTTAAATATTTATCAGATAAACCCTCTAAAACAATGCGCCCTTTCTGTTTAGTTGGTTTATTATTCTTTATGGTTAATACTAACTTATTCCAATCGAGAGTAAACTCAAGATTAAAAGCATCGATGCGATTATCTTCATAGCCCTCCTCCTCTTTAGCTTCTGTAAATGTAAATGAGCCGTCATCAACTTCCCCTAATTGGTCTACCCATTTTGTAGCATCATCAATATAAGCCACGGCTGTTTCATAATTACCTCCATCAGCAACGCCTCTAAATGCTGCATTTGTACAGTTTACGGACCCCACTATGCTAATCATCGTTTCGTTTCCGAGCAATCTGTACACCTTACTATGATTAAATCGAAATGCTTTTCCGGTATCAAAACTGCATCTTCCCCATCCATAGCGCTCTTTTATATACCTGTAGATACTTTCATCCAAGGCTACGTAGTCTGTATTTTCGAAAGGAACTGAAAATTTAATTTGATCTGTTCCAAGAACCTCACTTAAGGAATCAAAATGCTTTAAACCTGTAGAATAATATGGAGAGATGACTTCTACCTTTACAAAGGATTCTCCCCCATTATATTTTTGTTTTATCCGTTCAATAAAAATGTCAAAAGAGCGCAGTTCCTCCTTCTTTTCTTGATAGGTTCTAATTTCTTCACCACTGTTAAAGAATAGAATTTCTTTCTCCTCCGTATATTTAATAGATTTAAAAAAGTTTTCTATTACACGCTCTGATTCGGAACTATGCTCTTCTGTTAAAACATCTCTCCGTACATTTCTGCACAAGTCCTTAAACCTGTCTTTTAACGTTCTTGGGTAGAATCTTGTGTTTTCATTGGCATGTGGTGTGAAATGAAATATATTAACCCCTTCAATGTTGGAACACCATGCTGATTGTGTAATATTGTTAGAGCCTCCGATTACAATCAAACTCGAATCTTCGAGTAAAATATAAGATTGCTTTGGATGAAAACAAGGTTTTCTTCCAGAAGCATTTATAGGCATATCAACTGGCACGACATTGTAAGCTAGGCTTGGACCAGTAGTTCCTTTCGCATGAAAATCACAAAAAACAGTTATTGGTGGCAGCTCCTTCTGGTACTTTTTCCAAAGAATTGCATTTTGAATCTCATTGTTGGAAAACGATACATCCGAAAGAAACTGAGTAAGAATGTAATTCTCAAAAAAACGAGCATCAAAATTAAACGAATAAAAAAGAGCTGCTCTCACCTTTTGACCAGCCATCCGTTCCTTTAATTCTTCTATGAGGATTCCTGTCTTCATATAACAGGGTCTATTTGATTAAACAAACTGATGTAAATAGGAATAAAGTAATTATTCTCGTAGACATTGTTAACATCCAATTTAGATATTTCTCGACCACCATCCGCGTAATAACGAACTAGTTTACCTTTTTCCTGTTTTATCCAAGCTGAATTATTTCTTCTTTTACTCACTGTTTCATTCCGCTGCACGGCAGCCAATGCTATTTTCGACTTATCTTCTACTAGTGAAGCTAATTCCTCATTTAAAATTAAAACTGCAGATTTTTCAAAGACATAGTCTTGCTTTTTTGGGAAGTAGTTAAATATTTCTTCTTCGTTTATTTCAGCCAATTGCCATACTGGCCTGCTTTGTAAATGCCGAAACAGATTTGCGTATGTATAAAGAACGCTTTCCGTATTTTTTATCTCTACCAAACACGCTTTTAACTCAAGGCTTATATTATGTTTTAATACCGACTCAATAAACGGATATAATTGAAATGAATTTTTTCTTAATTCCGGATTTTTCTTAAACAAATGATAGAGTTCATTCTGACATTTATGTGTTGATGTTTCCAGAATGAGTCGTTCATAAAATTGCTTTTCTCCATCAGATAATTGCCCTAACAAATCAGCAATTGGTTGCAGCTCCTCTTTGGTAATAATTACAACATCCTCAGTAATTAACATATCAACTAACGCTAAGAGTTTTTTAGGATCTGTTTTCGTTTGTATGGCAGACGCCATAACGGATATAAAATCATCTTGGTACTTAATTCTCATTTCAGTAAACGGCCGATTGTATTTACCAAATACTCCATACGTTTTTTGATTACTTAATATGGTGTCAGCATTATTTGTCGACAATCTAAAGTTTAAGTCATTTCTTCGCTTACTTACGAATTCCTTACCGTTGTAACCACTTTTCTCGAAATACAATTCTCTTGTATAAGCGCAGGCTTGCTCAAACTTATAAAAGAATGCCATAAAATTTTTATCGGGCCTATCTCCCCAGAAATACCATGCAAATGACATTAATTGAAAATCTCGGATATTAATAGATACCGTTGATAAATCTTTAATGACCTTACGCCCCAATTTTTGCCATATAGGTTGAAAACCCAAAGGGTCTCTTGAGCCTTTAATTCGAAAATTTATGTCTGGTTCTGTAATAAAAAACATCTATTTATGATTCATTTTGAATTAGTACTTATTTCCTTTTCAATTTATCCAACGTAATACCTTCTTTATCTTTCCATTCAATCCAACCATTAGCTTTTCTTGCTAATACTGTGCCAGCTGCAGCACTAGGTGAATTAAAAATATGGTCTGTTTGAAAAACTAAATCATAGTTTGATAAAGGCCTAAATTTATTTGATAACCTTTTTCTTCAAAATCTTTAATGGCTTGTAATATATGTTTTTTTGTTACTTTTCCGAATAGCATAGTATATTATTTTTAACTCACATTTAATTCAATTAATCTTGACTTAATACCACCTAAACTTCTTCCAAATAACTCACTTAGCTCAGTATTACTAAATTGATCACAATAACTATTTAAAATCGCAATTTCATTTACTCCCCATGGTTCGTAAGCTCTCTTATGATTTAACCTTGCTTCTTGAATATGAGAATCTAATATACCAGTATGTTTTAATGGTAATTTATTTACTTTCTCTTTTATACTATCAAATAAACTTATTCCCTTAATTTCCTTTTCCAGAATTTGATTAAGCGAACTGCCACATTCAGGACAAAACTTAAAATGATCTTCTATTTTTGATTCACAATGATTACAAATAGTAAATTCAAATTCGACTCCTGTAATTTCATTTTCATTAATTAGCATTAAATCCTTAGGGATATCTTTTATAAACTCTGAGACATTACCTTTTTGAGACATAAGGTATACATTCTTTTTAGCTCTAGTAAGGGCTACATAAAACAATCTTCTTTCTTCCTCCAATAGTGAGCTATACTCTGTCTTTTTTATGATATGATAAATTTTATCCTGCATCCATGGATCTGGAAAACCACCTGGCGCTGAGTTTAGACCTAAAATAAAAACTACTTGCGCTTCCAGACCTTTTGCACCATGAATTGTTTTAAACTGAACATTAACTCCACTTTTTATTAGGTTTTCCTGAATCTTTTCCTTCATAGCACTCCGTCTATACAGTACTAATATTTCTTCAGGCTGTATACCCTCATCTAAATGTTGTTGAATTTTTTTCCAAATAAAACTTTCTGGTTCATTATCAGTCTCAGCATAATTCACTTCTATTTTTGCACCTCCTTTTTTAACTGCAGTAATCTCTTTGTCAACCTGAAAACGATTCTTTTTTATTACTTCATTTGAAGCTTTTACTATAGAATCTGTACTTATATAATTTAGATTTAGTTTAATAACTTCTGGTTGTGTAAAATGTTCTTTAAAGTTTACAATGTATTCTATTTCAGAACCTCTAAAACCATAAATACTTTGCCAATCATCTCCTACACAAAAAAGCTGTGATTCTTCAGTTACCAATTCTTTTAAAAATGCTACTTGTTGATTGTTCACATCCTGAAATTCGTCAACCATCACATATTTATACTGCTTTTGGAATTTTTTACTAGTTTCTGAATGCTCTTTAAAAAGCTTTAAAGAATATTCTATTAGGTCATCAAAATCCAAATAAGAACGGTTGGTGCAATAGGCATAATACCCTTTTATAATCGGTAACGCAAGTTTGTAAAATATGCGCACTCTTTCATGCTTGCTTTTAGTAGCTGCTTCTCCTATTTCTTCGATACTTTTATTAGATGTTTTAATAATTCCTTTAACATCTAATACCATTCTAAAAAATCTTTCGTGTTCTTTTTTAATACCTCTAAATTGCACACTGTAATTTAAAGATATTTCAGGAGAAATATTTTTAGATATTCTTCCTTTAACAACGGTTTCTAGCATTTGATTAAATACCGTTGAATTTTGCGCTGCTTTGTCAAAAGTTTTAATACAGGTTACCCCTCCTTTTTTAAGTTCCATTTCTTTCCAAAAGGTAGGGTAGCTTATATCACTAACATGCTCCAAGTAGATGTTTGCAGATGGTATAAAAAAGTCTGGATGAAAATGACTTTTATCTATACGTTCTTTATGTTCATATACATAATCTATATTATTACGAAACAACCAATCTGAAATGTATTGTTCAGATTTAGAACGTACTTTATCTCCTTTTAAAGTAGTAAAAAGTTTTCCTTCGATGCGAAACTCACAATCTTTATCTTTATCTTTAATTTTATCTACAAAATAGTCTATGATATAGCGTTTTAAACTAATAAGATATTCTTTGTTCTCAGATAAATTAATAGCAACATTTTTAGCAATTTCAGACTCTGTTTCGGAAGCTGTATTGCCCGTAAACTCATTAGAAGCATCTATTTGTTTTGATACAATTTTAAACTGATTATCAAACACATGTACACCTTCGTCTCGCATGATTTTATAGCATAGACTATCAAAGGTTTTAATCGTAATTTGCTGTAACCAAGCATATTTCTGAAGCATTTTTTTTCGTTCTACAGCAATATCTTTTTCTGTAATACCATTGGTTTCTAACACTTTTTTATAAAAGCCAGTTTTATCTGCAGACAAAATCATTCGGTCTACCATTTCGTTGGCAGCATTCTTAGTAAATGTGATTGCTAAAATACTATTTGCATCTGCATGCTCATCATTTATTAAATAATGTATCTTTTGAAGTAATGTATTTGTTTTGCCAGAACCAGCGCCTGCAAGCACTAAAATCCTTTTTTCTGAAGATAATACAGCTCTTCTTTGTTGGTCGTTTAATGCATTAAGGTTTGTGCGTGTAGTAATTTTTTTCATATAAATTTTTATTTTTCACTTAGCATCTTTTAAAATAATAGATAACAGACCAATAAGTTTTACCCAACCATCCCATTTATAAACACGTCCCCAAACTCTTTCATTTTATCTAGAATTTGTTCACCAATTGATCTAATGCAACAAAGTTCTTGATATCATCTTTAATAACATTAACATTTCCATTTGAGCTTTCAATGGTCATGTTGTGGTATTCTTTTGCAACACTTAAGCGCTCGTTTCTAGAGAGAAATTTTCTAAATTCTCGCTCTAAATTTCTCTTTACATTGCTTGCAGATTCTGGATTTTCAATAGCTCCTTTCGGATGCCTCAATATGTCAAAAAAGGCTTGTTGTTGCACTCTAAAATCTTTCCAAAGTTTTTTGCCTTTACTTCCTCCTAAGAACTCTATTAGTTTTCTAAATTCATCGTGGTGGTCTTCCCCGTTTAATTGCTCTAATTGGGTGGTGAATGGCCTAAAAGGTGTTGCAGACAAAAGAAGCACACGGGCCTCATCATTGCGGAGAACAACTTTGGCAATTTCTCCAGCTTCAGAATTATCATCGCCATCCAACAAGCTCTTAAACCTCTGGAATTCGTCTAAAATAAATAGGTCCGCATCTAAATATGCCAAGCAAACTTGAGTTAATTCATTTCTAAGTGCTCTGATAATCTCATAACTGAAATACTTTGGGTTTGTTTCCTCATCTATATTTAAAGCCATTATAAGGGCTTTAATTACATCATAAATAGACGCACTTTCCTTTCCCAAATATTCATATGTTTTTTTGAAACGCAGTTTAGAAGCAGGAACTGTTTTTAAATGATTGAGTAACAATGAAGCTATTTCTGGCCTAAACAGATCATCGTATCGCTCTATCCGGTCTTTTGTCAACCAAGCCCAGCTATCATCTCCAATCATTTTTGTTTGCAAGAGCTTATACAAAGAAGATTTTTCTTCCTTAATCTCTATATCCTGAATCAAAAAGGTATATAGCATTGCTCTTTCTTTTTTTGTTCCTACACTATTGGTAAGTTTAAAAGAAGTTGATGGAGTTAATGAACTTAATTTTAAAATAGCATCTTGGCTCGTATTATCCTTGTATGCTAAGTAAACCAACCTACTTAGAGGTTTATCTGCCCGGCCAATTGGATTTAATTTTGAAATATTCTGTTGCGCCAACACTTGATTAGAACATATGTAAACCACATGAAATGGTCTGTCAGATGGCTTGTGACTCTTAATTGCTTTAGCAATTACACCTTTTGCTATTATTGTTTTTCCAAGACCAACCTCATCTGCAATAAGCACTTTTTTTCTATGCTTAGTGTACATTTGTTCCAACACATAATCCACAGAGGCGGACTGAAACCCTTTCAACTGTTTGTCTATTTTGTTAACCGCTATGTTAATTTCTTCAAGCATTGGCAAATTCTTTAAATACTGTCCAAATGGGCATAAAGTCTTCAAGCACAGAACTATCTTTTTTTTCTAATTTCTGAATGATTCTATCAATCTCAATTAGTTTTTTAGGCGATCTCGATGCAGCAAACATTAAAGATTCATAGATGGAGTTATTCATTCCTAATACATCCTGAAGTATTGCTGTTTCGTCTGTATTTTGATTCATTGAATCTTTTATTAATAAAGAACCTTTCAATTTTTCTGGTGATAATAAGAACTGTAAGTATTCGAAAAACTTGACTTTGCTGTTAATTAGGTTATTGAAAATAACATCTTCCCTTTCCTTTGGAATATCAACTTCCATTTTTATGGTTACTGAACCTTTAAGTTCACCTTTTGACTGAATATTAACTATTAAATAACTTGATAAGTTTACTATGGATATATTATTAAATTCTAATTTATTTAATGTTTCAGTTTCTAAGTATTTAAACTCATCTTTTCTATGAATTAATCGCGTCTCGATAATAAAAGCATCATTCTTAACTTTTGTCAAATCTATATTGAGTTTCAGCGAATAATTTTCATTATTCGAGTTTTTTTCAACCAAACCTTTAAAAGATTGTTTGGTCAAATAATATGATAACTCCCTTACTTTTCGGTTTATCGACTCTTCTTCAGATTCTATAACTTCTTCAGTTGGAATATATTGACCAAATAAGGTTCCTTGTTGATAAAGTAATTCCCACTTAATTCTTTTTAAGCGCTTAATTTTTTCAGCTGTATGTACTTTAACCAATAGTTCCACATTTCTGTCAAAAGCTGGGGACGTAGCATTTGCAGACCCCATAAACCAATCTGAAGCTTCGCCAGTATCTCCTATAAATATTTTAGCATGCAAATTTTGTGACATTGATTCCATTCCTTCCGTTTCCAAGAAATCTTCTCCAACTGCAATTAAAGGATTAAGGCAATAGAGTTCCATGCCTCGCAGTTGGTTGTGGTCCAATTTATCCAGTTCTTCTTTTCTAGAAAAGACTGTTAGTTCACGACTGTTCTTCTTTAATTTTTTGAGTGTTGTAATGTCTAGAAAAGGAGAGATAATAATCATTTTCTTGTACTTTATATTTTCTAACGGATTATCGAAACCATCGTCATTACTTCTGAATTTATCTATCGGGAAAATTTCGAAATCAGAAAAACCATCTGGAATATCGAAGACTACCTTTTCCAATTCTGTAAAAAATCTTTGATTTATTTTTCTACCTGATGTTTTGTAAAATGACTGGAGATAAGAACTTATCTTTTTGGTTTGCTTTTGAACCTGAGTTGTAGGGGTACCATCACAGAAGTAGGATATGTCCCAAGACCTATCAAAGGTTAGGTTTCTGCTTAAAACAACCAAACGGTAGATGGTTTCATCATCACTTTCAAAGCGAAGCACCCATAACTTGGGGTGAAAACTAGAATCAACAATTGGAGGGTGAACCTCTTCTATGCATCCCTCCATAAAAGATAAAAGATTATTGTAATTGGTAGGTACTTTAATTTTTCCGCGCTGGCAGAATATATCAACTTTCTCTGTGCTCTTTCGGATAGCATCTAAGACATCGTATCTATTCAATTGGAAATCTCCTTCCATACTCTTGGCATAAAAAAGTGCCACAGGTATAGCTAGTAATGCATATAAATCTAAGGAGTAGGTTGTACCAATAGCTTTTGTTAATTCAAACCCTTCAGGAGGAGAAATTAGCTTTCCATAATTAAGTCTATTTGTTTTTAGATTAAGCATGTACCTGTATATCTTTTATAATGTTTTTAACATTGTTAAATCTATATTGAAGACTCTGTATACCAACCCAACTTGTAAACTCACCATTTACACTAGCTAATTTAGCTTTGGCACCTTTCTTTTTTATTTCTTGTCTGTAAACCAATTCATCGAGTTTTTTTATATTGAGTTCTTCTTCTAATACCTCATCTTTCCATAAACGCATGAATTGCTGCGTCTGTGGAGCAGTTCTTGGTGAGACCTCACTGAATATATATTCAAAATTTAAAGCTTGCACATCCTCTCGTTTCACTTCAAGCTTTTTAAGCCAATCATTCCACTTATCATCAAAATTGAGTTCGCCTGATTTTTTGTGTAATTGAATATTGTAGCGAATATGTGCTCCATGCATTATGAAATCAAATAATAATGCAATTTTCAACATCTGTATCGTTTCAGAATGCAAGGATTCATCGGCAATTAATAGATTGGCCATTTCCTGAAAGTTATTAGAATTCGCAATTACCTCTGCTCGTTCTTTTGTGAATAACTGGCTCAGTAAATTGTGTTCTTGTTTTAAGCTGGATGTCACATCTTTGAATTGATCACGCAAATAATTTGCTTCCTCTTCGCTTAATTCCATTCGTATGTCTTCTTTTATGGCAGAAAACAAAGGTGCTCTTATAGCAAATTGCTCTTCTATTAAAAGCGTATCATCCATTACATCTCCATCAGGGTTAAATTTCGACAAATCGTTTTGAATGAGATATTCAGTAGAGGACAGTTCTGTGTCAATTAACTTGTGTGTTCGAAGGCCATTCCAATATACTGATGATGCCTTTCTAGCCAACTCGCCATTTGTTTGAGCAACCGTAACACCAATTACACCATCACCATCTTTGTATGAATGGTTTTTTGCCAGCAGATGCATGATACGGTGTTCTTCTGATTTCAGATAAGTAGATAGTAAAGGAAGTTTTTCACCTTTTTGATAGCGTTGTAAATACCCTAAAAAAATGTCTGTTAGAATGATAAAATATTTAGGACGTGTTTGAATGGTTGAAACACCTGGAAATAACCAATCTGCTATGTTATCACGTACAGAACCAATTCCTAATTCATCAACTGTGCCACCTGTATTTAATAGTTCGATTACTAAAAATACTCTATCTCTTTGCTCATTAGAAAAATCAATCCATCCAAAAACTGCTCCCATTTATATCATTTTATTTAATAATTACCTTTCCCCTCAATACAATGTCTCACTCCACCTCGTGGATTTTTCATATCTCCAAGATATCTTGGTATAACATGACAATGAAAATGCATCACTGTTTGACCAGATGCAACTCCACAATTCATCCCAATGTTATAGCCATCTGGTTTAATTTCTTCTTCAATGATTGACTTTGCCTTATTAATCATTTTAGGAAGTTCTTGCTGTTCTTCTTCAGTCAATGAAAAGTAGTCTTCTCTTAATTCATTTGAAATGATAAGCAAGTGATTCTTAGATACTGGATAAGCATCGTAAATCATAAAAAAGTAGTCTCCTCTATAAATTACTCTATCATCAGAAATGGTTAAAAATACACTCATTAAAATGTTCCTATTAGTTCTGTATTTGGCTTCCAA
>ENA-OQVM01005525-OQVM01005525.1-marine-metagenome-genome-assembly--contig:-NODE-5525-length-12084-cov-6.269343_pt1 | contig 12084 bp, 9 predicted proteins | sample MGYA00237776_ERZ505498 | MGnify/ENA primary metagenome ERZ505498 (study PRJEB26159, sample SAMN06265151) | marine metagenome | isolation source: Helgoland LTER site | place: Germany:Helgoland, sampling... | reverse complement strand
ATAATAATATCAATGTGAAATGATTGTATTGAAGAAATACCATCAACATTTGTAGCTTTAATATCTAGTGAATACTTCCCAGGAGGTAGTTTTGAATAAACAATACCAGTACTGTTTTTAGATTCATTTACAGTTTGATCATACCCTTTTAATTGCCAATAAAAAGAATGCTTTTTTGAGCCATGGAAGGTGGGGGCTTCAAAGTCAAAACTCAATGAGTTTTGATTGTAATTAAGCGCTATTTTATCTAGGTAATTTATGTTTTTTTCAATTATAGTAGAATCGGCCAAAACACCATTAATTTGGAAGTCTGAAATATAGATTTTTGAAATCTCTTTCTCTTTGGGGATCTCTAAAGGATTAAATAGCGTTGCGCCATCTGGACCACCAAAAGCCAAACGCCCATCACTAGATTGAGTGGAGGCACCAAATCCAAACGTATCAATGGTTAGCCCATCGCCATGATCATATTTTCTTATAATTTCTTGAGTAATATTTAATTTCCACAAGCCTAGATCACTGGAAAACCACAAATTTTCATTTGAATCTTTTTGTATAGAAAACACAGTTCCAGGTTCAAATTTTAATGCAGAATTGACGTGTTTTATTTTCTTAGTTGAGAGGTTATAATTAAATAAGCCCTGAGTATTTCCAACCCAAAGACAGTTGTTTTTTTTGTCAAATAATACTGCGTGATTTTGATCAATATTTTGTTGGTTATTATCTTTAATGATATTGATACTTTTATCGAGCTTATTAATTTCATAAACACCACTAGAAGATGCTACATATAGTATGGGGTCTTCTCCAGCTATAATGGATCTAGCATTTCCTGTTTTATAGGTACTAATCAAGACATTATCTCTATAATGTTTTACAGGCCCATCAAAACCACCAAGCCATAACTCATTATTTTCTAAAAAAGTAGTAAAAATTAGTTTAGATTTTTTTTCTTTTTCTTTAAGTTTAAAAGTGGTTGTTTCTCCTGTTTTAGGATTAAAGTTTACTAAACCAATACCGTAAACTCCAAGAATTAAGTTTTCTCCTTTCTTATTTATGGTTAAGACTGCTTTGTTGGCCAATAGTGGATGTGCATTGTAATTGGTCCAATTTCCACCAGGTGATCGTTTGCTAATTCCATCTTCAGTACCAAACCAAACATTGCCTCCAGGCTCATAATAAATGGAACGAATATTATTGTTATGAATACTATTGGGCTTATAAGGGATGTAAAAAATATTTTTAAAAGCATTATCTCTAGGGTAGATTAAATCAATTCCAACTTCTCTTAACCCAAGCCAATATGCATTTTCTTCATCAACAAAAATTTCATAGATGCTATTTTGACTGAGTGAATTTGTTTCACTTGGTGTATTTTCTAATTTATTAAGAATATTAAATTGATCATCCATAATTAATAAACCGGCACCTTCTAAAGCAATTAAGGCTTTATTCGTTTTATCAAATGCTATAGACCTTATGGTATGTGTGTTTATTTTTTGATCATAAATTTGTACTTTTTTAACATCATCATTATCAATAACATAAAGTCCTTTTTGGTAGGTTCCTGCCCAAATCCGGTTTTGATTGTCAAAATCTAAATCAAGAATTTCATGATCTTCTAAGTATGTTTTATAGGGTACTAATTCATTTATACTTTGATAATAAGTATAGATATTAATTCCTTTTGTAGCGGCAATGTAAATTTTGTTTTCATGTACTTGAATACTTCGGTTAAACATGCTGTTAGGATGTAGAACCTTGCTTAAGGTTTTAGTTTTTAAATCGTAAATGATCAATCCTTGTTGAAGCCCAATAATTATGGTGTGGTGATTGATAAGCCCAAAAGACAAAAATTTAAGGTCTTTTAAATTTAAAATAGACTCAAAGCTGTCTTGCTGATAGTTATACTGAAGAAGTTCTCCTTTAGATCCTAAAATGAAAAGTTTTCCATTTTTACTGATAATATCTACAACACCACTGGTTAGAAATTTGTCATAGTTTTTAAATTGATATCCAGAATATCTGTTAATTCCTTGTGATGTACCAATCCACATATAGCCCAAGGTGTCTTTTTGAAAAGCTCTAATTGCCCCACTTCTAATTCCGTCATAAACCCCTAAATGTTTTATTTGCTGACCAGATACTAGAGTTGGAAGTAAAAAAAACAAGAGAGCTATGATATAAAAAAAGCGCCTCATCATAAAAACAAGATTTGGGAAGTTAATATTAATAATTACTCCTATATGGTAAAAATACAATTTTTCATAGGAAGCTCAATAAGAATAAATTTCAGTAAAGACTTTAAATATCTGTTATTTTTTTTGATTCTTCCTTTTTGATTTCATTACTTTTTTTAACCACCAATCTCTATTTGGATTATAGTTGTATTGTTGTTTTAATTTGGTTGCTTTATTTCTGAGCTCTGCCTCTATTTTATTATAAGCTTCTACATTGATCAGGTTATTCATTTCACCTGGGTCTTTCTTAAGATCATATAACTCATCAATATCATTATCTAAAAAAGCATCAACCAGCTTGTAATTCTCAGTTCTTACAGCAATTTGATTCGGCCCTGCATAAGGCCAGTAACTATCTACATAGTATTCAAATAGAATTGCATCTCTCCAATTTTTCTCTTTTTTTCCCTCTAATAAATTCACCATCGATTCTCCTTGCATATAATTAGGTTTTTCAATTCCTGCTAAATTTAGAATCGTTGGCGCTATATCTATATTAAGACACTGCTCTTTTATTTGAGTATGTTCTTTAATCATTTTAGGGTAGCGAATAAGCATTGGAACCCGCATGGAGTTTTCATAAGCTAAGCGTTTGTCTAAAAAGGTATGTTCTCCCATAAAATACCCATTATCACTACTATAAATAACAACAGTATTTTCTAACTCACCCATTTCTTCTAGGGTAGCTAATACTTTCCCCAAAGATTCATCTATAGCAACTAAACATCGTAAAAGCTGCATATTTCTATCATAATTAATAGGCCATTCTAGCTCTGGTAATTCAGAAGGTATGGGTAAATTCTTTTTCCATTCAAATCCAAAAGTTTTTTTTCGCTGCCATTCGGGTTTTCCTTTAAAGGTTTCTTTATGGGTATCATAAGGTGGTGTTGGCAATTCTTTGCCTACATATAAATCTTCATGTCTTGGAGCAGGCAAATGAGGTTGATGAACGGCTTTATGCCAAAGGTTTAAACTAAAAGGTTTGTTTGGGTCTCTTTTTTCTTTTAACCAAGAAATTGCCTTTTCCGTTAAAATATCTGTCATATATCCTTTTTCTTGATACTCTTTCCCATTTTCATTTACCGGAGGATCAAAGTATTTTCCTTGCCCTACAAAACTAAACCAGTAATCAAACCCAGGTCTAATGTGTTTTTTACCGGTATAATGTGCCATATGAATTTTTCCAACATGTGCTGTTTCGTATCCGCTTTTTTGTAAATGGGTAGAATAGGGTGCAAACTCATCCCAATTTGGATCTACATGTTTATTATTTTGATTTACTCCATGGATATGAGGATAAGTTCCTGTTAAAAAACTAGCTCTAGAGGGGGAGCAAATCGATTGCGTTACAAAGAAGTTTTCTACATTAGCACCTTCTTTAGCCAATCGATCAATGTTTGGCGTTTTTAAAAACGGATAGCGTTCAGAGAGTCCAAGAGCATCAAAAGGTTGGTCATCTACCAATACAAATAAAAAGTTAGGCTGTTTTTGTTTGGATGCCTTTTTTACTGATTGGGCTTGGGAAATAAAACTTGTAGTTAAAAGAAGAAGTAAGATTTGATGAATTATAGTATGTTTTTTCATTGAAAATTTACAAGATTAAACAACAAAATTGAGATTAAATACAAGTTTAATAGTTCTGTTTTCGGTCAATCTACCTAAAAAATTGTTCAAAATGTGTTAGAATATTAGTTTATGTAAAAATGAATGCTAGTTCGCTACACAAACAATACTTTTTTAAAGTCTTTATTCTTTTTAATTAATGGGAGGTGTTTATTTTATAAAAATACTGATGAGATGTATTACAGATCTCCAAGCTGTTTAAACTTAAATTTTTTGTTAGAAGCCGGCTCATGTTCTTCTTCCATAATATTTTTTATGCGTGCTACAATTTCAGGGTGCTGGCTAGCAATATCTAGTTGTTCTTTGATGTCTGTTTCTAAATTGTACAACTCAATCTCTAAATTACCCTCAAAAATATTTTTGCGAACTCCCTTCCATTTTCCTAATCTTACCGCCTGCTGTCCATTGTAGCTAGGAAATTCCCAATATAAAAAATCATGTGGCATTTGTTCTTGATCAAGCAGGGTAGGTTTAAAGCTAATGCCGTCTATAGAATTTGGAGGTGGTACTCCGGCTAAATCAGAGATGGTAGGCATAAGATCATAAAAAGCAGAGATGTGCTCACTTTTTGTTCCAGGCTTAATATGGTTTGGCCAACTTACAATTAAAGGAACTCGAATACCTCCTTCATATACAAACCCTTTGGTTCTTCCGTAGCCATTAGAAAATGGTTTTGAACTTTCAAAATAATCATAATCAACACCACCTAAATAAGTAGGTCCATTATCACTTGAAAAAATGATGATCGTATTTTCATAAATTCCTTTTTCTTTTAGTGATTTTACAAGTTCACCCAATTGGTGGTCTAGATAAGTGATCATAGCAGCATAGGTGGCTCTTGGATACCTATTCGGAAAATAACTATCATCACCAAGATAGGGTTCTTCTTCCCCTAAGATTTTTCTGTACTCATCTACATAGGCTTTTGGTGCTTGTAACGGCAAATGGGGTAGTGGAGAAGCATAATACATAAAGAATGGAGTGTCTTTATTCTCTTCAATAAAAGACAATGCTTTTTCTTGAATTTTTTGAGGTGCATAGTCATTTTGAGTAAACTTTATATAGCTTTCCTCTTTTAAGGGATCTGCCAAGGCATCTAATTTAGTTCTTGGGGGTACCAATTGGTTATTCAATAAAACTTTAGTTTCATTTTCCCAAAGATGTGCAGGATACAGATTGTGTGCTTGCCGTTGGCAGTTATATCCATAAAAAAAGTCAAATCCTTGCAGGGTGGGTATGCCGTCAGATTCAGGAGCTCCTAATCCCCATTTTCCAAAAATACTGGTTGTATATCCCGCTTTTTTTAATTGGTCTCCTAGGGTAACCGTGTTTTTAGGGATGGGTCTTTGCCCCTCTAAACCCGGGTTAAGATAAACCTCATTATAGTTCCAAACATCCCCTCTTTCATTCCATTCATCGTTACCTCTTATGTAAGCGTGTCCCGCATGTTTTCCTGTTAAAAACATATATCTTGCCGGTGCGCAAACTGGAGCTCCAGAATAATGCTGGGTAAACCTGATTCCATTTTTAGCCAATGCATCTATATGGGGTGTTTTAATGACAGATTGCCCGTAAACGCCCAGCTCTCCATAGCCTAAATCATCGGCTAGAAAGTAAATTATATTTGGGGTGCGTTCTGTTTTTTTCTCAGGAGAACAGCCCCAAAAAATAACACTACAGACAATTAAAACTATTATTTTTTTCATAGGTTAATAAAAACAATTGAATCTCTGTAAAGCTAAGAATAGTTGATCATCCAACTACAGGGTTAAATACCTAATTATTGGCAATCAGAACTTAACCTCCATAATGTACCACCGTTTTCAAAAACAAGAATACCACCATCACATCCAAATGAGACGGTTTGGGTGATGCCATCAATTGTTAGAGTATAATCATTAAAAGTATAGTTTTCCGTACCTGGAATTCTATCTGTGGCATCTAAAGCATTAAAGTCTGAATTACTACAAGGGTTACTTGAAGTGCAGTTTGCGTAAGATGTATATCTAGTTCCGTCTAAAAATTCATACATGGTATTTGCAAAGGTTCTATCTTCAGGGTCTGGAGACCATAGCCATTTGCCTTCTACGGTATAGAAAGGTTCTGGATCTACATTATCGGGTTCATTATTTGAATCACAAGAAACGATAGTAACTAAGAGTACTAGAAGTAAGGATACTTTTTTCATTAACTGAATTTATAGATTGAAAAACAAATATAAATTATTTAATTTGAATGGGTGTTTTGAGTACAATAAGAATACTACTAGCTTGTTTTGGGTTGTGTAAAATAAATAGTTGATTCAATATTTTTAATCTATGCCTTCCATAACATCACACAGGCCATTACAACCATTGTTAAATTCTCTATAATGGTAATCGTACTCATTGGTAAATTAAAAACGGCTCCCAAACAGGCACATCTAATTTTTCTCTTGTCTAAGACACTCTGTATTACTCCAATACTACTAAAACTCATTAAAAATATGGTGGCTATATAGGTAATGGTAGGTTCAAAATTTGTGAGGTAGGCAGCCCCCAGAAATAGTTCTAGAAACGGATAAACCAGCCCATATGCTTGTACTCTTTTTGCAAGTACATCATACATGGCATAGCTTTCTGCAAAACCAGCTAAATTTAAAAATTTAAAGAAAGAAAAAACAATAAAAAAACCAGCCATAAAGTAACGCATCCACAGCATTAACTCTATCTTTCCATTATTCATTGAGGCAATAGCTGTAGTGGCGGCAATAAATACAAAAATAAGGAGCAAGGGTTTATAGGTTGTAAAAACGCTTTCACTTTTTTGTTCTATTGTTGGTTGAAAAGCACCAACCGTATATTTACTAGACGTACCAAAAAGGTTTTGCAATTCTTCAACGGATACCTCTTTACTCATGGTTACCGTGGCAGATTTGTTTGAAAGCCCAACCGTAACAGACGAAATACTTGCATGTTGTTGTAGTACATAGCTAACTTTAGCCACACATCCTTCACAGGTCATCCCCTCTATAGTGTATGTTTTGGTCATGGTTATGTTTAAAATCTTCTATATTAATTTTGTAAGGAGATATGATGAGTCAAATTTAATTAAAATAATATTCCCTAAAATAAATTTTATTTTGGGGAATAATGCCTAGAAGAAGTTGTTCTAGCAGTACACTTACGTTGGGTTTAAAAAGTGAGTAGACGAGTTATTTTCGAACAATCTTTTTAGATGTTAAGTTAAAAAAAGAATAACAAGGGAATACCTTGTACCAACAGACTGATAATTATTACACCTAGCGAAAGGATAAAGACTCCTACTATTAAAAATTTGATTAATCGCAACATAAATAATCTTAGTATTAAATATAGTAAAATCGATTTGAACTGTTTTTAAGAAATGTAAACGAGACAACCCTCAACCAGAAGATTACTTTGGCATTTCAAATCGTTCAAAAACTGTAGCTGAAATCGTAGAAGCTGCATCACGTATTTTTGCGGCTTCTATATAATCTATCTGAGAGAAGAAGTGTTTAAAATGGGACTGGTCTCTAAATTCAAGAAGCACCACCTTATCAGCTTGCATATCTGGAGACAAGGCTTGCGGCTCTTCATCGGATGCATGAATGATTACCTTTTCTCGAATAAATATGGGGGTAGCAAGCTCAACATAGCGTGAATAGCCAACATGGTCATTAATAGTAAATTTAGCGAAGACAAGAGTAGGCATAATCTATGTTTTTTTAGGGTAAAGATAGAGGGAATTAAGAACGAGTGCAAATTCCAATAATGAATGTTTGTTTTGGCAACAGCATCTGGTTCAAATAATCTAAATTTTAGTTTTTTTGTTTAGTTCTTCTCTTTAGTTCTCAATTTTTTTGCAGATTCGTGTAATTCATTAATGTCAAATAATTGTACCGGATCATCATTATATAATCTAATTTCTTCAACGTCTTGTAATTTGAAAACTAACTCCCCTGAATATTTGTCATCTTTATATAATTCTAAAAAATCATCATCATTTACAAATCTGGCCTTAGAAAGTAAAAACAAACCTTCAGAATCATCATTATCAATCTTTTTAATGATGGATTTGTTAATTTGACCATAAAAGAAATAGTCTACAGTATCTGTTTTTGAAATTGTACTTAATTCAATATAAACCCATTGTTTTTCTTTGGTTTTGGAGTCTAGCTCTACAAGGTCACATGATCCAAAGCTAAAGATTACCAATGCAATTAGTTTTAAAAGTATTGTTTTTCTAATCATATCATTTTTTTTAGTTGTGTATTTTTGGTTTTCGTTACACAATCACTAGCAATTATAGTAGTTTTTTTATTCTTTTGTAAATGTTGTTACATAACTATCTCCATCATACAAAGATGAAAAAGTCAGAGTATTATTATTGATCTCTGCTGTTCCCTCCTCAATATCATCTGCATCATAATTCCAAGACATTGAAAAAGTATTATCTGTGATAAACGTTGAACTTACATTAAAAGTGTCATCTAAACCACAAGGTTCAATTTGTGGATCATTAGGAAAATCTGTATAATAAATATAATAAAGACCATTGCCATCTTCAGAAAGCAGCATATAACTTTGCAAACTACAACTATTTAAATTTGAATCAACTCCATTGTACTTTTCTGAAGTTAAATTCCATTTTCCTTCAATTGAAGATGAATTAGAATTATCTTCATCACTACAAGCGAAAATTAATAAAACAGAGAGTAAGAGTAGTTTTTTCATGATTGTATTTCTTTTAGTTTGCTAAATTTAATAAATAATAATTCAAGGAGTGGAAGAGGAGTGAAGTCGAACTGTTTACAAATGGTATAATTATTTTAATCTCCCCACCCTGGAAGATCTGAGGGAGCAGAGAATGCTTGTGCTTTTTTTGGACTAAGAATAATTAAAGTACCCAAAGCAGTAAGCCCTGCATAACGCCCCATTTTTTTAATTGCTTCTTGTCTTGTTATATTTTTATCTTCTTTTTTTTTCATCCTATACTCTAATTAATGATTAACTTCTTAGTGATTTGACTACGTTCAAATTGTAATTTAATCACATAAACTCCATGTGGTATCCCTTGTGTAGAAATTCTGTAATTAGTTTGATTACTTGACAAAGTTTTATTTAAAATTTCTTGACCTATTAAATTGTATAATCTAATTTTAGTTTTTTGAACATTTACCAAACCTTCAATGGTAATATAATCACTGGTATTGGGTTTATAAACCCTCACGTAAGACTCTTCTGTATCCTCTACCCCAAGAGAAGAATTCCCTATTCTTAAATAGAAGCGTCCCATTCCATTCAATTCATTCTCTGGTGTTAGAATAAAATCTTCAGTTCTTAAGTTTGTATAAGTTTGTGCTTGGGTATCTTCTAAAAATAGTTGAACATCTTCTGGAATTGTTATCCCTTCTAGGCTAATTCTAAAGGCTGTTCCAGCAGTTCTATTGACAACTAGTGGAATTATTGTTTGTTCAAAGCTTTCTGTACTCATGGCATTGATACCCATACCTACCCCTTGATCGTTTTCAACTAATCTAGAAAGTAAAGCCATAGATTGATCATATGCCCCTGCATCATAACCAGGATCTAAACCTAAAGTTAAATTGCTGTCAAAGTAAAATCTGGTGTTTGCTATAAAGTTTTCACCTTCATAGAGTTTTAAATAAAACTCACTATTGAGCTCAGTTACACTAGATGTAATAAAGTCATCACCACCTGTTGTAGTCTGCATAGCTTCAGTAAAACTTAAATTAGCCGCAGAAGAACTAGCTGCAGCTACAAAAAATGCCTGACCAGGAGCTATATAAGTTGCAGCACTAGCGTGGTTATATATTGTATACCCTGAACCATCAGCATCCCATCCATAAATAGCCGAAAAACTAGCATCAATTACTCCTGAATCTAGATTAACTTTCAAAAAATTATTAGTTCCATCTGCATTGTTATTTGCATTAAGATAAGACGGAAAAGGATTCGCTACTAGATTCCAACGTCTTCCTCCATTGCCATTTCCATCATTATTAATAATTGATTGTGTTTGATCTGAAGTGGCAATAGTTCCAGTAAATGCCATTGTAGCACCACTAGATGTAGCCATTTGATGGCCTTTTCCAATATCAAAGTTACCCGCAGCACCAACTGAAGATGAAGTGTAATTGGTCCAAGTGTCATCAGAATTATCATAAGTACCAACGGCATAAATAGACCCACTAGTGGCTAGTGGAGTACTATTGGTACTTACAAACGAACTAATTGATAAACCCTCTACAGGAGATCCAATTAAATCCCATTCACCAGTACCAACAGTATTGGTATAACGATTATAAATTATATCTCCAGAAGCTGAACCGCCAACTATAATTGAAGCAAACTCATCAGGGTCTGAATATAAGGTCACAGTTCCGTTATTCGTAAAATTGTTAGCAACCGTTAATGAAGAAGAGGAATTTCTTAAAATGCTTAAAAATCCTCCAGAGTTAATCGTAATATCATTTATGTTTCCGTCTTGGGCAGCCACAAAAATATTCTCTTTATCGAGTATTGTTAAATTGTCTGAGGTTCCCAAAGAACTATTCCAAATTTCAGCTGCTTTTATTTTGGGGCTTCCTCCGGTTATGAAACTTGACTGCCATGTTCCTGTGTCACTGGTACTAACTTGGTTGTTAAAGTCTGGTGCTTTATTTTCATAAGTATATCCTGAACCATTTGTGCCTGATCTAGTATGATCATAGTGTACTATACTTACAGTATCAAAATCATCAGGCCTCAATACTATAAATCCACCATCATTAGCTAAATTGTCTGTGTTGTTAGTATGAGCTACTAAAAAATCTGGCACAGATAAATTATTATAATCGGGAGTAAAGGGATTGTCATTATTAAAAACACCATCACCATTGCTACCCAAAGCAAGAGTTATATATTCACCAGCTGTAATTGTTGTTGAGTTAGGAAATGTAAATATATCTCCAGAATATTCTGAATTACCTGAGGCATTCATTCCAATTGTCCAGTTTGAAATATCAACATCTGACCCAGATCCATTGTAGATTTCAATCCATTCATCATCAGTACCAGACGAATTGTACATAACTTCTGAAATAGTAATTTTGGGTAAATCGTTTGCCGGCATAGCACTACTATCAGTAGCGTCAAGTAATCTGAGCTTAATTTTAGCATCTATTGCATTCCATGTTTTTCTTCCAATTACATACCATTCACTATAGCCTAAATGAGGCGAATCTAATGTTATTGAATGCATCCTTGTAGATTCTATCCCCCACCAATAGCCATCGGCATTCATAACTGCGGTCACGCCTCCAGTATACGAGGCATTAAATCCATCGTGAGATGAAGTGGGTGTAGGCATATCCGAGCCCTTAGGAAATACGAAAAGTATTTGCCCAGCTCCGCTAGCACTTACAACGCCTAAGTTTTCTATTACAGTACTTAAATCAGAACCTGATCCACTAGCTATTAGTGTCATTGCACCATTATCTAAGCCTGCTGTTCCTATATCGATAGAAGCGTTTCCTAACTCTCCGGACTTCAATTTATAATAAGGGCAAACTGTACATGCTGTGTAAGCTGTAACCGCTGGGGGCACAACAGATGTATCTTCAGTAGCCACCCCCATCAATGGTAAGTAACTACTTTGAAGACTACCGTCGCTACTAAAATTTGTTGTCATGTATACATATACTTGTCCATAATCTTGTGCGTAATTATGCTTTACATTTAAGATTAAAATCAGTACTAATAAAATTATACCCCTTTTTTTCATAGTTTTGGTTGTTTAATATTTCTGTCCTTTAGTGAAAAAGTTGTTTTTTTTAAATCTATTTGGTTGTTTGAATGATGTGTCAACTAAATAGTTAAAACTTTGGTAGCAAATAATTTAAAGTATTAAGTTATACGTGTTGTTCGTTTGATTTAACACTTTTAAATATGACGACGCATATTAGGGGTAAGTTTATATTTTATAAAAATAGAAAATTTAAAACAATTTATTTATAAATTATCTCAAAAAAATATGAGATGGTTATTTTATATAAAAGTAGTTTTAAACAAAAAATCTGCTCAAGCAAGCTTGGCAGATTTTTTTGTGTTCATCCCTGGTTGTGCCAGGTCACCTCATCGTGGAGACGCCTAGAGTGTAACACTTCTATTTTTACTAATCCCTTTAAATCCTCAATAACTTTAATTAATTCAATAGA
>ENA-OQVM01005524-OQVM01005524.1-marine-metagenome-genome-assembly--contig:-NODE-5524-length-12086-cov-2.604796_pt1 | contig 12086 bp, 9 predicted proteins | sample MGYA00237776_ERZ505498 | MGnify/ENA primary metagenome ERZ505498 (study PRJEB26159, sample SAMN06265151) | marine metagenome | isolation source: Helgoland LTER site | place: Germany:Helgoland, sampling... | reverse complement strand
CTTCTGCTGCCTTAGAATGATTAATTGCTTCAATCGTTTGCGGCATAACACCATCATCGGAAGCAACTGCTAAAACAACGATATCAGTTGCTTTAGCTCCTCTAGCTCGCATGGCTGAGAAAGCTTCGTGTCCAGGAGTGTCTAAAAAAGTTATCATCCCTTTTGATGTTTCAACATGGTAAGCACCAATATGTTGAGTAATGCCTCCAGCTTCGGCTGATGCTACTTTAGCTGTTCTAATATAATCTAATAGTGATGTTTTACCATGGTCAACGTGGCCCATCACTGTCACTACAGGAGGTCTCGCTTCTAAAATCGGCTCTACTAAATCCTCTATATTCAACAATGACTCAGGGTCATTGTCTTCTGCAGCTTGGGGTTGGTGGCCCATCTCCTCAACAGCAATCATTGCAGTGTCTTGATCTAAGACTTGATTTATCGTTACCATCATGCCCATACCCATCAACACTTTAATAACCTCGCCAGCTTTTACCGACATTTTATGTGCTAAATCAGCCACAGAAATAGTCTCTGGCACTAAAATTTCTTTAGAAACAAATTCCGTGGGGGCAACAAAGCTAGATTCTGGATCAACATTCTTATGCTTATTTCTTGACTTAGGAGAGCGCCATCCACCTGCATCTTGCCTAGTCTTTGTGGGTCTTTTTTTGATACTACGATCTACCCACGCATCTTTTGTTGGTTTTTTCTCTTTCTCTACTTTCACGCCAATTTTCGATGCGGGTCTATGCAGAGTGCTCTCCTTTTCTTCTTTCTTTGGCTTTTCTGCAGCCTCTTTCTTACTTTTAGCTTCAGCTGCTTGAGCTTCTGCAAGCGCTGAATGTCTTTTTTCCTCATCATCACGAATATTTTTTTGATGTTCATCGATAATTTTCTTAGGAGCTTCTGGATTGTTCGCTTTGGCCTGAGGCGGTGGTGCTATTTTAACTTCCTCGGGTTTGACAATTGTTCTTTTTTTTCTTACTTCGACCTGGATAGTTCTGGCCCTTCCCTCGCTATCAGTTTTTCTAATCTCAGTATTCTGTTTTCGAGTAAGAGTAATTTTAGACTTTGGCTTTGGTATCCCGCCATGCTCAGTGCGTAAATAATTTAAAAGTGCTGCTTTATCTGCCTCAGAGACATCGTCCGCTGCATTTTGCTTGGTCACTCCTGCACTTTTTAATTGCTCAAGTAACAGAGTTGCAGGAAGGCCCAACTCATTAGCAAATTTTTCAACAGTAAATGTTCCCATCAAAACTCCAGTATATTTAATTTATGCAAACCACGGTGCGCGTGCAGTCATAATCAATGTTTTTGCTTTTTCTTCATCAATTTTTACTAATTCTAAAAGTTCGTCAACCGATAATTCAGCCAAATCTTCCATTGTCACAATGCCTTTGGATGCCATAAGCTTTGCGATATCAATATCCATACCATCCATAGATTTAAGATCTTCAGCCGGATCAACTACACTTTCTTCCTTAGCAATAGCAGCGGTTAAAATTGCTGCACTTGCTCTTGATCTTAACTCGTTGACAGTATCTTCATCAAAAGCTTCGATCTGGACCATCTCTTCAAGAGGAACATAAGCCACCTCCTCAATAGAAGAAAAACCTTCCTGAACAAGTATATCTGCTACGTCTTCATCAACATCAAGCTTTTCAATAAACAATTGACTCGCCGAGGTGTATTCTTCTTTATTCTTTTGGTCTGATTCTTCTTCAGTTAATATATTTAATTCCCATCCTGTTAGTTCTGAAGCTAATCGAATGTTTTGACCATTTCTTCCAATGGCTTGTGCTAGCTGATCTTCTAGAACAACTAAGTCCATGCTGTGCTTATCTTCATCAACGACAATGCTAGATACTTCGGCAGGAGCCATAGCGTTAATTACAAATTGTGCTGGCTCTATCGACCAAAGAACTATGTCTACTCTTTCGCCGGCTAATTCACCTGTGACAGCTTGGACTCTGGAACCTCTCATACCTACGCATGTTCCAACTGGATCTAACCGCTGATCATTTGCTTTCACTGCTATCTTTGATCGTAATCCTGGATCCCTTGATGCTGACATTATTTCTAATAAACCCTCTTCAATTTCAGGGACCTCTAATTCAAATAGTCTAATTAAAAATTCAGGGGCAGTTCTTGATAAAATTAACTGTGGTCCTCTCATCCCTGTTTCAATTTTACTTAAAATTGCACGAACTCGATCACCCACCCTTAGGTTCTCTTTTGGAATCATGTGATCACGAGGTAGCACTGCATCTAATCGCCCCACTTCAATTATGGCATTGCCGCGCTCCATTCTTCTAATCTGTCCTGAAACTAATTTCTCATCTCTTGCAAGAAAGTCATTAAGAATTTGTTCTCTTTCTGCTTCTCTAACTTTTTGTAAAATTACTTGTTTTGCCGCTTGGGCCCCAATTCGTCCAAACTCTACAGAATCAATCGCTTCTTTAATAACATCTCCGACCTCTAAATCTTTTGCTCTATCATCCGTTGGGGATAATTCTGCTTCTGGTATTTCTAAAAGTTCGTCTTCCACGATAGTCCAGCAACGGAAAGACTCATACTCACCTGACTCTTTATCTATTTCGACTCGGATATCAACATCAGCCTCAAATTTTTTCTTTGTAGCTGAGGCAAGAGCAAGCTCCAATGCTGTAAAAATTATATCCCTAGCAACATTTTTTTCATGTGCCAGCGCGTCAACAAGTAACAAAATTTCACGACTCATTTCTTTCTCCGTTAAATCACTTCATCTTTTATAAAACTGGGTCCAAACGCGCTCTATCTATATTTTCAAAATCTATTTCAACAATAGACCCATCAAACTCTAACAAAATAAAACCTGCTTTTATGCCTCTCAAAACCCCACTAAAATTTCTTCTATTAGAAATTGGCGACCTTGTCTTAATTTTAATTTTTTCGCCATCAAACCGACCAAAGTCTTCTAATTTTTTTATTACCCTATCAACTCCAGGAGATGATATCTCTAACCTTCCAAAATCAAATTCTTCTTCGACGCTCAATGCATGGTTTAATTGATTGCTTACCAAGACACAGTCATCAATCGTAACAATTTCTGGCTTATCAATAAAAACTCTTAGCAGTTGCCCATGATTAATTATTTCAAGATCAACTAACTCGTATCCTAGTTGAGTAACCATCTTTTCAATAAAGCTTTCAACGTCAAATGCCATATAAAATCCTAAGCCTTAGCCCAAATAAAAAATGGGCCATTGGCCCATCTTCAGTTGTCGCATTATATCAATTTATTGTGTTGAATGAAAGAATATTCTTAGGAATCAAGGGATTATTTTCTACGTGAATAGTATGTTTGCAAACTTTCTTTTACCGACTTGAATTGTGAAGGTGGTCATATTTTCAATCAGATAATGAGGGTCTACTATTTTTTCTCCGTCCACCTTCACTCCTCCGCCCTTAATCAATCGCATAGCTTCTGATGTGCTTCCTACAAATTGAATATGCTTTAAAAGTTGAGGAACAGTGACCTTATTATTAGGATACTGAATTTTTATTTCAGGTATATCGTCTGGAATTTTACCTTGTGCTCTAAGATTAAAATCTTGTTCAGCGCTGTCTGCTAACTTCTCACCATGGAACCTCGCAACTATTTCTTTAGCAAACTCAACTTTAATATTTTTAGGATTTTCTCCTATAGAATTTGGCTGAATGTTTTCGATAAAATCAAGGGGATAACTAACACGAGTATTTGGAGTAATAGATGTATCCGAGTAGTCTACCTCTCCGTGAACATCTATAATCACATTTTCAAGAATAGCTCCATTTTTGATGGCTGAAAAAATTTCTGGTTCACTACTATTCGATAAATTAATGACCTTAGCATAACAGCCGCCTTCAAAATTAAAGATAGTGTTTTCAGCAGTCCAACCATGCTCATCATCACCAATTAGTTGGCGTGTTTTATCCGTAGATAAAGTGGTTTTTCCAGTCCCTGAAAGGCCAAAAAATATGGCAGTATCCCCTTCTGGCCCTACATTGGCACTACAGTGCATTGGAAGGGTGTTTTTGAAAACAGGAAGAATAAAATTCAGCGCCGAAAATATACCTTTTTTAATTTCTCCTGTATACCCAGTCCCTCCAATAAGAGCTATCTTCTTAGTAAAGTTTAAAATGGCAAAGTTATGCTGACGCGTAGCATCTAATTCTGGGTCTGCCTTGAACCCAGGGGCATTGATCACTGTCCATTCAGGCTCGAAGCCTTCTAATTCGGAGTCTGTTGGCCTTAGAAACATATTATATGCAAAATAATTACTCCATGGATGTTCGTTAATTACACGAATATTAGTTCGATATCTAGGGTCTGAGCACGCATAAGAATCTCTTACAAATAATTCTTTATGACTTAGATAAGCAGTGACTTTATCGTAGAGCAAATCAAAGTTCTCAATAGAAAATGGGATGTTAACATCCCCCCACCAAACACGGTCTTTAGTAATTGTGTCTTTTACAATAAAACGATCTTTTGGAGAACGGCCAGTAAACTCTCCTGTTCGTATTGCCAAGGCTCCTGTTTTGGTTTCTACACCCTGTTTGTTATTAACTACGCACTCATGCAATTCAGTTGCTGATAGCTGATAATTAACTTTTTTTGAACTTATAGAATAGGGATTTAACGAAATCGTTTTCGTAACTGAACCAGGATATAACATTTTGTGATAATTTGATTTACATTACAAAAGTATTGATTAAAATTAAGACGACCGTATTTAACTTTTATTTCTTAAGTTATATACAAACAAACTAATCCAAGCACTAATGAGAAACAAGCCTCCTAAGGGAGTAATAAACCCAATGAATTTAAATTCAAATGTGGTCAAGTCGTTAGTAGCCAATAAATAAATAGATCCAGAAAACAGCAAAACACCCACAAGAATTAACTTAAATAAAAGGGACTGTTGTTTGCTAGTTAAACGATTTGTAGAAGCAATGTAAAACAGTAAAAAAGCATGGTACATCTGATAGCGAATTCCAGTACCTAAACTATCCATTGCGGAGTCACTAAGAACCGGTTTAAGGCCATGGGCCGCAAAAGCCCCAAGAATTACAGCAAGCCCACCAGTAATACTGGCCAATAAAATTATTTTCCGTTCCATATATAAATATAAAGTGCTCAATTTACTACATTAGTACACAAACTAACAATAAAAATAAGAATCTCTAATAAATATGCGTAAAATTTTAATCATTGGAGCTGGTAAATCGGCTTCTTTCCTTGTAAGATATTTTTTAGATAAATCCATTTCTGAAAAACTAGACATAACCATTGGAGATTTGGACCTATCAAATGCTGAAAAATGGATTATAAATAATCCAAATGCTCATACATTAAAACTAAACATATTTGAAGAAGAAGCCCGTAAGAAGGCTATTAAAAGTGCTGATATTGTGGTGTCAATGTTGCCTGCTAGATTTCACATAGAGATAGCAAAAGACTGTTTATCGCTTGGTAAACACATGGTCACAGCGTCCTATGTTAGTAAAGAAATGCAGGCTTTGAATGAAGAAGCAAAGTCTAAAAACCTGGTGTTTCTAAATGAGATTGGGGTCGACCCAGGGATTGACCACATGAGCGCCATGCAGGTCATTGATCGCATTCGTGAATCTGGAGGTAAACTTCTATTATTTGAATCCTTTACAGGCGGACTAATGGCGCCTGAAAGCGACACAAACCTTTGGAATTATAAATTTACATGGAACCCACGCAATGTTGTTTTAGCTGGGCAAGGAGGTGCTGCGAAATTCCTGCAAGAAAGTAAGTTTAAATACATCCCCTACCATCGTCTCTTTAGACGAACTGAGTTTTTGGAAGTTGATGGATACGGAAGGTTTGAAGCGTATGCAAATCGCGACTCCCTAAAATATAAAGGGGTCTATGGACTGGATTCCATACAAACACTATACAGAGGAACAATTAGGCGCGTAGGCTTTAGTAGAGCATGGCAGATCTTTGTAATCTTAGGCCTAACTGATGACAGCTATACAATAGCAGATAGCGAAAATATGAGCTATCGAGATTTTGTTAATTCGTTTTTACCTTACAGCCCTACAGACTCTGTAGAATTAAAACTAAGGTATAAACTAAAAATTGACCAAGATGATATCTTATGGGAAAAACTAGAAGAATTAGATATTTTTAGTGCTGAGAAAAAAGTAACATTAAAAAATGCCTCTCCAGCACAAATTCTTCAAAAAATACTTTTAGACAGTTGGAGCTTAGAACCCAAAGACAAAGATATGATCGTAATGTATCATAAGTTTGGGTACGAGTTAAACGGAGAAAAACATCAAATTGATGCAACTATGGTTTGTACTGGAGATGACCAAACATTTACAGCTATGGCCAAAACAGTAGGTTTGCCTGTGGGAATTGCAACATTAGCTATACTAAACAATAAAATTAAAAGATATGGGGTTCAAATCCCAACAAATAAAGATATATACAAACCCATATTAAGCGAACTAGAGAGTTTCGGTGTCATATTTAAAGAAAAAGAAGTGAAATACCTTGGATATAACCCATTAAATATATAATTTAGTTATGAATTGATACATGTTTAACACTATTAATTCGTAAACCCATTAAATTAAGCACTATTGAGCAAAAAAACTGAAATAGATGGTATTGATAAAACCATTTTAAGAGCCTTAATGAAGGACGCCCGAACTCCCGTTTTAGAAATTGCAAGAGCCGTGGGTATTTCTGGCGCTGCAATTCACCAAAGACTAAGAAAACTAGAAAGCTCAGGTCTTATCGCAGGCTCTAAATTTATAATAAACCCCAAAGCACTCGGCTACACCACTATGGCATTTGTAGGTGTATTTCTTGATAAAGCCAAAAGTAATTCTGATGCCGTCAAACAACTCAAAAGAATTCCAGAAGTGCTAGAATGCCATTATACAACCGGAAATTGGAGCGTCCTAATTAAAATTCTCTGCAAAGATAACGAGCACCTAATGTCTGTTTTAAATAAAGAAATTCAAACTATTTCTGGCGTGTCACGAACAGAAACATTTATTTCATTAGATCAACAGATTGATCGGCAAATTAAAATCTAGCCATAAGAAATCCTAGAATCTAAAAAAAACTAACGTTTTCTGTATTTAAAGATAAAGACTAAAAGAGTAAAAGAGGATATTAGAGTGATTGTATTTGCGAATATCATGGACAAACTCTCCAAATAGATCCCGTAAACTAACCAAAATATAATCCCTATAAAAAACAAAGAAAACGTTGGTAGTGAAAATCCCGAGACATCTTTGGTCTTCCAAGTTTTATAAACTTGTGGCAAAAACGCATACGTAGTTAAACTCGCAGCTATAAGCCCTACAACTTCGATGTTATCTATATTATCCAACAATATTCACGATTTTACCTGGCACAACTATTACTTTTTTAGGAGCGCGTCCTGCTAATTGTACTTGTGTTTTTTCATTGGCCATCACTGCTTCTTCAATCGCTTCTTTGCTTAAATCTAATGACAACTCTATAGTAAAACGTGTTTTTCCATTAAAAGAAACAGGGTATGCCTTTGTGCTTTCAATTAAATGGCTTGCATCAAACTCCGGAAATTTAGCAGTTGTGATAGACTCTTTATGTCCTAAATACTGCCACAACTCTTCTGCAATATGTGGCGCATAAGGCGCTATTAAAATCAAAAGAGGTTCAAGAATTATTTTAGAAGTACACTTTTTAGCGCCTAACTCATTCACGGCAATCATGAAAGTAGACACCGATGTGTTGAACGAAAAGTTTTCTATATCTTCAGTGACTTTTTTAATGGTTTTATGAAGGGTTTTTAAGTGATCCTTACTTGGGTCAGAATCAATTACGACACTACCGTCCTCACTAATATAGAGCTTCCATAGTTTTTTCAGAAACCCATGAACCCCTGTAATACCGGCAGTATTCCATGGCTTATATTGCTCCAGTGGCCCTAAAAACATTTCATATAAACGAAGGGAGTCAGCGCCATATTTCTCGCAAATAGCATCTGGATTGACAACATTGTATTTAGATTTTGACATTTTCTCAACCTCTCTTTTTACCTTGAAAAGACGGTTGTCATCGGCAATAAACGTTGCTGTATTAAACTCTGATCTCCAAGACTTAAAAGCGTCTATATCCAATTCATCCGATGAGTTCACAAAAGAAACATCTGCATGTATCCACTGAATCTTTTCGTCTGTAATTTTGTCTGCAGAGATGAAAGTATTAGTACCTTCAACTCTTCCCACAAACGCACTAGTCCCTAGTATCATCCCCTGATTAATCAATTTTTTAGCAAATTCATCAACAGGAACAAAACCTAGATCAAATAAGAATTTTTGCCAAAATCGTGCATACAACAAATGGCCTGTTGCATGCTCACTTCCTCCAATATACAAATCTACTTCTTTCCAGTAATTTAAGGCCTCTGAACTCGCAAATTCATCAGAATTATGAGCATCCATATAGCGGTTAAAGTACCAAGAACTCCCCGCCCATCCAGGCATTGTGTTTAGTTCTAACGGGAAAATAGATTTATAATCAATTCGGCTATTTTCAACTACTTTATTCTTAACGGTATCCCAAGCCCAAATGTCAGCCCTTGCCAAAGGCGGCTCTCCTTGCTTAGTCGGGAGGTATTTCTCAACCTCTGGGAGCGTAATTGGCAAATGTTCCGCAGCTACCATTTGAGGCATTCCGTCCATATAGTAAACAGGGAATGGTTCTCCCCAGTAACGCTGTCTAGAAAAAACTGCATCTCTTAATCTATAATTAGTTTTACCCAAACCATGACTTTGAGCTTCTAAAGCGTCAATGGCTTTTTTTAATGCTTCTTTATAGGGCAATCCGGTTAAAAAATCACTACTTGTAATGATCGTGTTAACTTTGTCTGTGTAGGCCTCTTCACTAATGTCAGCGTCTTCAAATATATTTGGAATTTGGAGGTTAAAGTGTTTAGCAAAGTCATAATCTCTTTGGTCGCCACAAGGCACAGACATAACTGCCCCTGTTCCATAACCTGCCAATACATAATCTCCAACCCAAACCGGAACTGGTTCCTTGGTAAATGGATGTTCGGCATACGCCCCAGTAAACACGCCTGATATGCTTTTCACATCCGCCATTCGCTCACGCTCACTTCGCTTGGCAGTTGCGAGAACGTAAGCCTCAACTGCTGCTTTTTGTTCAGCTGTAGTGATCTGATTGACCAATTCATGCTCTGGTGCTAAGGTCATAAAAGAAACACCAAAAATAGTGTCTGGACGGGTTGTGAAAACCTCAATAGTGGCGTCATAATCCTTTATATTAAACAAGACCGAAGCGCCAATAGATTTTCCAATCCAATTTCGCTGACTTTCTTTCAAAGCATCTGTCCAATCAATTGTATTGAGCCCTTGAAGAAGCCGCTCCGCATAAGCAGAAATTCGCATGCTCCACTGGGTCATTTTTTTCCTAACTACTTGGTAGCCTCCACGTTCCGAAACGCCGTCAATAATCTCATCATTAGCCAAGACGGTCCCTAATTCTGGACACCAGTTGACCTCGGTTTCAGCCAAATATGTTAATCGATATTGTAATAATATTTCTTGTTGTTGCTTTGGAAGGAAAGCATTCCACTGGTCGGCACTAAACGCAAATGTAGAGTCATTACAGACTGCTTGAACATTACTATTCCCTTCACTTGCAAACAGATGAATAAGTGAGCTAATAGGCGTTGCTTTATCAGTCGATTTATTATACCAAGAATTAAATAATTGAATGAAAATCCATTGGGTCCATTTATAATATTCTGGAGAAGAGGTTCGAACCTCTTTTGACCAATCAAAAGAAAAGCCCATTTGATCGAGTTGACGTCGATAGGTTTTTATATTTGCTTCAGTCGTAACCGCTGGATGTTGCCCCGTTTGAATGGCATACTGTTCTGCTGGTAACCCAAAACTATCATAGCCTTGTGGATGTAATACATTGAATCCCTTATGACGCTTATAACGGGCATAAATATCTGAAGCAATATAGCCTAAAGGGTGCCCAACATGAAGTCCCGCACCACTTGGATAAGGGAACATGTCTAAGACATAATATTTAGGTTTACTTGAAGTACTTTCGGCCTGAAACGTTTTGTTTTCAGACCAGTATTTTTGCCACTTAGCTTCAATTTCATTGAAATTGTAAATCATATCAACATCATTATAACCACAAATTTACGCTTTATTTAGCAAGTAAAAAACTATGTTTAATGAAACAGCTACACAAAGGAATATTAATTTGTTTTCAGGGAAATACTAGCCTTTTAAGTAAGTTTTTTTATACTTTTACAATTGTAAGACATTAACCATGAGTTCATCATTTGAAAAACATCAAAAACGCCGCTTAATTTCGTCCTATTTTTCAGTCGTTATTAGCATTGCGCTAGTCCTTTTTTTACTTGGCTCGCTGGGATTATTAGTCCTAAACGCAAAATCTATTTCTGATAACTTTAAAGAACAAGTTATTCTTACTATTTACTTAGAGGACAGTTCTAAAGACGTTGAAATAAAACAACTTGAAAAAAGCCTCGCTTTTTCTGAATATATAAAACAAACAGAGTTTGTTTCTAAAGAGTCAGCGGCAGACTTCATGAAGCTTGAATATGGTGAAGACTTTTTGGATGACATAGGATACAACCCTTTAAAAAACTCGATGCAAGTTAACTTAAAAGCAAGTTACGTGACTACTAGACGCTTAGATAGCATCTCAGAAAGTAACCTAAAAAAGAATTTTGTAGAAGACATAAAATACGATAAAGACCTTGTATCACTCATGAATAGCAACGTAAAACGACTTAGTTTGTGGATTTTAATCATAAGCGGAATCTTTACAGCCATTGCGGTTTTATTAATCAACAGCTCTATTCGTCTTGCAGTGTACTCAAAACGGTTTTCTATTAAGACCATGCAAATGGTTGGTGCTACAAAAAAATTTATTCGCAGGCCTTTTATTTGGAGAAGTATACGACTCGGCATTATAGGTTCCTTAATGGCAATCATAGGGATGGCTATTGTCCTGTACTATGTAGACATCTCATTCCCTGAGTTTCAACTGATCCAAAACAAGATATCTATTGGACTCCTTTTTGCATCCATATTTTTAACAGGTATCTTAATAACTTGGTGGAGTACTTTTTTTGCTACGCAGCGCTTTTTAAACCTTAAAACCGATCAACTTTACTATTAATCATTTAGTAGATACTACTTCAATTATTTTTAATTAATTATGGGAGAACAAAAACGAAAAGAAAATAAAAAATCAACTTTTATTTTTGGAACACAAAACTACAAATGGATGTTTATAGGTCTTGGGCTAATTGCTCTAGGCTTTATTTTAATGGCTGGAGGTGGCTCCGATGATCCAAATGTGTTTAATCCTGAAATATATAACATCCAAAGAATACGAGTGGCACCTACTTTAATTTTGGTAGGGTTTGGAATTCAAATTTTTGCAATCCTAAAAGACTTTAAAAAATAAATGGATATCCTTGACAGCATCTTACTTGGTATCATTCAAGGACTGACCGAGTTCTTGCCTGTTTCATCAAGTGGACATTTAGAAATTGGCAAAGCACTGCTAGGAAACAACTCCATTGCTGAAGAGAGTTTGATTTTTACCGTTGTTCTTCATTTTGCAACAGCCTTAAGCACCTTAATTGTATTTCGGAAAGATATTGTCCTAATCATCTCACAGCTATTAAAGTTTAGATGGAACGAAGACACACAATTCATTGTTAAAATAATCATATCCATCCTGCCTGCTGGACTTGTTGGATTAATGTTTGAAAAACAATTGGAATCTCTTTTTGGAAATAATATACCTTTGGTTGGATCGATGCTAATAGTCGCTGCACTATTATTATTTTTAGCCGATCGCGCCAAGCCAACAACAAAGAAAGTTGGGTTTTGGGATGCGCTGATTATAGGCATGTCGCAAGCAGTTGCCATGCTTCCTGGAGTATCACGCTCAGGAGCTACTATATCAACCTCTGTTCTGCTTGGGAATGACAAGTCAAAAGCAG
>ENA-OQVM01005522-OQVM01005522.1-marine-metagenome-genome-assembly--contig:-NODE-5522-length-12091-cov-21.637007_pt1 | contig 12091 bp, 22 predicted proteins | sample MGYA00237776_ERZ505498 | MGnify/ENA primary metagenome ERZ505498 (study PRJEB26159, sample SAMN06265151) | marine metagenome | isolation source: Helgoland LTER site | place: Germany:Helgoland, sampling... | reverse complement strand
ACAGTAACAATCCTGCAACACCCCAGCCCTCCCCCGTCCCCTCTACCATGCCCACCTTAGCCTGTCAAGCCCCATCGGTGACCAGATCAGTCAATGCAGTCACGTGACCAGGATAGCCGATGCAGTCACAATAGATCCTGTACAGTTAATGAGGGAGTATGCTATAGGGTACTGTCACGACCTACACCGTGACCAACATAGCCAATCGAGTCACACTAATAGTTGACTACATAGTTGCTGGTATGTTACTCGCGCGCACGCGCATAATAGAATGTACTACATCAATCTAATGAATGGACACTATAACTATAACGAATAGCCCAGGTGTTGACTCTATGTGTTAACGCCCTATAATAGAACCAACAACACGGCGCGGCGAGCGCGACACATAATCAAAACAAGGCGAGACATTATGAATATTATTGAATCAGTAACCAACCGCATTGAGTCCTATCGCAAGGAATGTAAGAACCCTTGTAAAAGCTACGCCACAAAGGAAGCGGCTGAGAAGGCTGCAAACAATATAGCAAACATGGTCGGTGATCATCACATGATAGGACAGCCCGCCAACTATGTTGTGTTTTTTAATGAGGCATGGGGTCGCTGGAATGCTGCGATAGATGTTACTGGTGTTATTAATAACCCTAAAGCTACTGGCGGTTTTATTGGGCTGGCCGCGTCAAAGGGTTTTTACACTTACTAAAAATAAAACAAATCAGGCCGCGGATGGCCACAAACAAACAAGGCGAGACATTATGAATAGCGCACTAAAACGTAAACAACGCAAAGAACACCGCGACACAATCATCGCCAACGTGATAGGCTTTGCAATACTGGCGATGACTGTCGCGGCAATATATGTTATAAACTATCAAATTATACTAATCAGATACGGAGCATAGAATTATGTTAACTATTACTAAGTACCAAATAACCGTTAGCGATCTAATAAGCGACAATGCTAAACAATGGGCGCTAGATCATATTGACTATTTAAATAAGCCTATGCAATTCTTCGGCAGTAGTACAAAGCTGGAAAAGGGGTCAGATAAATATGATAGCTATGTGATGTACCTACAGCCCGCCGATAAAGTAGCAGTAAAGACGCTATGCTCGTTCGCCGCTAAAGCAGGCTGTAAAGAACCATGCTTAATAGATAGCGGTCAATTGGGTATGACTACAGGTCAGAATGCCGCAACAAAGCGCACTATATTAATGCTATTAAGACCAGACTATTTCAAGTCTAAAGTACTAGCAGAAATTGACAGAGCCGAACGCAAAGCATCAAAGCCCGATCAATTGCCCGCGTTGTTCCGCTTAAACGGTACTAGTGACCTAGATTTTAGCGATATCTACAAAGCGCGGCCTAATAGCCAGTTTTACGACTACAGCAAGGAATTAAGCAGGGTACGCAAAAATACGCTAGAAAACTATGATTTAACATTCTCTGGCAGTATGTACAGCAAACAAAGTAGAGCGGCATTGCGTAAAGCAGTCACAGCAGGTCACCGCATAGCTATGGCATTTAATACCAAGCTTATTGCAAGCGATAGTTTGACGATACCCGATAACATGGCAAACTTTGATAAAACAGATCTACGCCATTTAGACGGTAAAGTTATAGGCGCATTGACGCGCAAAGGTAGCAATAAAAAACAACGAGCAATAGATAACGGTTTAGTGAATAGCTTTTTTGTCACTCACAGCAATCTAAAGCAGTTTAACGATATTATAGCTGTAGGAGGCTAAAACATGACTATAGGAAACTGGAGAAGTCATATATTAATAAAATGCGCGGTCTGCTCAAAGCTTATGGGCCACCATAAACCGTCAACAACTGCCACTTGTGTTGATTGCGAGATACAGGAACAGATAAAAAAAAAGCAATTGATAGAGAGCTTTATAACTAGCGTTGAAGATAAACCATCACCGAACGCCACCCATTGGCAGCGATTGCGTAGAGACTACCCAGCTATTGAGCGCAAAGCCTGAAGCATTCCCCGTAGCAATCCCCCTTTTACCCTAGTTAATCGCTAGGGTATTTTTTTGCCTGCTATATAATATAAAGCGATTTAAGACTGTTTAACCCTACCCAGTACCTTAGATCATATTAGACGTTAAACGCGCTTATACGGCCATTATGACGCTTTAACGGCCATTATTGGCAACCTGTTTCCCGTAGTAGAGGCACTAGCGAGAGAGAGAACAATTATTTTCAGAGAGTGTTGCATTCCATATTGACAAGCTGTAGGATTGCATTTTTAAACCAATAGAGAGAGAGAGAACAATGGCAAACGAAACAGAGGACTATTCAGAAGTTATACAAATTCTGGGAATGACTGAAGATGCTTTTTACGACTGGCAGCAATCTTTTAAGCCTGATTATAAAATAATAAAAACTGTAGACGCCGATGGTTGGAACGAGGTTAACTGCGTTTACACCGATGGTGACGGTGGGGTAATGTTGTTTAAAGGGTTCTCTGAAATCTTTGAATGGAAGGGCATAGAGACTAGTTGCATCGGTTCTTGGTGTGACCTCTGCGTTGATACGTTTGTTTGTATAGCATACGAGATGGAAGAGGCAATGGCGAGTGTAGAAAAAACTAATAGAGAGAGAGAGCTATGAATTATTCAAGCGGAAGACACGATAACGTCCACGGCGACGAGCATTTAACACCAGAACCAAGCGACAGAGAAAACAAAGAACAATTTTATATGCTATTGCGAGACATAGTAACCAATGCAAACTACTTGGAGAAGGTGAACATGTTTACACCCGATAGCGACGACATGGAGACTGTAGAGGCTTTGCACGATTTTATGGACTATCACCTTCAGAGAGCTTTAGAGAAAGACTTTAAAGACGCTAGAGCGCGAGAGGCGTTAGAAGATAACAAATAATGATTGTAAGAAGTGCTTTAAAGTAGCGCTGAAACACTATATAGTCATTTATACATTATTTTTAAACTAAAATAAACTACGGAAACCAAAACAATGCAGAAAATTAATACTTATGTTAATAAATCGACACACAAACGACTGTTAGAGGGTCACCGCTACAGCTTAAAAGAGTTATCGTTGATATCTGGGGTTCCACATAGCACCCTACACGGTCGCATGCACTATAAAGAGAGCTTTACCGATGCAGAGATTAGACCTTCAGAGAGAGCTATAATATGGCCTCTACTGGAGACAGAGAGCGCAAAACTATCTGCAAAATGGCTTAATAGGAGGCTAGTTAATGTTTAGAGAATACATGGTAAATGGTGGTGAGTTATCGCCAGAGGTGCAAGCAGTGATGAAGGCAGCGCATGATGTCGCCAACGGCACTTTCGACGTTACTCAGGCAGCATTGTTTTATCAGATCAGTTCAGGTAAGATTGTGGACTTCATTCACGAGAGTAACGAGTACGATATGATTTTTACACGTACTAGAGAGGATAAATAATGTATTACAAAGAGATGTTTGATAGAAGCTTTAGTATCGAGTTACGCAATGGCGTTGGCTTCGATCTAGAGTTTGTTGATTCTAGACCTATATACCTGTATAACACTTTCACAGAAGAGTTGATAGTGAGACCATTTCAAGGCACTATCTTACTGATACCGCTAATGGTTATATCGTTCGGTAGAGCTTACGAGGAGATAGAAGAATGAGAAAAATACATCAACCGTGTCCAGACTGTAGCAGCTCAGATGCGTTACAGTTAAACGACAACGGCAGTTCCTTCTGCCACTCCTGCTCGGCTTACACCAGACCAGACAGTGACAACTACTCTATCGAGGTTCCACAGAATTACGAGCCAACAGCAAAGCCTAGCTTCACTGCTATAGAGAATATGTTAACCACTAGGCGTTACGAGTCTATACCCAATAGAGGGCTTACAACAGCCACAGCTAAAGCATATGGCATTCTAGATACACCAGAGAAGACGTATTTTAGTTACTACGGTGCAGACAGTGCGACAATACCTATAGCCGCTAAGGTCAGGTTACCAGATAAGCAGTTTTCTACTGTCGGAGAGTGGAAGGAAGCGCAGCTATTTGGTCAGCAATTGTTCACTGGCGGTGGTAAGTACGTCACTATCTTTGAAGGCGAGTACGATGCCGCAGCAGGCTACCAGATGCAAGGTAGCAAATACCCTTGTGTCAGTGTACGCAATGGCGCTAGTGCAGCTCTAAAAGACTGTAAGGCGGCTTACGAGTGGTTAGACACCTTCGACGCTATTGTTGTATGCTTTGATAGCGACGATGTGGGCCAGAAAGCAGCCAGAGAGGTAGCAGAGCTGTTTGGTGGTAAGTCAGCAGTGATGAAGCACCCGCCACAGTACAAAGACGCTAACGACTATCTGATGGACAACAACATCAAAGACTTCACCGCAGCATTCTGGGCGGCAGAGAAGTTTGTACCCGATGGAATCATTAACGGTGCTGCACTCTGGGAAGAGGTTAACAAGCCACTAGAGAAGTCAGCAGTCATGTACCCGTGGGATAGCCTTAACAAGCTAACATACGGCATTAGAGAGGCAGAGCTGGTGACAATCACAGCAGGTTCTGGACTAGGTAAGTCTCAATTTGTACGTGAGATAGTGTGGCACATCCTCAAAAACTCAGAAGAGAACATTGGCCTGCTATTCCTAGAGGAGAACGCCAGAAAGACAGCGTTGTCGTTGATGTCATTAGCCGCAAATAAGCCGCTACATCTACCAGACGTAGAAAGCACAGAAGAGGAACGCTGGGAAGCCTTTGAAGATACTATGGGCACTCAGAGACTGTTCTTGTTTGACCACTTCGGCAGCACCAGTATTGACAACATTGTCGCTAGGTGTCGCTACATGGCTAAGGCGCTAGACACTAAGTTTTTGTTCCTAGACCACGTTAGTATTGTTGTATCAGCTCAGAGCAACGGTGACGAGAGAAAAGCTCTGGATGAGATATGCACAAAGCTGCGTATGCTAGTACAGGAAACAGGTATAACATTGTTTATGGTTAGCCATCTAAAGCGACCAGACGGCAAAGGCCACGAAGAGGGTGCAGCCAGTTCACTGTCACAGCTCAGAGGCTCTGCATCCATCGCACAGCTATCAGACATGGTGATAGGACTAGAGCGTAACGGTCAGGCTGATGATCCTATAGAGCGCAACACCACCAACGTGAGAGTGCTAAAGAATCGCTTCTGTGGCACTACAGGCAAAGCGGGTGGGTTGTTATTTGACGCTAACACTGGTAGAATGAACGAAATCAGAGAGGAAGCCCTGTAATGAGATGTTTAGCGTGTAATAAGGCATTAACGGATTTTGAGTCTACAAGAAAGTCAGCACAGAGTGGCGATTATTTAGATATGTGCAATGGTTGCTACTTTTACACCGACAATGAAATAAACACAATCGACAGAGAAGACCTACGGTCGGAATCAGATAACATACTGGAGAGTCAAGAATATGAGCAAGATTGGAAGCTGGGTAGTTGACCTACAAGAGCGTAAAGCTCAAATAAGACACACAAACCCTTACGACAGACACAGCAACAAAGAACCTAAAGCGAGTCAGTATTATGTTGATTACACTAGATATAGAAACCAACACTAAGCACGACATAATCTGGGTGGTAGTAACTCAGGACGTAGACACTGGCGAGATGCTAGAACACTACAGTGCTGAGACGCTGGAGCCTGTATTACGTGACTCGATTGGCGTTATTGGTCACAATATCATAGGCTTTGACGCGCCAGTGCTAGAGAAGCAGTGGGGATTGACCATTGATCCTAGCAAGCTCAAAGACACACTAGCACGCAGCAGGCTGTGGAACCCGTCACTAGAGGGTGGACACAGTTTAGCTTCGTGGGGTGAGCGTTTCGGTGACCAGAAGATAGACTTTAGCGACTATGACGGTGGACTGTCAGACGAGATGGTAGTGTATTGCAGACAAGACGTAGCACTAACCACCAGACTCTACAAGCACTTAAACAAATGTTTTAAAGACGAGGGATTCAGCCAACAATGCGTAGATTTAGAAGAGCAGGTGTTCATCATTATGGCGCAGCAGGAGCGCAACGGCTTCATGCTCAACGTAGAACAAGCCAGCTCGCTCTGGGTAGAACTGAACTACAAGATGCTACAGATAACAGCAGACCTACAGAAAGTGTTCCCACCGATAGTGGAGGAGCGTTGGAGCGAGAAGACAGCAAAGCGCCTGAAGGATAAGGTAACAGAGTTTAACGTAGGATCTCGTAAGCAGATAGCTGAGAGGTTACAGAGCGTAGGTGTAAAGTTTAAGAAGAAGACAGACAAGGGCGCTATCATTGTCAACGAGAAGGTCTTGGAAGGCATTGACATACCAGAAGCTAAGATGATCTACGAGTATCTAATGCTACAGAAACGCACCGCACAGATAGATTCATGGTTATCCTTTCAGAAGGACGGCAGAGTTCACGGTAGAGTGATTACCAACGGTGCAGTGACAGGTAGAATGACGCATCACAGCCCTAACATGGCTCAAGTGCCGTCAGTGTCTGCACCGTATGGCAAAGAGTGTAGATCGTTCTGGTGTGTACCTGAGCATTACAAACTTGTAGGCATAGACGCTAGTGGTTTAGAACTACGTATGCTGGCACATTACATGCGCGACGATAACTACACCAACGAGATACTGAGCGGTGACATCCACACAGCTAACATGAAAGCAGCAGGCTTAGACTCACGCCCGCAAGCGAAAACATTCATATATGCTTTTCTTTACGGCGCTGGCGCAGCAAAGATAGGTCAGATAGTTGGAGGTGGTTATAAGGAAGGTGAGAAGCTGATCAATTCTTTCCTACGCAATACACCAGCACTAGACAATCTTAAAAAGCGTGTAGCAAACTTCGCCAGCAGCGGCACACTACCCTCGTTAGACGGTAGACGCTTACGAGTGAGAAGCGAACACGCAGCATTAAACACATTGCTACAAGGCGCTGGTGCTGTCGTAATGAAGCAGGCACTGGTGTTGTTAATACAAGCGTTAGACACGTACAGGATACCGTACAAGTTAGTAGCTAACGTACACGATGAGTTCCAGATAGAAGTACCAGAGTTCTTTGCACACACTGTAGGCAAAGCAGCAGTAAAGGCTATCAGAGATGCAGGCGATGTACTAGAGTTACGCTGCCCTCTCGATGGTGAATACAACGTAGGAAACAATTGGGCTGAAACCCATTGACAAAACCATACCAAAAATGGTATAATATATGTAGATCAGTTGTGATCTAAAACAGCAAGTAAACGCAACATTTCAATCAAAGGTGATAGTATGAACGAAGCAAAACCAGTAACAGTAAACGCAGACATGATGTGGTCTAACCTTAACGAAGTGAACCGTATGTCAGGTAAGTTTCAAGTAGACCTAGCTCAACTGTCTAAAGCAGCAGTAGAAGCTCTTGAGATGCAAGGCTTGAATGTACGCAGCAAAGACGGTCAGGGCAGCTTCATTACCTGTAAGTCTAGCCACCCTATCCGCATCTACGACACAGACGGTGCTGAGATCCAAGGCATCCTAGTAGGTAACGGCTCTAAAGCTAAAGCAGTAATCAGTACCTATGACTGGAAGTCGCCAGCAGGACAAGCAGGACGCAGCCCTACACTGCTAAAGCTAGTAGTAACAGACTTGATTCCATACAGCGGCGGCGCAGCAGAAGTTGCTGAAGTCAATTTGGAAGAAGCTTTGTGATTTTAATTGATGCAGACATACTGGTCTACCGTGTAGGTTGGTCGTGCAATGAGAAGTCTGAGAGCGATGCTATCAATAAGATGGACGATTTAATCGAAGACATCCTAGGTCAGCTTAGTGCTGATAAGGAAACCTCACACTATGTTCTGTATCTAACTGGTCGTGGCAATTTCAGGACAGAATATGCCACTACCGCCATCTACAAAGGCAACAGGAAAGATAAGGAAAAGCCAGTACACATCCAATTACTCAGGCAACACCTTATCGACAACTGGGCTGCTGTTGTCACCGAAGGCGAAGAAGCAGACGATGCTATCGCCATTGCAGGAACGAAGCACGGTGACAAAACTATTATGGTATCTCTGGATAAAGACTTTGATCAGATTCCAGGATGGCACTATAACTTTGTAAAGAAGAAGCGTTACTACGTTACACCAGAAGAAGGTATGCTGTTCTTCTACCGCCAGATACTGATGGGTGACCGCATTGATAACATCATAGGCATCTATGGCATCGGTGAGAAGAAGTCAGCTAAGCTGCTAGAGGACTGTGTTACTGAGCAGGACTACTACAGCAAATGCGTAGAGATGTATGACGGAGACGAAGACAGAGTGATAGAGAATGGTAGGATGCTCTGGCTTAGACGCTACGATGGCGAGATATGGAGCTTTAAAAGTGAGGAATAACGGTAGATGGACAGAGGCGAGGTTTAAGTCCTTCATCATCTCAGCACTGCGAGGCGCTCACGGTAAATGGGGCGTTAAGCACGATGCTAAGAAGACAGCTTGGGTAGAACGTGGTAAATACCAATGTGCTAACTGTAATAAGATTGGGCCAGCCACACTACCACCGCTAGAAGGACGAACTCGTAAACGTAACAACGCAGCAGTTGATCATATAGATCCAGTAGTTAACCCTGAAGTCGGCTTCGTAGATTGGAACACCTACATAAGCAGAATGTTCCTAGAAGCGTCAGGCTATCAAGTGTTGTGTTACAAGTGCCATGCTGAGAAGACAGCAGTAGAGCGCAAGAGGAGAAAGAAATGAATCAATTAGATATGCTATCGAGAACCACTGATCCTGAAACAAGTAGAGAAGCTGCTAGACAAATGATAGAGTCTGGTGCATTAAACGCACAGAGTCAGTTTGTTTACTCAGTATTAGCAGACAACCAAGGCTTAACTAGCAGGGAACTAGCTGATATAGGAGGTGGTGATGTACACCAACAAAGAGCTAGGTTTTCTCGAAGACTTCCTGATTTAGTAAAGAGAGGCGTAGCTACACAAGGAGAAGCACGTATTTGCAAAGCCTGTAAAAGAACTTGCGTCACTTGGTTCTTAACTGACGAGGTTGCTTATAATGACTAAGCATCTAGTAATACCAGACACACAGGTTAAACCAGATCACCCTATTGAGCATCTACGTTGGGCTGGTCAGTACGCAGCGGATAAGAAGCCAGACGTTATCATACACATTGGCGACCACTGGGACATGCCTTCACTGAGCAGCTATGACGTAGGCACACGCAGCTTTGAAGGTAGACGCTATACTAAGGACATCGCCGCTGGTATCGCAGGCATGGAAGCATTCATGGAGCCTATCAAGGAAGAGCAACAGCGTCTGATCCGTAACAAAGACAAGCGTTGGAATCCTCGCATGGTGTTCACTCTTGGTAATCACGAGAACCGCATCGAGAGAGCTATTAACGCTGATCCAAAGCTAGACGGTTTAATTAGCTACAGGGATTTTCAGTTAGAAGAGTTTGGCTGGGAAGTTTATCCATTCCTAGAGCCTGTGATCATTGACGAAATAGCTTACGCACACTACTTCACCAGTGGCGTTATGGGACGGCCTGTAAGCTCTGCTAAGCTAATGTTGCAGAAGAAGTATATGAGCTGCATCATGGGCCACGTACAGGACAGAGACATAGCCTATGCACGCAAAGCAGACGGTACTAACATGCTAGGGTTGTTTGCAGGTATCTACTACCAACACGACGAAGATTACCTAACACCACAGACTAACGGTAGCTGGTCAGGTATTTGGATGTTGAATGAAGTTGCTAATGGTGGTTGCGATGAACTACCAGTTAGTATAAACTACTTGAGAGATAAGTACGGAGACTAAGATGGCTCTCACATATTATGATTTGCTAGGCAGAATGAAGCTGATAGACGAGATAACACTCATAGAGATACTAGAAGTAACCTCAGAAGAGTTAGTAGACTTGTTCAGCGACAGAATTAACGATAGGTTTAACGAATTAGTAGAGGATTTTGAAGATGAGTATTAATGACGCAACACGGTTTGATTGGGATCGTTTACGAGAAGCACATCCACCGCTTGAACGAGAACCCGATGACACACGGGCTGAGTTACCACATAAACTGCATGCCCCACTGCTTGATAAGTACATTGCACTAGCTAACGAAGAGCAACGACAGCAAGACTTATTAAAATCTCTGTGGGACGATGAGGAAGAAGCCGCCCATAGTTCTTGGGATAATGAAGTAGAGGATGTAGTCAATAACCCTGACCACTACAACACAGGGCGTATTGAATGTATCGAAGCTATTAGAGAATCTATGTCTTCTGAAGCCTACGCGGGCTACCTCAAGGGCAACTGCATGAAGTATCTATGGCGCTATGACTACAAAGGCAAGCCTATTGAAGACCTTGAGAAAGCACAGTGGTACTTAGCTAAACTCTTAATAGAACTGGTGTTTGAGGACGAAGAGTAATGCAAGATGAACTGGAGTATCGAGATGAAAGTTAAGATGTACACACTAATACAACAGATAGTCGAGCAAGGTACATATGCAGGTTATCATAGGGCGCACAAGCATACCGATACCCCTGATGAATATACAACAGCAAACTGCATTGCTGAATACATAATGAATGGCTTTGATGAAGCATTTGAGTTTGATATGGAGGAATAGTAATGAAAAAGAAACTTAAATACTTTAGTCTTGGTATTCTAAATTTAATTATCTCACCGGTCTATGTTCCAGCTTTAATTCTCTGGCAAGAGAGAGATGAGATAAAAGACTTTTACTTACAATGCTTCAAAGCAATTACATTTAAGGATATATAGAATGATGGATCAGTATCAACAGTTTATACACAAGAGCCGATACGCACGATGGATACCTGAAGAGAAACGTAGAGAGTCTTGGCATGAAACAGTCAACCGTTACGTAGGCTTCTGGAAAGACCGTGGACAGATAGACGAGAAGACAGCTTTAAAGTTGTTTAACTCTATCCATAACCTAGAAGTAATGCCTTCAATGCGCTGCATGATGACAGCAGGTGTAGCACTGGACAAGGATAATGTAGCAGGATACAACTGTAGCTACTTACACATTGACTCACCCCGTAGCTTTGACGAGCTGATGTATGTGCTGATGTGTGGTACAGGTGTAGGGTTTAGTGTTGAACGTAACTACATCAACAAGCTACCAGAGATTGCAGAGAGCTTCCATAAGACTGACAGTGTTATCATGGTAAGTGACAGTAAGATTGGTTGGGCCTCAGCATTCCGTGAGCTTATTGCTATGCTCTATGCTGGCAAGATACCGCAGTGGGATGTCAGTAGAGTACGTGGTGCAGGCGAGCGACTAAAGACTTTCGGTGGTCGTGCTTCAGGGCCAGAGCCTTTGATTGATTTGTTTAACTTCTGTATCGAAGTGTTCCAGAAGGCTAAGGGTCGTAAGCTAACCAGTATTGAGTGTCATGATATTGTTTGTAAAATTGCTGATATTGTAGTTGTAGGTGGTGTACGTAGGTCTGCACTGATAAGCCTCTCTAACCTCTCAGATCAACGTATGGCTAAGGCTAAGTCAGGACAGTGGTGGTTAGACGAAGGGCACAGAGCGTTAGCTAACAACAGCGTAGCGTACACTGAGAAGCCTGACTTCCAAGCATTCCTGTCAGAGATGCAGACGATGTACGAGAGTAGAGCTGGTGAGCGTGGTATCTTTAGTCGTGTAGCAGCACAGAAGATTGCAGGACGCAATGGCCGCAGAGATAATACCTACGAGTTCGGGACTAACCCATGCTCTGAGATCATCCTACGGAGTAATCAGTTCTGTAACCTGTCAGAGATTGTTGTACGGGCAGATGACACACTAGAGACACTGAAGGCTAAGTCAGAGATAGCGGCTATCATTGGTACACTACAGGCTACGTTGACGGACTTTAGATACCTACGTAACTGTTGGAAGAAGAACACAGAGGAAGAGGCTTTGCTAGGCGTTAGTATGACAGGTATTATGGATCACTACCTGTTGAGCAAAGGTAACTCACCGGACTTAGTTAAATGGTTGGAGGAAGTAAGAGATGTCGCTGTCGAAACTAACAAGGTATGGGCTGAGAAACTTGGAAT
>ENA-OQVM01005520-OQVM01005520.1-marine-metagenome-genome-assembly--contig:-NODE-5520-length-12095-cov-2.854385_pt1 | contig 12095 bp, 11 predicted proteins | sample MGYA00237776_ERZ505498 | MGnify/ENA primary metagenome ERZ505498 (study PRJEB26159, sample SAMN06265151) | marine metagenome | isolation source: Helgoland LTER site | place: Germany:Helgoland, sampling... | reverse complement strand
AACTCCGAAGGCGAACGCTTTATGGAGCGTTATGCGCCGAATTACAAAGACCTTGCCCCGCGTGACTATGTCAGCCGCTGCATGACGATGGAAATCCGCGAAGGGCGCGGTGTGGGTGCCAACAAAGACCACATCCACCTGAACCTGAACCATTTGCCTGCATCTGCTTTGGCCGAACGTCTGCCCGGTATTTCCGAATCTGCGCGTATTTTCGCAGGCGTTGATGTGACCAAAGAAGCGATCCCAGTATTGCCGACTGTGCACTACAACATGGGCGGTATTCCGACGAACTATCATGGCGAAGTGCTGAACCCGACCAAGAAAGACCCGACCGCAATTGTTCCCGGCCTGATGGCTGTGGGCGAAGCGGGTTGTGCCTCTGTGCATGGTGCGAACCGTTTGGGATCAAACAGCTTGATCGACCTTGTGGTCTTTGGCCGTGCGGCCGCGATCCGTGCAGGCGAAGTAGTAGACCGCAAAGCCCCCAACCCGACATTGAGCCAAGCGTCGGTTGATGCGTGCTTTGACCGTTTTGACGGTTTGCGTCACGCTAAAGGCAGCGTAGGCGCACCAGAATTGCGTTTGGAAATGCAACAGGCGATGCAGGCTGATGCGGCGGTATTCCGCACCGATAAAACGCTGGCCGAAGGCGTCGAAAAGATGACCAAGATCGCCGGCAAAATGGATGATCTGTTTGTCACTGACCGCAGCATGGTCTGGAACAGCGACCTGATGGAAACACTGGAGTTGACCAACCTTATGCCAAACGCACTGGCCACGATTGTTGGTGCCGAAGCACGCAAGGAAAGCCGTGGCGCACATGCGCACGAGGATTATTCGACCCGTGATGACAAAAACTGGCGGGTACACACAATCAGCCATGTTGATGGTGCAAAGGTGAAACTCAGCTACCGCCCCGTCATCACCAAAGGCCTGACCACAGAAGCCGAAGGCGGTATTTCAGAGGCCAAGATTGCCCCGAAAGAGCGGACATTCTAATGCGTTTGCTTTGCACATTGGGTGGAGCAGCGATGCTACTATCCGGCTGCTTGCAGGACCTTGGTCCTGCGGGTGATGTGCTCGCGCGGGATGTCGCAAAAGGTGTTGTTAATTCTGTGGTGCAAACCCGGTTTCCGGGCGTGAATGCGGCACCTTATACGGATTGCATCATCGACAACGCAACTGGGCCAGAGATCGTCCAGATCGCCGAAGCAGCCGTTTTGGGGACATCGCAGGCAACCACGGACCTTGTCGTGGGCATTGCCGGTCGACCCGATACGGTGCGTTGCGCGCTGAATAGCTCGCTTGGATTACAAGGATTGGTTCTATGATGCGTTTTGTCCCATTGATCGCCTTAGTTGCGGCAACCGCCTGCGCACCAATGACCCCAGAGCGCGCCGCAGATCGCTGCGAAGAACGCGCGCGCGCCGCACAGGGGCCAGAGATCGGCCTGACGATGGGTGTGAGCAACCAAACGGGCGTATTTGGTGGCGCGAGCCTTGGAATTAGCACAGATGCGATCATGGGTCGCGATCCTTTGGCTGTCTACGAAAGCTGTGTGATGAATTTGACCGGTGAACTCCCGATCCGGCCTGCGCGTTTGCGCGATATTTAAGCTACGCGAGAAAAGAGAAGAATATGGTACAACTGACACTTCCAAAGAATTCCCGCATGAACGTGGGCAAGACCTGGCCAAAGCCAGAGGGCGCGACCAACCTGCGTAAGGTTCAAGTCTATCGCTGGAACCCGGATGATGGCAAAAATCCGCAGCTGGATACCTATTTTGTCGATATGGATAGCTGTGGTCCGATGATTTTGGACGCGCTGATCAAGATCAAGAACGAGACTGACCCAACGCTGACATTCCGTCGCTCTTGCCGTGAAGGGATTTGCGGGTCTTGTGCGATGAACATCGACGGGATCAATACGCTGGCCTGTATTTACGGCATGGACGAAGTCAAAGGCGACGTGAAGATTTATCCGCTGCCGCACATGCCTGTCATCAAGGACTTGATCCCTGATCTGACCCATTTCTACGCCCAGCATGCATCTGTAATGCCGTGGCTTGAGACGAAAACAAACCGCCCCGCCAAAGAGTGGAAGCAGTCGATTGATGACCGCAAAAAGCTGGATGGCCTTTATGAATGTGTGATGTGCGCGTGTTGTTCCACGTCCTGCCCATCATACTGGTGGAATGGCGATCGGTACCTTGGACCAGCCGCTTTGTTGCATGCTTACCGCTGGATTATCGACAGCCGCGATGAGGCCACAGGCGAGCGTTTGGATGAATTGGAAGATCCGTTCAAGCTGTACCGCTGCCACACCATTATGAACTGTGCAAAGACGTGCCCGAAGGGTCTGAACCCTGCTGCCGCGATTTCGCACATCAAAGGTATGATGGTTGAACGGGTCGTTTAGATCATACTAACGGAATGAAAAACGCCGCCCCGATGAGGGCGGCGTTCTGCGTTTAGCAATAGCGTTCAGGTGCTTTCGATTGCCCTTCGCTATAGCGATCACCCCATGCCCATCCGACGGGCAAGACAGCGTCGATCTTGGCGACCAGATCAGGTGTCATGTCGATTTGATCCGCACCCTCCCAATCGCCGACGTGTGCTGCCGTGCGACTGCCCGGAATAGGGATCACATGATCGCCTTGCGCCAAAAGCCAAGCCAGCGCCAAAGCAGGAGCGCTGTGCCCGTATTCTGCGGCGAGTGTCTGAAACGCCTGCGCACGGGATCTGTTTTGCGCCCAATTGGGGGCTTGAAACCGCGGCATCTCCAAGCGGAACGCGCCAAAGTCCGAATGCGAGGGGTCAATAGCACTGCGTCCGAAAACACCCCGTGCCAAAGGCGAGAATGGGATGAAAGCCACGCCCAAGCGCCCGCATTCTTGCAGCAAGCCCAATTCTGGTAGGCGTGTCCAAAGTGAGTATTCATTTTGCACCGCGCTGACAGGCGTAACCGCATGCCCACGGCGCAGCGTTGTTGGGGATATCTCTGACATGCCCCAGCCGCGGATTTTTCCGGCCTCAATCATCCGGCCCATAAAGCCCGCGACATCTTCTACGGGAACTGCGGGCTCGCGGCGGTGGATGTAGAACAGGTCAACGTAGTCAACGCCAAGGCGTTTGAATGATCCTTCCAACTCAGCTTCGAGATAGGCAGGATCGTTGCTGACGGGGTGTTTGCCATCGCGCGTGATACTGGCCTTGGTGGCGATGCTTGGCTTGTGACCGCGCGAAGCGAGCCAACGACCCATGACTTCTTCTGAAGTGTAAGGGCCGTAGATGTTCGCCGTGTCAAAATGGGTCATGCCCATGTCCCAAGCCTTGTCGAGAACGGCAAAGCTGTCGGCTTCATTCGTGGGGCCTGTCAGCCCGCCAAACGACATGCATCCCAGACCCAATGCGCCAACATGCGGACCAGCGGCTCCTAACTTGCGCTGTTTCATTTGAAAGCTGCCGTCAAAGCGATTTCGACCATATCACCAAAGGACCGTTCGCGATCTTCTGCAGGCAGGGCTTCGTGCGTGATCAGGTGGTCGCTGACCGTCAGTACAGCCAAGGCGCGGCGACCGTGGCGGGCGGCGAGGTTATATAGCTCTGCCGCTTCCATCTCGACGCCCAAAATTCCGTGGCGGATCATCTGTTCGTTCAGATCGGGGCGTTCGTCGTAAAACACGTCCGAAGAATAAATGCCGCCCACATGGGTTGGCACGCCTTTTGCCTTTGCGGCGTCGTGGGCCGCGGCAAGCAACCCATAGTCCGCGCAGGGCGCAAAATTCAGTTCTTTGAAAATACCGCGTGACGGTGTGGATAGCGTGGATGCTGTCATCGCGAGGATCACATCGCGGATGCCGACGTGATCTTGCATGCCGCCGCAGGACCCAATGCGGATCAGCGTTTGCACGTCATAGTCTTGGATCAATTCATTGGCGTAGATGGACAAGGACGGCATGCCCATTCCAGAGCCTTGGATCGTGACCGGATGGCCGTTCCAAGTGCCGGTAAAGCCCAGCATGCCGCGCACTTCGTTGATGCAGCGCGCGTCTTTGAGAAAAGTCTCTGCGGCCCATTTCGCGCGATGTCGCCTTTTTCCGCGCCGATATGGATAGTCATAGGTGGGCCTCCGATATGTAAGAGGCCCAGTTTATGTCACATCGCCGCAAAGGTGAAACCTAGATTTCCATCGCGTCAGGTGTAATGCCTGCGGCAATTGCACCTTTGAACCAGTCAGGTTGGCGTCCTTTGCCGGTCCATGTCTGTGCGGCGTCCGAAGGGTTCTGGTATTTCGGCGCGGAGATCTTTTTGGGACCTGTCTTGGCTTTGCGCGGTGCCGCCTCGCCAGTGATTTCGGCCAGCGAAAAACCATGCGCTGCCGCGGCTTTTTCGGCAGCGAGAAGTGCGGCCTTTTTGTCTGCGGCAGATAGTTTCGCGAGTGCCTTTTCGACATTCAGCTTGAGTTTTTCCAACTCTTTTCGCGACATATTTTTGAGTTCAAATTTCATTATCTTATTCTCCCGTTTTTTGGGAACAGGCAATAGCAGCAGTTTTTACGTGGGCCACCCTCAAAGTGAAGCACCTATACTAAAGCGTAAAAAATCGCCGGCTATTCTGCCGCAACAGAGCGCGGATCAACCAATGTAACGATATCTGCCATGATCTTATTCAATTCGAAATCCTTCGGCGTGTAGACTTTCGCTACACCCATGGCGCGCAATTCACGCGCGTCGTCTTCGGGAATAATACCGCCTGCAATCACCGGAATATGGGTGATACCTGCGGTATTCAAACGCGCCATCACATCGCGCACGAGTGGAATATGCGAGCCGGACAAAATGGACAGGCCAATAACATGCACATCGCCATTTTGGGCCGCACTCACGATTTCTTCGGGGGTCAGCCGAATACCTTCATAGTCAATATCCATTCCGCAATCACGGGCACGGGTTGCGATTTGCTCTGCCCCGTTGGAATGGCCATCCAATCCCGGCTTTCCGACAAGGAACTTGAGGCGACGACCCAAGGCTGCACTGACCAGATCGACCTGTTCGCGCAACTCCTCTAGCCCTTCGGTGCGGTTTGACTGATTGCTGCTGACGCCAGTTGGCGCGCGGTATTGCCCGAAAACACTGCGGATCACGTCCGACCATTCGCCTGTTGTGACACCTGCGCGCGCACATAGAATTGATGGCGGCATAACGTTGCTGCCGTCTTTTGCGGCTGCACGCAGGGCACCAAGTGCTGCTTGAACGGCATTGTCATCGCGTGCCGATTTCCATTTGGATAAACGGTCCAGCTGATCGGCTTCGGCTTGTGGATCGGCAATCATGATTGCGTCGTCGCCAGCTGTCAGCGGTGAAGGTTCGCCCGCTTGCCATTTGTTCACGCCAACAACGATTGTGTCACCGCGTTCAATACCGCCGATGCGCGCTGCGTTGCTTTCTACAAGTCGGGATTTCATATAGGCAATCGCGCCTACTGCGCCACCCATGCCGTCGATCTGCGCCAATTCAGCACGCGCACCTTCTTTGAGTTCATTTACTTTGCGGTCAATTGCGGGGTTTCCGTCGAATAGATCGTCAAATTCCAAAAGGTCTGTTTCATAAGCCAGAATTTGTTGCATCCGCAGTGACCATTGCTGGTCCCAAGGGCGGGGCAACCCCAATGCTTCGTTCCATGCAGGCAATTGCACTGCGCGTGCACGGGCATTTTTCGAAAGCGTCACCGCAAGCGTTTCCAGCAGAATACGGTAGACGTTATTTTCGGGTTGCTGTTCGGTCAATCCAAGCGAATTAACCTGTACGCCATACCGGAAGCGGCGATATTTCGCGTCTTCGACATTATAGCGTGTTGCGCAAATCTCGTCCCAAAGCTCTACGAATGCGCGCATTTTGCACAACTCAGTCACGAACCGAATTCCGGCATTTACGAAAAACGAAATGCGACCCACCATCGCGGGGAAATGTTCGGCGGGTACTTTGCCTTTCAGATCGTCCAGAACGGCGGTGGCGGTGGCCAATGCAAAGGCGAGTTCTTCCTCGGGTGTCGCTCCGGCTTCTTGCAAGTGATAGGAACACACGTTCATCGGGTTCCATTTGGGCAGGTGTTCACGGGTGTAGGCGGCGACGTCCGTGATCATGCGAAGCGATGGTTCTGGCGGGCAGATGTAAGTGCCGCGCGACAGGTATTCCTTGATGATGTCGTTTTGCACGGTGCCTTGCAGCGCGCTGATGTCGGCACCTTGTTCTTCGGCTACGGCGATATAAAGCGACAGCAACCAAGGGGCGGTCGCGTTGATCGTCATAGACGTGTTCATCTGATCGAGCGGAATATCGTCAAACAAGGCGCGCATATCGCCCAAGTGGTTGACAGGCACACCAACTTTGCCGACCTCGCCTTTCGCCAAGATATGATCGCTGTCATAGCCCGTTTGCGTTGGCAGATCGAAGGCAACCGAGAGTCCGGTTTGGCCCTTGGCAAGGTTGCCGCGATACAGCGCATTCGATGCTTTCGCGGTAGAGTGACCTGCATATGTCCGAAACAGCCAAGGGCGATCTTTCTGCGGTTGCGACATACGGGGTACTCCTGAATCAATTTGGGTAATTTAATTACTCATGGAGGTGTTTATCGGACATTTTGTGGCGCTGTCAATTCGCTGCGTTGCGGCATGACGGGATTTACCTTCCCCGCGTTCCCTGTCACGTTCAAGATATGACGCAAACTGTCTCTATGCCCGTCTGGGTTTTTGTTTTGATTCTCCTGTTTGCAGGGGTCACTTTTGCGTCCCACTTCTTATTCCCGTCTGTACGGTGGTTCTTCCGCAAACGTGCAGAGCGGGTGATTGCAAAGGTTAACAAGCGGCTGCAGCGCCCGATTGAACCGTTCAAGTTGGCATTGCGTTATGATATGATCCAACGCCTGCTTTATGACCCGCAAGTCACGCAGGCGATTGTTGAACATGCCCGCAGCGAGAAGATCCCCGAGAACGTAGCGTTCGAGCAGGCGCGTCGCTATGCTCGTGAAATTGTCCCATCGTTTTCGGCGACTGCTTACTTCGGTGTTGGTATCCGGTTGGCGCGCTGGCTTTCAAAGTCGCTCTACCGGATCAAGCTGGGCACATTTGACCGCAAGCGCCTTGAGAAAATCGATCCAGATGCCGCGGTTATCTTTGTCATCAACCACCGCAGTAACATGGACTACGTGTTGGTAACGTATCTGGCGGCCAACGCTGGTGCGCTGTCTTATGCAGTCGGGGAATGGGCGCGGGTCTGGCCGTTGTCGGCGGTTATTCGGGCGATGGGCGCTTATTTCATCCGGCGCAGATCGCGCGGCGCGCTGTATCGCAAGGTGCTTGCGCGTTATGTGCAGATGGCCACACGTGGCGGCGTGAGCCAAGCTGTGTTCCCCGAAGGTGGGCTAAGTTTGAACGGTTTGCTTGCCCCGCCCCGTATGGGTTTGCTGAATTATATTGTCGAAGACTTTGACCCCGCCGCACGCGAAGTGATCTTTGTGCCGGTCGCGATTAACTACGACCGCGTGCTTGAGGATACGATCCTGATCAAGGCCGATCAATCAGGAACGCGCCGTTTCAAGCCGTCGATGTTTGCTGTTTTCAGACGCGTGGGACGCCACATTATCTTGCGCATCACGCGGCGGTTTCGTGGATTTGGGGTGGCATCTGTTAGCTTTGGAGAGCCGCTTGAACTGTCGAAATACCATGTTGAAGGTGACAGCGACCTGACGCATGCAATCGCGAATGAACTGATGCAGCGTATCGCCAACGTGACCCCTGTTCTGGCGGTTCCGTTAGTGTCCCGTCACATTCTAAACAGTGAACCAATCCTGATTCCCGATCTGGAAGCGGCTGTGACGCGGTCGCTAGCATCGTTGAATGAGCGCCGTGTGCCCTGTCCGCGCCGAAAGTCAGGGGAGGTCGTGAAAGATGCGATGAGCCGTTTGACGGCCCGTGGCCTTGTCGTGGAATCAGATGCAGGTGTCAGTGTCACCGACCAAGGGCGGGCTGTATTGACCTTCTATGCGAACTCGATAGCGCATCATTTTGATGCAGTTGCAGCAAAAACGGACGAAATTGCTGCAGTTGCAGGGTAATTAAATTACAAAACTGGACCGTAATGGGTTGCAAAGTTACTTTGCGATCTTGTATCCATTTCCCAACGGCATCGATTCTGCGGTGCGGCGAAATTTGAAAACTGAGTGATGGAGACCGAGATGGCCCTTGACCAATCTGCCCACGGGGCAACTTATGCAGCGCCCGAAAAAGATCTTTATGACATGGGCGAAATGCCTCCGTTAGGTTACGTTCCCGGACAGATGCACGCATGGACGATCCGCCGCGAACGCCACGGAGAGCCTGATAAGGCCTTCCAGTTGGAAGTTGTCGATTGTCCCAAGCCCGATAGCAACGAAGTCTTGGTGTTGGTTATGGCCGCTGGCGTAAATTACAATGGTGTCTGGGCAGGCCTCGGCGTGCCGATCAGTCCTTTTGACGTGCACAAGGCAGAGTTTCACATTGCAGGCTCTGATGCCGCTGGCATCGTTTGGGCCGTTGGTGACAAGGTCAAGCGTTGGAAGGTCGGCGATGAAGTCGTGATCCATTGCAATCAGGACGACGGCGACGACGAGGAATGCAATGGTGGCGATCCGATGTTTTCCGAAAGCCAGCGTATTTGGGGATATGAAACACCCGACGGATCATTCGCGCAGTTTACATGCGTGCAGTCCCAGCAATTGATGCCGCGCCCACAGCATCTCACGTGGGAAGAAAGTGCTTGCTACACGCTGACACTTGCGACCGCATACCGGATGTTGTTCGGTCACGAGCCGCATGACCTTAAGCCCGGTCAGAATGTTTTGGTATGGGGCGCATCTGGTGGTCTGGGCTCTTATGCGATCCAGTTGATCAATACCGCTGGTGCCAACGCAATCGGTGTCATCAGCGACGAAAGCAAGCGCGAGTTTGTTATGTCGTTGGGTGCCAAGGGCGTCATCAACCGCAATGATTTTAGCTGCTGGGGTCAGTTGCCTACCGTGAACACCCCCGAATATGATATTTGGCTGAAAGAGGCGCGCAAGTTCGGCAAAGCGATTTGGGCGATCACAGGTAAAGGCGTTAACGTCGACATGGTCTTTGAACACCCCGGCGAGGCGACATTTCCTGTGTCATCGTTGGTCTGTAAAAAGGGTGGCATGGTCGTGATTTGTGCGGGCACCACAGGCTTTAACTGCACTTTCGACGTGCGGTATATGTGGATGCATCAAAAGCGCCTGCAAGGCAGCCATTTTGCCCATCTTAAGCAGGCCAGTGCCGCCAACAATTTGATGCGCGAGCAACGCCTCGATCCGTGCATGTCCGAATGCTTTGATTGGGCGGATATTCCCAAGGCGCACACAAAAATGCGACGCAATGAGCATAAGCCAGGCAATATGGCGGTACTCGTGCAAGCGCCCGTGATGGGTTTGCGTACTTTCGAGGATACCTTGGAAGTGTCGCAAAACCGCTAAAGCATTTTTATTCCCAAGTTGGGCGCGGTCAGAAACGGCTGCGCCCATTTTTTTGGACGAACTTCCTGCCGATGCCTTCCATTGTTAATGGATAATTAATGTTTCCCAGCGACGGTCACGCATGGGCAACGACTGGATCATCGAGGTTCTGGCTGACTTACAGTCATTTGCCGATCACAACGACATGCCGCTGTTATGCGCGCAGTTGGATGAAGCTATGTTAATCGCTACGGTCGAAGTTGCCACGCGGCGACATCATCCCGCGCAATGGTCGGGTGATGACAGTGCGCCGTCTGATGCAATTGGCAAAGACTAGACGCCAATAGCGCTGGCAGCACTTGGTTGGTCCAGATACAGTCACTGCATGAACGCGCCCACCATTACATTTTCGGAAGATCAAGCAGAGGCTTGGGATAATATCGCAGCTGTCTTGCGGCAGTCCGGCATTGATTTAGACGATAGTCTGCTGCAGCCGCCGCAATCGGACAGCCCATCGGTTCTGGCCGTGATCGGCAAGGCGGGGTCGGGCAAAACGATGTTGCTGGCCAAGCTTTATCGCGCTCTGGAAGAAGCAGGCGTCGACATTATCTCTGGCGACTGGGAAGGGCGCAAACGCAAGGATCGCCGCACCTTGGCTATTCTGGCGCCTACCAATAAAGCGGCTAGCGTCCTGCGCAATCACGGTGTCCCCGCGACCACGATCCACCGCATTCTATACACACCCGTCTATGATCCCGAATATGAAAAGGTCGCGGAATGGCTGGCGGGGCAGGGCGAAAAGCCCGACATAGAGGGGCTGACAGAGATCGCACTTGATCGCGCCTTTGCGTCTTATCAAATCAACAAATCGATCCCTGCAGCACTGGCCGCGGCCGGATTGCGCGGCAGCGATTTTATTACAGGTTGGAAGCGCCGCGAAGAGGGGTTGGATATCGGTTTTGTCGATGAAAGCTCGATGTTGGACGCAAAGCAATTTGAGGACCTTCAAGAGATTTTCCCGACACTCCTGCTGTTTGGTGATCCCGCACAGTTGCCGCCAGTGCAATCGAGCGGCGGCATGGTGTTTGAGACTTTGCCCGCGCCGCGCGTTCTGACACTTAGCCGTATTCACCGCCAAGATGCAGGCAACCCGATCCTTGACCTGGCCCATGCGCTTGCCGACCCCCAGCTTGATTTTCACGCGTTTGAACGGATGGTTGAAGAAGCCTCTCAAACTGATGAACGTGTCGTGATGGCCCAGAGGGTCGAGGCGGATTTGATGGCGCGTTCGCCTTGCTTGGTATGGCGCAATGCAACACGTATTCGCTTAATTCATGCGTTTCGGGCCGCTTTTGACGCGCCCGCTGACGAACTGTTGGCAGGCGAGCCATTGGTCTGTGACGGGATTGAATTGCCGCTGAAACACCGCAAAAAGCGCCTTGATCTAGAGGCGCGCGGCCTGATCAAAGGCGCGCAAGTCATCTATCTGGGACCTGGCCGCAAACCCGGATTCTCGCGTCTGCACGTGATGGGCGCAGAAGATCCGCAGGTCAGTGCTGCCTCGATTGTGAAAATCGAACAAGAAGGCGATGCTGAACCGTTCATTCCGTTTGCCGCCCGTATGGGGGCTACGTTTTTGCATGGTGCGGCGGTCACGATCCACAAAGCCCAAGGGTCGCAATGGGACACGGTACAGGTCTTTGCTCCCGACATTTATGCTGCCTCGCGGATGGGTCGGATCGAGGCAGGGCAGCCGCTTTGGAAGCGTTTGGCCTATGTGGCGATTACCCGGGCCGAGACCCAATTGCGCTGGGTCGTAAGAAACCGGCTTGGGCGGCCGCAGGGGATATTGCGGGTCGATGACCTAGAAGTCCCCGCCGTCCCCCTTGAATTGAGGAGCGAAGAGATATGAAATCAATCATCATCACAGGTGCCAGCAGTGGTATCGGCCGCGAAACGGCAGAGTATTTTTTGGCGCATGGCTGGCGGGTTGGTTTGATTGCCCGTCGTGCCGATGCGCTGGCAGAGGTGGTTCACGAGAAAGCCGTTCATCTGCCCTGTGACGTGACAGACGAGGCGGCGGTAGACGCAGCTTTTGCAGCTTTCGGGCATTTGGATGTGCTGTTTAATAACGCGGGGATGTTTGGCCCGCAGACCACGATCGATCAGATATCGCTCGAGGATTGGAAGCAGGTTATCGACGTGAACCTGACTGGCATGTTCTTGTGCGCCCGCGCAGCCTTTCGGCAGATGCGCAACCAAACGCCGCAAGGTGGACGCATCATTAATAACGGGTCAATTTCGGCTTATACGCCGCGCGAAGGCTCGATCTGTTATACGACCACGAAACACGGTGTGAGCGGTCTGACCAAGACGTTATCGCTGGACGGGCGTGCATTTGATATTGCTTGCGGGCAAATTGATATCGGCAATGCGCGGACTGATTTGGTTTTGAACCTTGAAAAGACGCGTGCCGCCCAAGGGCTTGAGCCGCTGCCAAGTATGGCCGTTCTAGACGTGGCGCGGTCGGTCTTTCACATGGCAACATTGCCGCCAGAAGCGAATGTGCAATCGATGATGGTGATGGCC
>ENA-OQVM01005519-OQVM01005519.1-marine-metagenome-genome-assembly--contig:-NODE-5519-length-12095-cov-8.476535_pt1 | contig 12095 bp, 8 predicted proteins | sample MGYA00237776_ERZ505498 | MGnify/ENA primary metagenome ERZ505498 (study PRJEB26159, sample SAMN06265151) | marine metagenome | isolation source: Helgoland LTER site | place: Germany:Helgoland, sampling... | reverse complement strand
GGGGCTAGATCTGTTAGAAACGCCATTTGCTCAACTGGAAAATGATGCCCGAGAAAATAATGTTAGAGATTTAACTAAACACATTCAGAGTCTTGAAGGTGTTGCGAAGAATTCAGAAGCTATATTTGTAAATTTGCCCTTGAACATAAAATAGATGTATCCAGGTAGTGTATCATATTCTTTAGTATATTTTGTCTTATCCTTATTTTCTCCAATCTACCCAAACGCCATACAGTTTATTGGTGTAAGGTCTGGCATTGTTTAAGTTATAAATAATTATGGAATCTTCCAGTAATAATTGGCGTGCAATAATAAGCATATAAAAATTATATTGGCCAGAAATGACAGCATAGTCTCAATAAATTCATAAAATTATTTATTTTGACGAAAGGACAAGATTGGTTGAAAATCAATTTTTAAAATATTAATATTAAACATAAAACATAATTATATATTATGTTTTGTTGTGGAAATTCATAAGGTTGAATACAAATGAATTTTTATAATAGTAATGAAACTATTAACCAAAATATTTCCAGTGGTGAAGTCGAGATTAGGAAGGTCGCCAACACACTTTGGCGTGGCAAGTGGTTAATATTATTATGTATCATCTTTTTTATTTTTATTACTAGTTTCTATTTTAACCGCGTTGTGATCCCCTTTTACTCAGCAACTGCCAAAGTTGCTCTAGAAGAAGGGCAGCAGAGGAAAATTCTCACTGATATTGAAAGTGTCGAGATAAAGAGTTTAGTAACAGATGTGGTTATTAATACTGAACTTGAGATTCTACGATCAGGTGACCTTATTGAAAAGCTTGTGGATTTACTTAACCTTAGTAACCAAGCTACCTTTAACCCACATTTGCGAGAGCCCACATTTTCAAATTGGATTTTAACAAGCTTTTACAGGTTCTTTGGGACGTCTCCTAATGCCTCAAAATTAAATGTATTTCCTGAGGTGAAGCGATCTGATGTCATCAATTCTGTTCGCAAATCCATTACATTTTCAAATACCAAGAACACTATGGTTATAAATATTACTGTTATAACGAATGATTTTGATCTGTCCGTTTTAATGGCTAACACAATGGCGAAATTGTATATTAAAAGTAAAATACAATTAAAAATGGATTCACTTAAAAGTGCCACAGACTTTCTTTCCAATCGTACATCTGAGTTGAAAAGTGAGTTCGAAATATTAAAATCAGAATTAACTAATTTTTCCAGTCAGATAGAGCTAGTTAACCCTGATGTACTTGAGGCACAGAAAATACAACTACGTGACCTTCGCATTCGATTATTAAATACAAGGCAAATTGTTTTAGAGGCAAATGATAGGCGAGCAACACTACAATCACTTCAAAAATATGGCAATCTGGATGCTCTGATCAAAAAAGCAAATGACTTTCGTTTGAGTCGTGCCATTGTTCAATATCGAAACAAAAAGATATCTCTCCAACGTCTTAATTTAGATGTTGATCGCTTCATGATCGAGATTGATGCAGAAGTAGAGCGAAAGCATAAACAACTTTTGGCCTTGGAAGAATCTGCGACCGCCCTTGAAAGTCAGATTGCGCTGCAATCTAATGAACTTGATAATCTTCAACAACTTGAACGCGAGACAGACGCCGCTCGTGTTCTCTATGATAGCTTTTTCACGCGTCTACATGAGATGAATGTTCAAATGGGGCTTGAGTCGGCAGATGGCCGCTTTTTCTCAAATGCAATAAAAAACGAAATACCCATTACCAAAAAAAGTCAAATGGTATATCTTGCTGCTGTCATCGGATTTATAATTGGAGCTAGTATTGTATTATTTTGGGAATGGCGCTTCTCTGGCTATCGATCAATAAACGAATTAAATAAAGACATAAATCAAAGTGTTCTAGCTTCACTGCCCCTTATTCCAGTAGAGAATAGAAAAACAATTATCTCTTATCTCAAGAATAAGCCTAATTCAGTTTTTTCTGAAGCCGTACGAAATCTGCGCACATCCATTCTCCTGTCCAACCCAAATCAAGTCAAACAAGTCATTATGTTGACGTCTTCGGTTCCGAAAGAGGGCAAGACAATACTCTCTTTTGCCCTCGCTCAAAACATGGTTGGCCTTGGTAAACGCATTCTTTTAATCGAAGCTGATATCAGGAGACGCGTCCACTCAGTCGAAATCGATAGGGACAATACAGTTGCCCTCCTCGATCTCGTGGCGGGTGATAAGAAGTGGAAGGAAGTGAGCCTCTATGTTGAAGAGTTAGGATTTGATATTCTCACTGCCACGAGGAGCGATAAGAACGCCGCTGACATCTTCGCGTCTCAACGCTTCTCCGAACTTCTTACTGAACTCCGTGAATATTATGATTATATAATAATAGATTCCCCCCCTGTGCTGGCGGTTCCAGACGCTCGCTTGATCGGTGCCATTAGTGACGCCAATATTTACGTTGTTGAGTGGAACAAAACCACCTGCGCGCAGGTGGATCAAGGCCTTGATATGCTTTCAAGCATTGGCGTCAACACAATCGGGCTGGTTCTGAACCAAATCGACCCACACAAGACAAAGACTTATGGCTATACAGGCTCATATGGATACGGCGCATACGGATCTGAATATTATGAAAGCTGAATATATCCAGAAAAACTGTTGGGCGGCGCTTGGCGCTTTCGTGGTCGATTTTAACCGACACAAATACGTGGATAACGGATCAACACAGAATTTAGTTGGAAGGTCTATGAAACGCGCAATATTAGTCTTTATTGCACTCACACTGACTGGATGCGGTATTGCGTATCAGCCCACCTCCGTGCGCGACGACGCTAGCGCGAATATTCGTGTCGTTCACCTGACACCGGAGACAGTTCTGGAGGCGAATAGCTCGCCTTATACACCTCAGAGTTGGCCAGTTGCTTTTGTATCTACTGATAACTTGGAAGAAAAAAATCATAAACTTCAGGATCCATTTTTTGCCTCCCAAAGGCTCGATGGCGTTATGGAGTGGCGTATGCTTGAGCGGGAGCCTCTGACCTATATGATCGGTGTTGGCGATGTTTTAACTCTGAACATGCAGCTAAAGGAGAGCCTCGGCGATGTGTTGAATGGCCTTATGGAATCACAAACCAGTCAACGGGGGTTCAGGGTTCAGGATGACGGAGCTATCTCCATTCCTGACATTGGTCGAGTTGTTATCGGCGGTTCAACACTTCAGGAAGCTGAATCCGCTGTCTATCAACGACTTCTAGAAGCGGGCGTATCTCCATCGTTTAGCATTGAAATTAATGAATTTAACTCTCAAAAAATTTCTATCAGCGGTAACGTAAAATCACCAGGAATATTGCCACTTACTTTGCAACCTCTATATTTGGATGAGGCCATATACGAGAGCGGTGGTTTCACTATTAGCGACGAATCCTTTATTATTGTTAGGCTTTATCGAAACGAGTCTATCTACCAAATTTTTGGTCCTGAAATATATAAACAGAATGATACTAACAGAATATTGCTTAAAGATGGTGACACTATTGTTGTGGATGTTGCGGATGAATACGACAGAATTTTAGGTCTCCGCCAGGAGGCTAGGGCAAACAGATTGGAAGAGCTTGAAATACAAACTAGGATCAAAGCAAATAATGCTAGAACCATCCTTTCCAAGATGGAGTATGGAAGTATTGCCAGGGAATATGTTTACGTCATTGGTGAAGTACTTCAGCAGTCTCGTTATACATTACCCTTCGAGCATAAGGCCGTCCTTGCAGATGCATTATTAGAGAGTGGCGGTGGGGTGTCATCTCTGACGGGAAACCCTAAACAGATTTATGTTCTAAGGGGGGCGGCAGACCTAAAAAACTTTGCACCGATTACGGCACTGCATCTAGATACGACAAATGCGGCCAACTTCCTTCTTGCGACACGCCTGGAACTAAGGCCCAAGGACGTTGTTTTCGTGGGAACGCAGCCCATCACAAACTGGAATCGCATGATTAAGCAGATTATACCCTCTCTTGGTCTTCCCAACATAAATATACCGGCTACTAAATGATACTTTCAATGCTTGGCATGGAGGAAGCCGTGTAACAGACTGAGAGAGAGAAGTTTTGTCGAAGAATTGCACCTATTTGTTCAAGATTTAAGTGACAATATGTTTGCAAGAGGCCATTTTGTAATGGTGGAAATCACTCAAAAAATGGAAGGTGCCACAGCGCTTTTGGGAGGCATGGCTGTCCTTGGTGCCCTGAGTTTGATAGTAATTTTTGCATTGCACTCAATTGTAGGGACCACTTAATTCACTCTTGTTACGTCGCTTTTTTGTGGGGTTGGCTGCGGACCTCAGTTTCTACATGTCACTCCCTCGAGTATGCTTACCGCGATTACTTTAAGTTTTGGTGATATACGGACAGCAAAGTTCTAATGAGGTCGCCAGATGAAATTCCACGATCGAGGTGCAAGTTGGTTTTTGACGCAGATGAAGGCGAACTGCGCCAAAATCGCTGATATGAACATTAACTGCGAGAGGTTCCAGACCAGCGCGCCTAAGTCCTCATGGAGATCGTGGGCAGACAAATCTGGGGTGTGGTTGGAACAGGTCAACAGCGGACCATATGCAGCAAGGGGTGATTGGTGGCTAAAGGGCAGCAAAAACTAAGACCAATAGTGATTGGCAGCACAGTGACGATCGTATTTTTAGCGATCATTACCTTGCTATCGTTGGCGCCTATCCAACTGAGTGGTTCTTTTGGCCCTTTTGGCGTTGATAAAGTCTACCATGTCGTGGCGTATTTTTGCCTGGTGTTCCCTCTTCCGCTAACGCGGCCAAGACTGACAACATGGGTCGTTCTGGGAGTTATAGCCTGCGGCGGCTCGATAGAATTGATCCAATACTTATTCGGTCGGGAGGCCTCATTGGGAGATTTTGTAGCAAACGGGATTGGTGCAATCGTCGGTGCGGTGATTGCGCGCCAGCTGGGGCTTTGGCTTTGCCGGTCAGGTGAAATTAACAACGTTAATAATTAGCCCATGAAAGACGCCTGACTGGCTGAAGATGACATTTAGCTGATGATTTTGGTTGAGATGCAGACAGATCTCCATACGGTCACTGGCCATTAGTGCTAATGGACCAATAAATATTTTTATATTTATAGGGATCAAAGGCGTAGGTCAGATTTAAAATACACTTGGGTAAAAAGGGCTTATTCACGAAACGCTGTGTCTTTCATCTTTGCTATCGGTTGCCAAAAATATTCAAGTATCGTGCGCTCTCCACGAATAATATCAACTTGTGCAATCATGCCAGGAACGATTGAAACTGGCATATCTTCACTCTCATAAATTTCCGTATCAATAGAAACATTAACTGAGTAAGCTGATGACTTAGTTTCCTCACGAAACACCGTATCTGCTGACACTTTGGTAAGTGTTCCAAGTAAAAACCCGTATTTGGATGGATCATAGGCAGTGAGACTAATCTTGGCAGCTTGGCCTGGTTCAATTGTAGCTATGTCCTTTGGATCAACGAAAGCTTCAATAAGCAGTTGCCCCCCTGTTGGAACAATTTCAGCAACCACTTCCCCACTGGAAACTACAGCTCCCACAGAGTTAAAAAATACGCGATTTACAATGCCATCAATCGGAGAGCGGATTTCAGTTTCATTAAGGCGTTGGCGGATAGCAGGAAGACGTACTTCCAGCTCAGCAATTTCACCAGTAACTTGAGATCGCTCCTGATAAATTTCAGTGTTATAATTAATTTGGACAGCGCCTAGCTGGCTATCAATCTGCTCAATCTCCAACTCAGTCTGAGCAACCCTCTCTGAAAGAACCTGAAGCTGTGTTCGGATTGATGCTTCTTCTCGCTCAAGCCTGAAGCGTTCCGAGCTTCCCAAGACCCCAGCATCGACCAATGGTAATACCTCAAGCATTTCCTTGCTCAAAAGCGTTTGAAGTACACGTTGGCCATCAATTTCGGCCTTTAGGCTAAGTAGAGCTTTACCCTTGCGTTGTTTGTCTTGGTTCAAATTCTTCAATTCTGCGTTCAGGCTTTCGCGCCGAGATGCCATAAGTTCAATCTCAGCATCTAAAAGAGCATCTGAATAATCAGTAGCCTTGCCGCGAACGCTGGCAATAGAGTTCCCATTCAATTCAGCATCCAAACGGATCATCTTTAGTCTCAGATTGCTTAAGCGAGCTTCCAGCTCCTCCAAGACGCCCTCGGCTTCGATTGGGTTGATGGTGGCGATTATTTGCCCTGCAGTGACCGAGCTACCCTCTTCGACCACGTAGGTGGCTATTGTCCCGCGCTCAGGGGACTGTACGTTCTTATTTTGGCCATCAGCTATGACGCGACCACTGCCGCGCGTCACCAAATCCAATTGAGTGTAATTGGCCCACACTATGAACACTGCAAAAATGGTAGTGACCAACGTAATCAGAAGGTATTCACGACCACTGGACGTGTTGTTTTGAGAGAGACGCATCTTAGTTCTTCTTCTCTGATTGTTTTTTCAGAAGCTCAAAATACGCGTCCTTCGTGCCATCACCAACAATCTTACCCTGATCCATAACAATGACACGGTCACACATAGCCACGACAGGCATTTTATGGGTAACAATAACAAGCGTTCGATCGTCTAAATGCTCTGACAAATGTTTGATTACATTGCTCTCAGTCAAGCCATCCATCGCACTCGTAGGTTCATCAAACAGCAAAAGAGCTGGCTTAAATGCAAGTGCACGGGCCATCATAACCGCTTGCTTTTGACCGCCCGACAAATTGCTGCCTTGGTCTTGAATGGCAAATTCCAGAGCAGCCGTTGTTCCATCCCCAACAAAGTCAGCACCAGCTGCTTTTAAACATTCTAAAATATGCTCTTCAGAGCAATCATCTTGGCCTAAACCAACGTTATCACGCAATGACCCTGCAAACAGCCAAGGCTCTTGGAATACCGTCCCAATTGCTCTGAACAGATCGGCACGTGGATATTGCCTTATATCTGAGCCGTTGATTGTGACCGAACCACTCTCAGGCTTTAGCAGCCCAACAATCATCTTAACTAAAGACGTCTTTCCAGAGCCTGTACGCCCTACAATTGCAACTTTTTCACCTTTCTTAATAGAAAGGTTAAGACCGTTGAACAGTGGGCGGCCCATTTCCGACAAGCGCAGAGTTGCACTGCTTATTTCAACTGCAACATCCTGTGTGTTCCTGATTGCAGGCGCACTCCCACCACTGTGTGTGCGCGCCGCAGACAAAAACCTCTTCAAATTACCCCGTGCTACAAATGCAGCATTCGCCCGTCCAAGCGTTTGCCCAACTTTTGCAAGCGGTCCAAGTGCCCGACCAGATAGGATGACGGTCGCAATGATGGCACCCATTGTAATCACTTGGTCAGCAAACAAATGGAACCCATAAACAATGATCGCAACTTGGGATATTTGTTGGATTATCGTGATCGTGTTTCCATTAATTTGAGCGTAGCTTTTAGCCTGATGAGATGCCTTCGCATAAAAGTTGGATTGCGTAAGGAACTTTCGTTTCATCAGCGCAAAAGCACCGTTGACCCGAAGCGCGTCCAAGCCCCCCAAGACCTCAACAAGTAAACTTTGGCGCGATTGTGCGGATGCTGAAACAGCAGCTGAATTACGAACCAGTAATGGCTGAACCGCTAATATTAGGATCAGAATGACAGGAATACATATCAATGGAATGAGGAACAAAGGTCCCCCAATGATGTAGATCACAAGCACAAAAACAAGAACGAAGGGCAAATCAATCAAAGTCAGGATTGTGGCTGAACTCATAAAGTCTCGATAAACTTCAAAGTCACGCATAACTGAGGCTAGCTCACCAACGGACTTACGGTCTTTGGTATTGGAAACTTCGATAAACTGCTCAAATATGTCTTCATTCACGGCAATATCAGCACCCACAGATGCACGCTCCACAATACGGCTGCGTGCGCCCTTCAGAAGCGTATCAAACAGGACAGCAAAACCTACCCCAATGGCCAGAGCATAAAGCGATTGTGTCGCTTGGTTAGGTAAAACTCTGTCGTAAACCACCATCACAAAAAGTGAGGTAGACAAGCCTAAGATATTTGAAAGCAACGCTGCGATCGCAATCCAAGAGAACCGTGCCGTTCCCAATGTCTTCAATGGACTGAGAGCTTTCAGCCGCGCTTTTACCGTCTTGTGCCCTTCAAGTTCAGGCTGGGCGTATACAAGTTGTCCAGAATACCACTGCTTGAACTCTGCTTTATTCAGCTTGCGCTTTTTGCGTGTGTTTCCGTCGAATATTGTAAAGTCATCACCACGCACATTTTCTAAAATGGCGAGGTCACCCTCCTTGCCCAGCAAGAGTGCTGGGCATAACCCAGCAGAAATCTCAGAAACTTTCGCGCTTCCAGAATTACAAATGAACCCAAAGCCACTTATCGCGTCACTGGCCCACGCTATCGTGGCTTCCCGCGGGCTGGATGAAACAGCCTCTTTCACTTCGTTGTAAGTGTTTTTTGATCCCAGACGTTGCAATAAGGCGTGAACAACAAAAGCGTCACGCACATTGGTTGGAGCATCTAATTCGGTAGCTTCAACCGCCGTCATCTAGAATTCCCATTGCCAATAGCATCGCAAAGGCGAACCAGTTCGCAAGTCTGCCCCGTCACACTCAGAGCAGATAACGTCTGCGACTTACGATCGAAATCAAGTCGCTCAATAGCCATTTCAGTCCGAGCAAGAGCCAGAAACTCTTTTGCAAGCGCGCTTACTCCTGCTCTCCCCGTTTTTAGCTTCAACTCAAGTTCAACAACACGGTCTTCAGCAATGCGCTTTCGCTCATTTAGAAAGATTTTCTGGTCCTGATAATATACAAAGAAATTATCAAGGCCCTGCTGAGCAAGGGTTACCTCTTGCTCATATGTCGAAACCTCCAAGGCATTCACCTCAAACTCTTTTTGCAATGCCGCTATTGTTGCCAAAGACCTGCCACCATCGTTAATCGGCAAACTCATAGTGATACCAGCAAACAAGGTGCTACCCGCCCCACGCAATTTTGGGCTGCTAACCGTAGATTGCCAATTGGTAGTCAGCGTATTGGACAATTTTTGAAGTTCAATTTCAGTCTGAATTTGTGATTTCTTCAACCCTAGAAGAGTGATCTGATTGGAATTTTCTGTCGATAACTTGGAACCACTTGTTGCTGTATAACGGTTTACGAGTTCAGCCACTGCCGCGTCATAATTACTACCTAGGGCAGTTCTCAGAAAGCTCGCAGAAGTATTTGACTGAAACACAGCTTGAGCTTGTTCAGAGAGAATTTCATTTTTCAATGATTGTAGCTCTAGGTAGTCTGAATTTGATAGTACACCCGCATCAACTGCGGTTTGGACCAAGTCTTCGCGTTCGTTAAACAAAGCCACGTAGTACGTAATGATGCGATCAACCTCTAAGGCGGTGCTTTGAGTAAAGTCCGCATCCAAGATTTGCTGTAGTGCCTCATCGAAGGCAATCTGGCTTTCTAATTTGGCTGTTTCAGCAAGTAATTCGCTTAAATAAATTGAGCGATCTGTCTTACCATTATCACTCAGAAGTTTTTGAGCTGTGACGCCGACGATTAATACCCCCTCAGAGCCATCATCTGTGTCAGTTTCAAAACCAGAAGAGCCACTGGCACTAACTGTAATTTCTTTTTGTGTTTGGGAAATCGCCACACGCTCTCTTGCCACTGCAGCTGAAGTTAAGGCTCTGGAGACAGCAGGATTGCTGACAATGGCCTGAACTAAGGCCGACGAATTGGCTTCAAGAGCTATTGGTTTATCGTACGTGAGCACAGAACTTGGCTGGAAAGGTTCCACTGTGGGATTGTTGTTACCAATGCAGCCGACTAGGGCAACGCACGCTAAGAAAATGAAGCTTGTTTTGATTTTAAATGAAGTGATCAGATAGTTTTCTGTCATTCTATTATGCGATATCTACTGTTTCAAAGTCGGCATCTGAAAGTAGGCTTGCATCGATCCCTTGCAAGATTGCGAGGTACTCTGATCCTTTGGAAATGATAGTATCACTGGCATAAGCACCAGAACCTTGAGCGATCACGAGTTGCGAAAATAGCAAACCACCATCAAGTCCGAAGTTGTCGCTACCGTCTGTGAAGTCAGTGATTATGTCAGCGTCTGATAATGTGTTGCCGCCGTCACCAATGCGTAGGATGATTTTATCCAAACCGCTGCCAGTTGTTATGGTGTCGGAGCCAGTACCACCGTCAATTTGATCATTGCCAGTACCACCGTCAATTTGATCATTGCCATCACGGCCACGAAGGTCATCATTCCCAGCATTACCAAATAGGATATCATTACCAGCGTAACCTGAACCACCGTCTCCACTTAACCAATCGTTCCCTTCGCCACCTATTAGCGTATCATGCCCTTCTCTGCCATTTATAATATCATCTCCAGCTCCACCATCGAAAGTATCGTTTCCAACACTGCCATAAATGTTATTTTTTTTTCCACTATCGATACCATCCAAATTAATATCAACGCCAAACTTTAGTTCATCTTCCCATAAGTTAGCTTTAATACTGGATTCGAAGTTGCCTGACGTATCAACCTTCCACACATCATGTTTCCCTCCAGTATGAGACCAAAGTACCTCATAGCCGCCGCTCTCGCTCGCAATAACTTGGGTAGCACTCCAGCCGGCATAGGAGGTTGGACCCTTTTGCCCTCCGTTTGTTAAGCCAATTGGGTCATTACTGCCGTCAACGATGTAGTATTGTGGGGCGCCATTGATTGTGTTGTCGCCATGTTTGAGATGCGCATTACCGATTGCTTCTACTGTTACTAAACCGGTGTCACCATCTCCATTGAGATCTTGATTAAACTTTAGTTCATCTTCCCATAACTTAGCTTTAATACTCGAGACGAAGTTGCCTGATGCATTAACTTCCCAGACTTCATAGTTTTTATTAGTGGGATCTTTCCAAAGTATCTCATAGTGGTCACCATTTTTCTCAACTTGGGTAGCACTCCAGCCGGCATAGGAGGTTGGACCCAATTGCCCTCCGTTTGTTAAGCCAATATGGCTGGAAATGATATTGGTGTCAGTGCCGTCAACGATGTAGTATTGCGGGGCACCATTGATTGTGTTGTCGCCATGTTTGAGATACGCATTACCGATTGCTTCTACTGTTACTAAACCGGTGTCACCATCTCCATTGAGATCAACTTTAATCTTATCTCCATGCTCATCGAGAGCATCGCTGAATTTCTCTTCATCTTCCCATAACTTAGCTTTAATACTGGAGACGAAGTTGCCAAACTCATCAACCTGCCAGACATCATATTTTACGTTTGTATGTTCCAACAGCAGCTCATAGTAGTCCCCATTTTTCTGAACTTGGGTAGCATTCAAACCATCATTGGAGCTTGGGTCTATTATAACATTATCTCTTTTTAAGTTTATGCTTTCGCCGCCATGTCCATCATCGATGTGATGTTGGTTGCCGCTTATATCCATCAAATTATTAGGATTTATTCCACTGGCTATTATCCCATCGTTATTCAGATCAACTCCGAACATCGCTTCATAGTCGATATAAGGTCTGTAAACGGACTCATTCGTCTCATTACCAAACCTATCAAGTTTTAAAATTAAATCAGTACCTTTGTTGCCCCCGCCTGTTTCATCATACTTAAGAGCAAAATACCCTTTGTTATAAGTTTTGACTTTTAAGTTTATCCATTCTTCCCTTTGATACAAAACCCAAAAAACACCATTGGGAAAATTATTCTGAAAGCCCACATAGTCTAACGCTTCTTCAACGTGAAGGGGGGTGTCCGTGTAGGAATATCCAGGTGCATACTTGGGCGTATCAAACCTAATGCTGTTACCATTAGCATCTAAAATATAATGTTGGTTGCCACTCTTACCTAGGCTGAAATTCCCGATTTCTTCGATATAGCTCAAATCAGAGGCATTAGGATTAATAATATGATAAGCAGTATTGCTCTTTGAGAGCCAATAATTACCGTTTTTTTCGATGCTTGTTAGCTCATCACCACTCATTATCTTTATTCCGATCATTCATATTTTTTTCAGTTAGTTTG
>ENA-OQVM01005514-OQVM01005514.1-marine-metagenome-genome-assembly--contig:-NODE-5514-length-12102-cov-7.478503_pt1 | contig 12102 bp, 12 predicted proteins | sample MGYA00237776_ERZ505498 | MGnify/ENA primary metagenome ERZ505498 (study PRJEB26159, sample SAMN06265151) | marine metagenome | isolation source: Helgoland LTER site | place: Germany:Helgoland, sampling... | reverse complement strand
GTTTATACTGATATGTTTAGCTTACCATTAGGAGGAAGCCCAGTAGCGGCTACTGCTATAGGTTATTCAGGAGATAACTACTTTGGCATCAATATAGCAGGATTAGGAATAACTACTATTGCAGCTGAAGCTGTAGACCAGAGTCTAGTTAAATTAGACTATAAAATATCTATAAATAGTAGACAAGTTTATAAGCAAACATTACCTGAGAATGCAGTAAGAGCTGCAAACACAATATCTGCAGGAGACTCTATAGAATGGTTCTTTGACCATCCAGTAGACGTAAGAGCTGGTACTACTATATTTGCTGAGATACGTAAAGTAAGAAAATCAGATGATGTAGATTTAGGTGTATTCCAAGTTAGAAAAGGAGATACAGTTGACCCAACTTCAGGCTTAGTAAGATACCAATCTACTGTACATAATAGGTTATTTGAAGATAAAGACTTAGCATTTATTTCTCCTAACTTAAGTAAGATAGCAATGGACTTTGGACTTGATTCTACAGGCTCTACGATACTTCTAAGAGACTTATCTCTAGGTTCTGATAATGTTATAGAGTCACACGCTGTTAACACCTTAGAAGCTGTTGCAAGCGGTACTGATATTAAGATAAAAGTAAAAGATGGAGCTAAAGTTATAGCTACTGCTTTATCTGTTAGTTCTACAAGTATAAACGGGTCATTTGTTAATTCTGTACTCAATCAAGCTGTAGTGCAATTAAATGCCATATTTACTAATACTGCAGGGTTTGCTTCTGTAGATAAATTTGTAAACTCTTTCTCTTTAATAGGAGATGACTTAACACTAGGACTAAACGATGGTACATCATTCACATCAGATGTAACTACATTCGGAGTAGATGAAAACAAGTTCGTTTCTAGTGCTACTTTAAATGGAAATATCATTACACTAACAATGAATGACTCTACATCTTTACTTATAGATGCTGCTAGTCTTGCTATTGATAATGATACAACTATAACTAGTGGTTCTGTAAGCGGTACTACTTTAAACTTAACTACAAGTAGCGGAGGTGTAATTGCTATTGATGCAAGTGGTTTAGCTGGTGGTGTAAGTGTTGCTAGTGGTTCTGTAGTAGGTACTGACTTGGTGCTAGTTATGTCAGACGCTTCTACTGTTACTATTGATGCAGCTAATATGGTAAATGGTGCTAGTTTAAGTGCTACTAATGATGAATGGTTTATATCTTACGGAACTAATGCAAATACTCCTGTAGGTGAGACTACAATGAATGCTAATGTGAATCTACAAATGCCTTTTTACTTTGGTCAAGCATTAACTAGAGGAGCAGAATTTACGTTCAATATAGATAGTGGTAATCAATTAAGATTAGGTATATGGGATGGTGCAGCAGAAGCTACTGCTTACAATGGTAGTCCATCTGCGGGAGACGCTACGAACTGGAATACTGTATTTAGTTATGCTAATGGTAACGGTAAATTTACTAGTTCAAGCAATACAGACATATCTACTTATCACTCTAGTGGGTATTCAGTAACTAATAACGCTCCTATGTCAATTAGATTTGGTACTGATGGGCATTTAACATTAATGGACTTATCTGGAGGAACTGAAGTTATAGTAGGTAAAACTACAATACCTCTATCAGTTCAATCCTTTAATATGCAGGTTGCTGGTTGGAATAACACAGAATTTCCTAACGGAATTATAAGTGACTCTGAATTTATATGGGAGATTGTACACGATTACGCAGGTACTGAAGCTGGTTTATTCAACGGAGCTTTAACGCATTCTGTAATAAAAAGAAACTTAGCTTTATCTCCGGGTCAACAGTATATGATACCTTTACAGAAACAAGGTTCAGGAGAGACTTTCGGAATTGGATATAGTGGAGCAGCTACTGGTAATGTAACTGCAGAAGATAATTTACTTACTTCGTTTAAATACCAAACTAATGAATCTATTATAGCGGATATAAACTGGAATCATAATACTGCAGCTTCTAACTACTTTACAGCTGGTGGTGGTTCTATTGATTCTTGGAGACAAGGCGGAGCAGGTACTCTGCAAGGTTTGTTTAGTTTAAGATATTTAACTGATAATACTTTACAGATATGGAGTGAGACTTATAATGAGTTAGTAGCTTCTTCAGCTGTACATCCAGACGGTAGTGATATTTACTTGTACTTTGGTGTTAATGGTAATACTAGTTACGTAAACTTACCAAACATAACTAAACAGTTTATTGGACAAGGCTCACAACCTCTACCAAACTTTCAACCTGTTGCAGCTAATCAAACTGCATCTGTAGCAGAAGGAGCGGTATTGAACTTTCAGGTAGTAACTTCAGACAATATAGTAAATCAGTTTGCCGAAGTAGATGCACCAAGCTGGATGACATTAAACCAAACTACTGGTATATTAAGTGGAACTGCTCCAGCCTTTGCAGGAACTTCAGCTGACACTATTGTAGTTAATTGTAAAGCAGGTAATGCTATTGGTGGAACTATAGACTTTACAGTAACAGTTGGAATAACAGAAGTAACTGGTGGTAATGCATTACAATTCCCTGCTAGTAATACAGCCGCATTTCTTACAGGTAATGCTTCAAACGTATCAGCGTTACAAAGAGCTGCTAACGGCACAGGTTCTTCAGATGCTTGGTCTATATCTATGTGGGTTAAACCATCAACAGATACTACTTCTCAAGCTTTATTCTACTACGGTGGAGATAACTTAACTACAAAAGGTACTATACAGATAAGTCAATTCAGTGGAGGTAATGTGTTATTTAGATTCGGAGACGGAACAGACTTTGTAGCTTACTTTGGTTTAGGTAATTTTACTACTGGTTCTTGGAATCATATCTTAGCTACTTATAGTGGTGCTGATACAATAAACGCAAATGGCGGAGCTGCTGCATTTGGCTTAAGTGTAAACGGAGCAAATGGTATTTCACAAATACAAGCTGGTGGAGCTGGTTATTCTGGTTCTATAGTAGATGAGGCATTTAAGGTAGGTAGTCATAATTCAGCAAACTACTTAAAAGGAGCTACAGTTCATCAAGTTGCTATTTGGGATTCAGACCAATCTGCTAATTTAGCTACTATATATAACTCAGGTGCAACACAAGACTTGAGTTTATTGACTCCCGCTCCTGCACATATATTGCAACCTACTAATTCAGTTACTACAATATCTGATTCAGTTGGTAATGCAGACTTAACAGGATTTGGATTTACAGCTGCAGCATTAGTAACAGATGCACCGTAAAAATATAACAAAACTTTAAATAATTAATTGTAATAATATAAATAATATATATGAAACCAGACGTACATAGAATACTTACCAAGTTAGCTAATCAAAAAGTTGATTTAGGGTTGGTAGATGATATTAGAGCAGAGATTGTAACAGCAAACAAAGGTGCTATTAAAGGTATTGATATGATTGAAGCTGCAAAAAAACCCTTAGAAAAGTCTTTACAAGATAATAAATCACTTTCAAAAAAGTTAGAAAGAACAAAAAAATCTGCTATAGAATTAGGAGCAACTGATATTTTAAAAGAAGTTCAAAAATACGAAAGTCAAGTAAAAGAAAATATTAAATCAATTAATAAAATTTTAAACGGACTATAAAAACACAACAAAGTAAATACTAATTTATTGTAATAATATGAAAGCGACAGATATGTTAAACAAAGTAAAAGAAGTTCTTGGAGTTGAATCCGAAGAAATCAAATTAGCTCAAGCTACATTAGAAAACGGAACTATCATTGAAGCAGAAGAATTTGCTGAAGGTAAAGAAGTTTTTATTGTAACTGAGGAAGAAAAAGTAGCACTTCCTATTGGAAGCTACAAAATGGAAGATGGTCAGGAATTGATTATTGAAGAAGAAGGAATCATTAAATCTATTGGAGAAGCTGTTGAAGAAGCTCCAGAAGAAGCTCCTGCAGAAGAAGAAGTTCAAGCAGAAGAAGAAGAATTAGCTTACGCAACTAAAGAAGACCTTGCAGAAGTTAAATCAATGATTGACGAAATCAAAGCAATGATTGATAAGAAAGACGAATTATCAGTTGAAGAAACTGTTGAAAATATTGTTGCAGAAGTTAAGGAAGAACTTTCAGAAGTTGAAAAAGTAAACCATAACCCTGAAGCAAGTGCAGATAAAGCGTTAAACCTTTACTCACAAAAGCGTGGAACGTCTACAATAGACAGAGTTCTACAAAAAATTTCTAATATTAAAAAATAAAACAAAATGGCTACAACTACTAGCATCACTACAAGCTACGCAGGAGAATTTGCAGGAGAGTACATCTCTGCAGCACTTCTTTCTGGGGCAACTTTGGACAACGGATTAATTTCTGTTAAGCCAAACATTAAATTTAAAGAAGTAATCAAAAAAGTATCTACTGACGGACTTGTTAAAAATTCTGGATGTGATTTTGACCCTACTTCAACACTAACATTAACTGAAAGAATTATCGAACCTAAATCTTTACAAGTTAACTTACAATTATGTAAGGCTGATTTTCGTTCAGATTGGGATGCCGTTTCAATGGGGTACTCTGCTCACGATTCACTTCCTCCTTCATTTTCGGACTTTTTACTAGGTCACGTTGCTGCTAAAGTAGCACAAAAGACTGAACAAGATATCTGGAATGGAGCAGCTGCAACAAACGGTTCTATTGCTGGATTCAAAGAATTAATGTTAGCTGACGCTGATGTATCTGACGTAGGTGCAGGAGCAGCAGTAACTGCAGCAAACGTTATTGACAAAATGGGATTAGTAGTAGATGCAATCAGCTCTACAATCTATACTTCAGAAGACTTATTTATTTATGTGTCTCAAAACGTAGCAAGAGCTTACGTAAGAGCATTAGGAGGCTTCCAAGCAACTATCGGTGCTGCTGGTACAGATAACAAAGGAACTCAATGGTACAACGGCGGAGGTCTTTCTTTTGACGGTGTAAAAATTGCAGTAGCAAATGGCTTACCTGACAATACAATGGTAGCAGCTGAAAAATCTAACTTATTCTTTGGAACTGGTTTACTAAACGACCAAAACGAAGTAAAAGTTATTGATATGGCAGACATTGACGGAAGTCAAAATGTACGTGTAGTGATGAGATATACTGCAGCGGTACAGTACGGATTAGGAAGCGAGATTGTTCTTTATTCTTAATATCTACAATTAATTAATCAAAGAGGGTGGATTGGCGACTTTCTACCCTTTTTTAATATAAAAAAACTATGGCTTGTGATTTAACTAAAGGTAGAAAAGAACCTTGCAAAGATGTAGTTGGTGGATTAAAATCAGTTTATTTTACAGACTTTGGAGACTTAGGAACTGTAACTAAAGTTGATGATGAAATTACCGACCTCTCAGGAACTTTTGTTGCCTACAAATATGAATTAAAAGGTGCATCTAGCTTTGAACAAGCTATAACATCTTCACGTGAAAACGGAACTACTTATTTTGAACAAACTTTAAACTTAACTTTAAAGAAATTATCAAAAGAAGATAACAAGGAGATTAAACTTCTTGCATACGGAAGACCTCACATCGCAGTTGAAGACTATAACGGAAATATTTTTCTTATGGGCTTAGAACACGGAAGTGAAGTAACAGGTGGAACTATAGTAACTGGTGCTGCAATGGCTGACCTTTCAGGTTATACATTAACGTTTGCTGCATCTGAATTACAACCTGCTAACTTTGTAGCTAGTCCAACAGCTGCAGACCCATACGCTGGTATGTCAAGTGCTACTGTAACAATTACTGTAGGAACTAACTCATAATTATTATTGATTGATATTAAAGGGGGCTTAATTGTCCCTTTTTTTATGCCTTATAATTAACAAAAACAAGATTATTTTATTGTATATATATGACGATACTACAAAGTTCTACGGACAGTCAAACGATAAACTTTATTCCTAGAGAATATACAGAGGGGACTACCTACACGATAACAATAAAAGACGAAACAACTAATAAGGAAGTGTTTAATTCTACTGCAACTATTTTTACTGCTTTAGATTATTACTATCAATATAGTAGCGTTTTTACATTAGTAGAGAATACAATGTATATGTTGGAAATCAAAGAAGGAACTAACGTAACATTTAAAGATAAAATATTCTGTACAAATCAAAACGTTACTACTTATACAGTAAATAAAAATGAATATACAGAAAACACAATAGCTAACGACTTTATAGTTTTATAATGGCAAGAAATACAAACAAAAAAGAAGGCGGTCTTCACGTAATTAATTTATCTACTTATAACAGACCTGAAATATCTGAAGATAAAAGAAAGGAATGGGTAGCTTACGGAACGGATAACAATTACTACCAATATCTGATTGACCTATTTACTAATAGTGCAACTAACAACGCTATTATTGGAGGGGTTTCTTCTATGGTCTATGGTAAAGGATTAGACGCTTTAGATAGTTCTTCTAAGACAGAAGAGTATGCTGCAATGCGTTCTATATTTTCTAATGATTGTTTAAGAAAAGTTACATTAGATTTAAAACTATTAGGAGAAGCAAGTTTTCAGGTTACATATCAAGACAAAAAAGTATATAAAGCAGAACACTTTCCAAGGCAAACATTAAGAGCTGAGAAGTGTAACGAAGAAGGGCAAATAGAAGCTTACTATTACCATCCAGACTGGGTAAATATTAAACCTTCTGACAAGCCTAAAAGAATTGCTTCATTTGGATTTGGTAACGGTAAAGAACCTGAAGTTAAAATAGCTAAAAGATACATATCTGGTTTTGATTATTACGCTCCTGTAGATTATCAAGGAGGTTTAGCTTATGCAGAACTAGAAAGTGAAGTATCTGATTACCTTATAAACGATGTACAAAATGGTTTTAGTGGAACTAAGGTAGTAAACTTTAACAACGGAATACCAGACCAAGACCAACAGCTAAGTATTAAGAACGATGTAATGCGTAAGCTTACAGGGTCAAAAGGGGAAAAGGTTATTATAGCATTTAACAACAATGCAGAAAGCAAAACTACAATAGATGATGTGCCTTTAAATGACGCTCCTGCTCATTACGAGTACCTATCTACTGAGTGTTCAAACAAGTTAATGGTAGCTCATAGAATTACATCTCCTTTACTTTTAGGTATAAGAACTGGTAACAATGGACTAGGAAATAATGCTGATGAAATCAAAACAGCATCCCTTCTATTTAATAACGTTACTATAAGACCGTATCAAGACCTTTTAATAGACTGTATTGACGATATATTAGCTTTTAATGGTATATCACTAAAATTATATTTCAAGACCTTACAGCCGCTTGAATTCATTGATACGGATAATGCAATAACAGACGAAGCACGGGAAGAAGAAACTGGAGTAAAATTATCTAAAGAAGTTGATGAAGAAGCTTTTGATTTGCTGAGTGAATTTGGAGAAGAAGAAGACCTTGAAGAGTGGGAATTAGTAGATGAGCGTCAAGTAGATTATGGACAAGAAGAAGCATTAGATAAAATGATAGGTTTGGCTTCAACAGGTTCTGCAAGACCAAACGCTAAGAGTAAGCAAGATGGAGAATCAGATGGAATGAAATTCAAAGTACGTTATCAATATGCACCTTTAACAGCCTCTGCAAATAGCAGGGAGTTTTGTAAGAAAATGGTAGCTGGTAAAAAGATATATAGAAAAGAAGATATTATTCAAATGGGTAATCAATCTGTAAATGCAGGATGGGGTCTAAACGGAGCAAACACTTATTCCATATGGGAGTTTAAAGGAGGAGGAAGCTGCCGACATTTTTGGATGCGTAAGACGTATATGGCTAAAGGAGTTACTCCAGATGCTAAAAACCCAAAAGCAGAAGTAAGCGTAAACAAAGCAAAGAAAGAAGGTTTTACACCTGAAAAGAATGAATCAAATGTGGCTAAACGTCCAACGGATATGCCTAATAACGGTTTTGTAAATAAATAAGAAATGGCAGAAGCATTATTAATAGGAAGAGCAGACGTAGTTAAATTTACTGCAATGAACGGAAACGTAGACACGGATAAGTTTATTCAATGGATTAAAACAGCTCAGGATATACATATACAAAACTACTTAGGAACTGACCTATTTGAAAAGATACAAGCTGATATAATAGCAGGTACTTTAACAGGAGACTATTTAACCCTTGTAAACGTCCATATAAAGCCTATGCTAATACATTGGGCAATGGTAGAGTACTTACCCTTTGCAGCCTATACAATCGCTAACAAGGGCGTATTTAAGCACTCTAGTGAAAACGCTGAAAACGTTAACAAAGAAGAAGTAGATTTTTTAATTGAAAAGGAAAGAGATTTAGCACAATATTATACAGATAGATTTATTGCTCATATGACTTATGAGAACGATAAGTTTCCTGAATATAGAACTAATAATAACGATGACATATTTCCTTCATATGATAGTTCATTCTCAGGTTGGGTATTATGATAAAAAGAAAAAAAGTAGGAAGCTACAAACCAAAACAAGATAATGTTATAAAATTAACTCAATATCTTGAGAACATAGATAACAAAATAGGTAATAAAGTATTGTATAAGTATGGCGAATAGCATTAACTGGGGTAAAATATATTGCGCAACTGAATGGGGAGACACATTTAATACAACAGATGACATCCCACAATTTTCAGCACCAGAATGTTGGGCTGGAGTATTAGGATTTACAGCAGATAACACAAACATATTAGCAGATTCAACATTATATACAGCAGACCAAACACAACTTTAAATAAAACACAATGGCTAAACAGACAGTAAATATAGGTTCAACGGCGAACGATGGTACAGGAGACCAGTTACGAAATGCCTTTGATAAACTTAATGATAACTTTGACGAGGTTTATGGAAATAACTTTGTTACTGAACAAATGCTTAACGATAATATTGTTGGAGCTGATGAGTTAAAAGTAACTGGAGACGGTGCTGCTGGTCAAATTCTTTCTTCAGATGGAGATGGAACTATGACTTGGATTACAGGCGTTACAGGAGATATTACAGGTGTTGAAGCTGGAGCTGGTTTAACAGGCGGAGGTACTGGAGGAGACGTTACTTTAAATGTAGTAGCTGGAACTGGTATTACTGTTGCTGCAGATGAGGTTGCTCTTGATACTACAGTACAAGACGAAATAACTTTAAATACAGCTAAGACTGGAATTACTACTCAACAAGCAACTGACATAACAACTAACAATGCTAAGGTTTCTGACCAAACAGTTGTTTTAACTGAAGGAGCAAATGTTACAATTACTGGAACTTATCCTAGTTTTACTATAGCATCTGATGATGTAGTAGGAGCTGTTAATTCTGTAAATGGAGATACTGGAGTAGTTGTTTTAGATACTGCAGATATAGCAGAAAATACTAACCTATATTATACAGAAGCAAGAGTAGCTGCTAATTCAGCGGTTACAGCAAATACTGCTAAAGTATCAAACGTAACTACAGACTTAAGTATAACAGGTACAACTGATGCAAGAACTATAGTTTCTTCAGATGGTACAGACGCTATTATACCAGTAGCTACTACAAGTGTATCTGGTGTTATGTCTAAGACTATCTTTGATGAGCACGTATTAAACAACGCTAAAGTATCAGGTACAGCTACTAACTTAACTAAAACAGTAAGTGGAACTGGATTTGCAATTAACTCCTCTGATGGAGATAACGTAGATTTATCATTAGCAGATACAGATAACTGGGGATTAATGTCGGATGAGATGTTTGACGCTCAAGTATTAAATAATGCCAAACTAACCAATGCAAACCACGATGGAGAAGTTACAGGTTCTGGTACTCTTACGATTGCTGACGGTGCAGTAATTGCAGCTAGACTTGCTACGGACGCTGTTACTACAGTTAAGATATTAGATGCCAATGTAACTACAGCTAAGATTGCTGATGTTAATGTTACTACAGCTAAGTTAGCTAATGGTGCTGTAAGTCACGATAAACTAGAAGACAGATATACAGAAGCGGTTTCAGTTACAACCTTAACAGGTGCTTATAGTTTAGACTGGTCTACAGGTGCTATTTTCGTAATGAGTGGCTCTTTAACAGGAAACATTGAATTTGATTTTACTAACTATAAAGTAGGTCAAACAATAGACATCTATAACCTTACTGGAGCACATTCAATAACTTTTGATTCAGATGCTGCTACAAGCGAAACCTTTAATAAATGTGGAGGCGTAGATTATGCAGGAGCTTCAACAAACCTAATACAAGTTCAATGTGTAGACGATTCAGCAAATGCTGTTTTCAATTATGCAGTTAGTGCTTATGTAAGTGATACAACACCAAGCTAAAAAATAAAATATGAAAGCAAGACAATTAGAAGACGGAACAATAAAAACGTTCAATAGAGTACCTAAAAGACTAGATAAAGTTATCGGTGGATTTGATACCCTATCAGATAGCGAACTTGAATCATTTGGTCTTTACGATGTAGTTACTCCAGTAATAAAAGCAAGCCAAAAGTTAGGAGCTATTGAATGGAGTGAGCAATATAGTGTTTTTCTTTATCCAGTTGAAAATAAAGAGTTCAGTCAATCTCTAGCAGAAATGAAAGCTCAAAAGATAGAAAACTTAAAAGCTATCTATGGAGCGGAATTAGCTAAAACAGATTGGATTATTATTAGAGACCAAGAACTTGGTAACACTACTGATTCAGATGTTCTAACTGCAAGAGCAGCCTTAAGAACAAACTGCGCAACAAAAGAAACCGCTATAAACGGTAAAACAACAAAAGCATACGTAGCAGATTATTCACTTCCAAGCTTTATATAAATGGGATTAAACGAAAAGTTTTTTAGGTCAGCAGATGAAGATGAACCTTTTTTCAATACTGTTTTATATACAGGAAATAATAGTAACAAATCTATTACTGGCGTTGGTTTTGCTCCTGATTTAGTATGGATAAAGAATAGAACTAATGCGAATAGTCATAATCTAATTGATAGCGTTAGAGGTGCTACAAAGGTAATTTATTCAAACGCAACTAACAATGAAGATACACGTTCTAACTCGTTAACCTCATTTGATTCAGATGGTTTTTCATTAGGTAACTATGTAGGCGTAAATGGTAATCATAACTACGTTGCTTGGTGTTGGAAAGCAGGAGGTGCAGCAGTATCTAATACAGATGGAGATATACCTTCTAATGTATCTGCTAATGTAGCTAATGGTTTTAGTATTGTTAAATATACTGGGAACGGTTCAGGCTCTGAGCAAACAGTAGGACACGGATTAGGTGTTAAACCAGAGATGGTTATAATAAAAGATTTAGATAATGTTAGGGATTGGTTTGTTTATACAGACATTATTGACGGTTCTATGGATGTTTTGTATTTAAACAAGACAGATGCAAAAGCAAATTCATCAAGAACAAGTCCCACTTCTAGCGTTTATAAAATAGCTGGAACTACTACCTTAAACAAGAGTAATCAAAATTTTATATCTTATTGCTTTCATTCAGTTGCTGGTGTATCTAAAGTAGGGAGTTTTGTAGGAACTGGAGCTGCTGGAAAGAAAATTACTCTTGATTTTGAACCCTCTTGGATAATTACAAAAAGAACGTCTACAGCTGGTGCAGGTTGGGCAATAATAGACAATAAAAGAAGTACTGCCTCAATCAAAAGGGATTACCTGTATGCTAATACTAATGGTGCTGAAGCTACTTCTGGTAGCGGTATAACCTTTAATACGGATGGATTTACTTTTAGCGGAGCTTCTTTTAATACTAGTGGAGATACTCATATATACTACGCAATAGCATAAAATAAATTGGAACAAGATTTGAAGATATATGGATTGAGTATCACTTCGCTATTGTTTAGCGGGTGGGAAAGTATTAACCCCTTTTTACAATTTATAGTTTTAATACTAACAATAGTTTACACAGGAATTAATATATACAAAGTAAGAAAGAAATGAAGAAACGTGATTTGATACATTACTGCGGTGCAGCTGGTATATTCTTAATGGTAGTTCTGCTATTATTATACTTAGCAAACAATTCAATCCCTGCAGACAATAAAGATATATTCGTATCTATTACGGGTATGATAGT
>ENA-OQVM01005513-OQVM01005513.1-marine-metagenome-genome-assembly--contig:-NODE-5513-length-12104-cov-4.104931_pt1 | contig 12104 bp, 10 predicted proteins | sample MGYA00237776_ERZ505498 | MGnify/ENA primary metagenome ERZ505498 (study PRJEB26159, sample SAMN06265151) | marine metagenome | isolation source: Helgoland LTER site | place: Germany:Helgoland, sampling... | reverse complement strand
GCGCAACGCGCCGAAGGTATAGCCGTCTTCCCAATTGCCTTGGCCGTCTGTCCAAGTCACGCCAGCGTCCACGTCACCGTTGTTTACAGCGACGATGGTCTGTTCGTGGCCGCCGGTGAACCGGACTTCGCCAAAGTAGTCGCCATCTTCCATGGTCGCACCGATAAGGCCGGGGATTTCGACAGACGGGATCAGGTAGCCAGAGGTCGAGTTTGGGTCACCAAAACCGAAAACCTTGCCCTGCATATCTTCAAGGGAGGCAACGCCGCTGTCGATGCGCGCAAAGCCAACCGAGTAGTAGCCTGTTGAACCGTCTGTGTTCACCTTCACAAGGATCGGGGACACTGCGGTTTCATCTGCAATGTGGACAGCCGCATAAGAAGACGGGCCCATCAACGACAGATCAATCGTGCCACCCAGCAGGCCTTGAATCACGCCGTTGTAATCTGCAGGCGCGAACAATTTGGTTGGCACGCCCAGCGCGTCTTCGACGGCGCTACGCAGGCATTCGTTGCTGTTCATGCGATCTTGGGCGTTTTCGCCACCCAGGATGCCGATGCGGAATTCATCGATCGCATGGCCGTCAGCCAAGGCGGCAGTGGCAAGCGCTGTCGTCATTAAGGCCAGTGTGATGGTCTTTTTCATGTGTCGTCTCTCTTGATTGATGCACCCCGCAGTGGGGTGCGGGGGAAATCGTGCAGCTTTACTGCGCGGCCATATCGGCCACGGGCTGCTTGAAGGGCGTAGGTGTTTCGATCTGGGTTGACGTTGTGGCCTCAGAAAAGCTTTCATCAGCGCCATAAATGTCGCGCGCAGCAGAGGTCGTGAGCAATTCTGGCGCACCGTCAAACACGATCTTGCCGTCGCGCATGCCGATCACCCGGTCGCAATAGCGGCGTGCGGTATCAAGCGTGTGCAGATTGGCGATGACCATGCGATCGTCTTGTTCGTGAATGTCGCGCAACGACTGCATCACCACCTGCGCGTTCATCGGATCAAGCGAAGCAATCGGTTCGTCCGCCAGAATGATCCGCGGGTCCTGCATCAAGGCCCGCGCAATGGCCACGCGCTGCTGCTGACCGCCGGACAAGGCTTCTGCGCGCTTTGGGGCATGTTCCGCGATGCCGAGCCGTTCAAGTATATCGATGGCGCGGTGAATGTCTTCATCAGGGTAAAGATTGAACATCGTCGAGACAGTCGAGCGGCGATTCAATGTTCCATGCAAGACATTGGACACAACGTCCATGCGCGGAATGAGGTTGAATTGCTGAAAGATCATAGCGCATTGCGACTGCCAGCTACGCTTGGCTGCACCACGCAAATTCGTTACATTCAAGCCGTCAAATGTGATCTCGCCAGAGGATGTATCCGACAACCTATTGAGCATTCGCAGAAGGGTCGACTTACCCGCCCCAGAGCGCCCGATGATACCTATCATCATAGGGCGATCAACAACGAAGCTCGCGGCATCCACAGCTATGTTTGCGCCAAACGTTTTCGTCACTTGAACGAATTGCAGCATATTTGCCCCCTTGTGTTGGGGCTTAGTTAGGTAGCCTTCAATTCACTTTTGTGTTGGTTTGGTTAAGCTTTTGTAACAGAGCCGCAGCTACACCGTTAAGCAGCACCCTGTTCGCTTCAAGTTGGGGGACGGAGATCGTTTGCGACAAGAATGGATCAAAAGCTATTTTGAATGGCTGCGAGCGACGACCGCTAAAGCGGACATTTGCCCAAGGCGCAGCATCGGTCAAAGTGGGCTGATTGTGTTGAAAAACTCTTCGGTTTCAGCCTGTCGAAGTCAGCTATCGCGTTGATTTATTTTGAATGTCCCTAAGTCGACCACCTTTTATCCGGTGGCGGGCACCATTGGCTTGAGTTTTGCTAGTTTACGGAGGTTTTGGGCGGTAGCAGCGAGGGTAAATTCGTCCTGGACGCCACATGGGCCACGTAATCGGAGCCTGCCCAATCCGAGGATGCGTTTGAGATGTGCGAAGAGCATTTCGACTTTTTTGCGTCGGGCCTGAGCCTTCGGATTGAACTCCGAGTCTGTGCATGCTCGGGCAAAGTCTCTGACAACTTCATATTTCTCTCGATGAACCGATCGCCTTTCAGCGTTAGGGCAGCACTTTGCCTTTAATTCACATCCTGTGCAGTCTGACATCAGGGCTCGATAATTTCTGGCTTTCCAAACTGGCGCATTTCGGGCCGGATCGGAATAGTTTCGCCTCGTGTGCAACATCTCCTTGCCACCTGGGCAGATGTAGCGGTCGTTCTCGTCATCCCAAGTGAAGTCGGACCGCGAGAAGGTGCCGTCTTTGCGTTCACCTTTGTCAAAGACTGGGATGAACGGCAGGATTTTCCGCTTCAGTGTCAACCAAACCAGATTGTCGGCAGCACCATACGCGGTATCAGCGGCAATCCAATCAGGCTTCACACCAAAGCGCTCTTCGGTGCGGTCGATCATCTTGTGCATGGCTCCTACCTCGGCGGTTCTATTCGAGCGGCTGGCGTCGACGTCCATGATGATGCCGTGGTCTGTATCGATCAGATAATTGGTAGAATAAGCAAAGAAAGCGGGGCCCTTGCGGGCTGCTGTCCACTGGCTAGCTGGGTCCGCATGGGCCGTGAACTTGGGTTTGGTCGTCGTGGCCGCACCAAAGGCTTCGTCGTCCAGCGTGTCGAGATATTCTCGCACCGCACGCGGTGCATCATCGGCGTCAGCCATACGGGCGGCCCAGTCTTCGGGATTGCTGGAGTTCTGTTTCTGGACATCTGCACTGATCAAGCTGGCATCGATGGCAAATCCCTGACCGCCCACAAGCCTTTCTTCCATGCAGCGCGCGACTGTCGTCTCAAATACGTGGCGCAACAAGTCGCTCTCACGGAACCTACCATGGCGGTTCTTTGAAAAGCTGGAGTGGTTAGGAATCCGATCAGTCAAATCAAGGCGACAAAACCAACGGTAGGCAAGGTTCAGATGAACCTCTTCGCAAAGCCGACGCTCAGAGCGGATGCCAAAGCAATAACCCACCAGCAACATCCGGATCAGCAACTCAGGGTCGATGGAGGGGCGACCAGTGTGGCTGTAGAAATCTGAAAGATGCGCACGAATACTGCTCAGATCGACAAACCGATCAATCGAGCGCAGCAGGTGGTCTTGTGGGACGTGATCTTCCAGAGAGAACTCGTAGAAAAGCGCCGCCTGTGCCTCCTGCATCGGTCCCATCATCGCCAAATCCCCCAATCAATAAGGGAATTGAATCAGCGATTGACGCTTCGATCAAGCAAGAGTTTTTCAACACAATCGGCTCATGGGAGACCTTCGCCGCACCCGTCCCCGATGACTGCTGCGCGGAGAGGCTGTGTGAAAACTCGAAATCGAGCGGGCTCGCAAGAAAATTGCTCTGTTTGTGAATGTGTAGCTTCTTAAATTTAGAACAACGTTCGTGAAAAGCTTTCTGCCAGGAACCACGTTCCCCCAAATTTCATCGGTGGCGAGTTTTCACACAGCCTCTGGACTTTGCTGCCGTTCAGCACACTTGCGTCAACGGCTGCTTTCTGAAAAAGACGGCGGCCAACGTTGGTTGGCCACCGCTATCTATTAGAAATTTGCTAGGATGACACTTGTCGGTTGCTCTGCGAGCATTTTCTCAAGGCCAGCCCACTCGCCTGATGCGACCAGATTATTGATGTGAGCTGTATGTTTGTCTGCGCTTTCCCAATCTTCAATTAGCATAAACTCCCCTGAGTCGTCGTGGTGTGTCATTACGCGAACACCTGTACACCCATCTACAGAAGGCAATTCGTTCTTAACCGATTGCATAGCTTCGGCGAAGGCTGTGAGGTGTTCTGACTTCGGTTTGAAAGTTACTGCAACGGTATGGGTTTTTGTCATGAGGATGATGTCCTTGGTTGTTTTAAGTTCTATTAATGAAAGTGACGCATCAGCTTTATATTCCTGGGTCGTTTGCGATTTTATGCTGGTGTTACTCCGTTTTCGACAGCAATGTCCGAAACATGTCTTTCAAAAACAAAATACAAAACTGGGATGATCTCCGGCTTTTTCTGGCTGTCGCTCAAGAAGGCGGGCTGGTTGGTGCGGCGGCTACTTCGGGTTCAAGTTCGCCGACGCTGAGCCGTCGGATGCGACATCTGGAAGACACTCTGGATGTCCAGCTCTTTGATAGAACCTCAACAGGATATGAACTCACCTCCTACGGGCGCGAGCTTCTCAGTAGAGTTCAGGAAATGGACGGGCAGTCGAAGTCGATTCAAACGTGGCTTTCGCAACTTGATCATCGACCAGTTGTACGAGTCACGGCGGGTTTTTGGACAAGCGTCTTTTTGGCGCGACATTTAGGAGACATTTCGACGGGCTCAACTGGTCCACGAATTGAGCTACTAACAAGTGCGAATTTCCTGAATCTGTCGCGGCGTGAAGCGGATATTGCTGTGCGAAACAAAGTTCCCGACAACCAGGGGGTAACGAAGAAGCGGATCGGCCGTGTTAGTTTTGCGATTTATGGATCAATCGAATACTGTGCCTCGCATCCAGACGCATTTGCCGATCATCGCTACACGCGTTGTAATTGGGTCGTGCCATCCGTCTCTGGGGGGACCGGCACCTCATCATTTTGGTTGCGGCAGCAGATCGGTGGCACGGCGGCCCTAATTTGCGATTCACCTCAAGCAGTCATGGAGGCGGCGGCGGCAGGCGTGGGGCTGTGTATTCTTCCAGTGTTTATTGGGTCCTCTGAGCCACGTCTACAGCAATGTTCGCCTCCAATAGAAAGCATCGAACATACGCAATGGTTGGTTAAACACCAAGACGACGGAAATCTTACTCACGTTCGAAAAGTCTTTCGCAAGATTGACACCCTGTTTGAACAGCACAAGGCGGCGTTCCATTAGATTGGTGTGAATCTAGAAGGCTAGGTTAAATCTCTTTTTACGCTATCTTATGAACCTCAAGGGCTGCCAAATACGTCTGGAGTTGCCCATTCAACGCCGCCCGTTCCGCCTGAGTCATTCCGCCAACAAGTATTTTCTGGGTTTCGACATGGTCAGTCACAGCAGCGTCAATGATCCGTTGCCCCTTGGTAGTGAGCTGAACAAGCACACTACGTTTGTCGTTTGGATTTATAGCGCGGGCAACAAGGTCATCCTTCTCAAGTTGGTCGATACGGTTGGTCATCGTCCCTGACGTAACCATCATCGTCTCAAGCAGTTGATTGGGGGACAACGCATGTGGTGGGCCGGACCGCAGCAGCGTGGCAAGCATATCAAAACTTGCGCCATTCAACCCGTGTCGGGCAAACGTTCTCCCCATTTCTTCCGTCAGTTGGGCAGATAGCCGAATGATCCGCCCGATAAGGGCCATTGGTTCAGTGTCGAGATCCGGTCTTTGCGCGGCCCACTGGGCCTTAATCTTGTCCATATCATACATGCTGGCACCACATCGGATATTTATCTTGACGTCAAGTTATTTATGTTTATCTTGACGTCAAGATAAAGGAGCATCAGCATGCCACGCACCCTCGACCTCGCACTCACTGCAGTTGCACCTATCATCTGGGGCAGCAGCTATATTGTTACGACGCAGCTCCTTCCAAATCTTGACCCACTGACAATTTCGGTCCTGCGCGCATTGCCTGCCGGACTGTTTTTACTTTGCTTGGTCCGTCAGTTTCCCAAGGGACACTGGATTCCCAAAATGTTTGTTCTGGGGGCATTAAATTTCGCAATCTTCTGGTCGTTATTGTTCTTTGCAGCTTACCGTTTGCCCGGCGGGGTGGCCGCGATAATGGGGGCTCTCCAACCATTCGTTGTCATTTTCGCAGCCCGTGGTCTTCTCGGGACACCCATCAAAACCCTTTCAGTTTTTGCTGTGTTCATGGGCGTGCTTGGCGTGGCCCTATTGATCCTAACACCAGAAGCCGAGCTGGACATGCTTGGGGTCCTCGCTGGCGTCCTGGGGTCGTCATCAATGGCCTTTGGCACTGTCCTAAGTCGCAAATGGCAACCGCCCGTCTCGGCCCTGACATTCACTGCATGGCAATTGACGGCAGGTGGGTTGTTGCTGGTTCCGTTTATCCCGTTCGCAACGACAGAACTTTCCAGCATCACCGGACTGAATCTCATCGGATTGGTCTATTTGGGCCTGATTGGCGCAGGGCTCACATATGTCATCTGGCTCAGAGGGATCGGGCTGTTGCAACCATCCGCAGTCTCGATCCTTGGGTTTCTCAGTCCATTGAGTGCAACCATTTTGGGTTGGCTCATCCTCAATGAGACACTGAACTGGATGCAAGTCCTTGGAATGGTCGTAGTGCTCGCCAGTGTCTTCATCGGGCAATATGCCCTTCGATCTGCCGCAAAATAACCTAACGGCTTCCAAGCGACAGTTCCATTTATTGTGGGCTGTTGCAATTCCGAAGCCGGTAAATCCAACCATGTGAGGGACAAATGGCTAAGAAATTTCCACAACTTGATGACGGTTTGATGTCATTCATTGAGCGCCAACCTATCTTTTTCACCGCATCTTCCGCAGGCGATAGCCGGGTCAATGTTTCACCAAGAAGTACATCGAATTTTCGCGTCATCGATCAGCATAACGTCTTTTACCTCGACCTCTCAGGAAGCGGGAACGAAACGGCAGCCCACGCGCGTGCAGGTGGGCAAGCAACCATCATGTTTTGCGCATTTGATGGTCCCCCAAGGATTCTAAGGCTTTATGGGAGGTTCGAGACCGTCCACAGGCATAGTCGGGATCATAGGGCACTCATTGAGCAGTTCTTCGACGGTGAGGTGCCGTTAGGTACGCGCCAAATAATGAAGCTGAAATTCGACCTGGTCATTGCATCTTGCGGGTTCGGCGTACCACTTTTCGACTTCGTCGGTGAGCGGGATTCCATGGAAAACTGCCTGACCAGCCTTGGTCGTGAGGCAATTGAAAACGGTTGGCGTGAGAAAAATGTAATCAGTCTTGATGGATTGCCGACAGGCCTTTTTGACGGGCTTGTAGAGAAATGAATTGCAACTGTCGTTTTTTGAGTTGCTATTGGTTCCAAAAACCCTGACGCTGGATACGCCGCAACACAGATAATCCGCAGTTTGGGCTCGAAGTGCGAAGTCGCTGCAGCTTGCGCGAACGACCGACTATGCTCGCGACAGCAGATTCTACAATCCCAACAACTCCTCGATGACATCCTCCCGCATATCCAGCGTTTGCACCCAAGCCTTCGGCACATCCGCCTCGCGCTCCAGCGTCTCATGCGCAGGTTGCTGTTCCATCTCAACCCCTTCAGACATGACCCGCATCCCCCGCGCCTCGCGCCGTTCTGCACGATCCCGCGCCGCCTGCTGGCGGGCGGTATCACTTGCCCCCTGCGCTTTGTTCTCGTCACTCCCAACACCCCATGGCCCAACACCTTCCACACTCGGCGGAAAAGGAAACGGCTTGTCTTTCTGTTTGGCGTCCATCGCCTTAAAAAGCGGATCATCATAATACTTGATGCGCTGCGCCTTGATCGGGTGTTGCGGTGACGCGAGAATGATCACCTCATCAGGATCCATCAACCGTGCCTCGGTCTCTGACAGCAGTGGCCGTTCCTCCAACCGTGCCGAAGTCGACGTCGCTCCCAATATTCCCTTGTTCCGCCCATACGTCCGCGTAACCGCTTCCCGGGTTGTGCTGCCAACTGCCGCAGACACTTCCTTCACGGTGCGTTGATCGCGTGGCGTGATGTAAAGCTTCAGCCCTGCCCCGTTCTCCAAGCTCTCACGGCCTTCAGGACCATAGATGCGATCCAGCGATGCCAGCGACTGCGCAATCATCGCCACCCTGCCGCCGTAGCTCGCCAATGAATGGATCGCCCGTTCCAAGTAGGGCATCGCCCCCATCTGCTGGAATTCATCAATCATCATCATGACCGGCCACGGTTCATCAGGCCCCGGCTCTTTCAACCTGATCGATGCGATCAGATCCGCAAACATCAGTCGCAACAGCGGGGCCAGCGTTGCGATGTGATCCTCAGACACAGCAATGTAGAGCGACTGAGGGATCTTGCGGAACGTCGCAAAGTCAAAATCGCTGTCTTGCGTCGCCGAACGGACTGCCGGATTGTCCCACTGCTTCAGACCAGCCGTCATCAGCGCCTGAATGTTCGAGGTGAGCAACCGCGATGACGCGCTGGACGCATTGGTCCAAAGCTCGCGCAAAATGGCTTCCTCTGCCTCATCAGCATAGGTTTTATATTGGGCATTCTTGTATTCACCGCCGGCAACGATCTTGTTCACCTCACCGAGATTTGCCGTGCCGCGCTGAATCGCCAGCAAACAAGCGGCCACAAAGATCGACTTACCTGCCTCTGAAAACGTATCCAGCGTCTTGTTGTCCTTATCGAGGAACAGATCGGCCAAGATGCTGACTTCGGTAAACCGCTGCGCAAAGGTTGGTGCTTTGGCGATGCGCGACAGCGGGTTGTAGCGATGCGTGGCATTGGACCAGTCAAACGGGCTGAAGCGATAGACCTCGTCGCCATTGAGCGCGCGCAGACGAGAGGTTTTCTCAAAGTTCTCGCCTTTGACATCGAGCACCACTACAGATCCCGCAAAGGCCATCAAGTTCGGGATTACGAAACCCACACCTTTACCTGCACGTGTCGGCGCCACCATCATCACATGCGGAATCGCCGCTGAAGAAATAAACCCGCCTTTTGACTTTGGCGTGCCAAGCTTGCCGCAAACAAACCCCTCTCCCGGCTTGTGCAGCATGTCATTTTTCATCAGCTCAGGTTTGGTCTGCCAATGGGCCGAGCCATAGTCATCCCGTTCCTTCTTCCAAGTCCAAGAAAGTGCAAGACCACCGAGCCCGAGGGATCCAAAGCCAACTGCACCGTAAGCGACTTTGAAGGCCTCTGGGTGTGCCGCGCGCAATCCCGCGCTGGCGTTCCAAACCGCCAGCATGTCGAAATTGCCAAACCCCGTGCGCAGCGCCAATGCCAGATAGAAGCTGGCAACGATCGTGCCAAGGATTGCACCGCAGATTGCGCCAAAGGGTAGCGCGGCCCAAAGAGGAAATGCTTTGTTCATCTGTCCATCCTCCCCTTAAAATTCCATCTCGTCGTCTAGGCCACGATCACGCCCGAGATCTTTGCCTAAGGTCTGCGCCTCTTGCTGCCCTTTGAGCTGCGCCACCTCCGTCGCTTTGTCCTGCTGCAAGCTGGACGCACGATCGGTGAACACTTGGTCGCCCGTTTCTTCAAAGGTCATTTCTAGGAATTCTTGTGTGACGGTAATTTGGTCGATCTTGCTCGGCAGCACGTCATCAAGAACCTCAAAGTTCCCGCGCCGCAGCTCGCCGAGCCCTTCCTCGCCCAGCTCTTTGAACAGCTCGGCCTGCAGAGTGCGTTCAACGGTTTCTTCTTGGGCTTCTGACAACTGCCCGTCCCGAAGCATATCTGCCAAATTCTGCAGATAGGTATTGGGGCTGCGGTCATCCTCATCAATCAAAGGCAAGTCTGCCGCTTCCTCTTCTGAAAGGCTAAGCCCGATGGCGACACCCAGTTCTTTGGCCCTTTCGGTCAGGGCTTCCATAACCCCGTCCACACGTTCCAACGCCCCATCAAGCTGCTCATCATTCGCACTCTCGACCGTCAGTCCGTCTTTGCTGAGGACGGCATTCATGTCTCGCTCCACCCAGTCTTGCGCCATGCCGTAATTCTTGGTGCCGCCTGCGGTGATCCGCGCCACCAGCTCGTCACTGTCCATGCCCGCCTCATCAGCCTGCGCGAGGACATCTTTCAGGGCGTCGTCATTGCCCGACTGCAGCGCCGCGATCAGCACCTCGTTTCCAGCACCGGGCGGATAGGGTTCTTCCAGTTGCTTGCCAAACCGCGCGCGCAGTTCTGGGTCCGGTACCATCTGCGACAGATCCGCGATGACGGGCGCAGCCTTTACCTCAAACGCGGCGCGCTCGGTTACATCAAGCCCTTCGGCCTTTAGCCGCAGCGCCTCAATCGTGCGCTCGGAATAGTCGATGGCATCACCGACGGTTTTGATGTCCTTCATATCGATCTCTCCTTCGGTGAATTTCCAAGGGGTGCCTGTGCCCAGATTGGCGGCCATGCCGCGCACGGCGCGGGCCAGATGGCGCTGGTCCATGCGGTCCAGCAGGTCGGCAAACTCTGTGTAGTCTTTGGCAAAGCCCACGACCTGGGCTTGTGCTACGGCAGACTCCTCAGCCGTCATGATGATCTCGCGCGGCAATCGCGCTTCTTCTTTGGCGCGGTAGATATCAGACAGGCCTGCGGGTTTCTCGAAGATGCCGCGCTCAAGCCGCGTGGTGGCGTCCAACATGACGCCACAACCTTCAGCGATCTCGGCCTGCTTTTCGCGCATCAGCTGCGGCGACATCACGCCTTCGGCCCAACAAGAAAACCATGTGCCCTGATCAAGGCCACGGTTGTTCAGAATGATGTGCGCATGTTTGTGGGCGCGGTCGTCATGTACGGCGAGAACGTAATCCCACTGATCCCCGTATACACCGCTCTCGAAAAAATGCTCGGTCCAATCCATCGCGATGTCGCGCACCTGATCGACAGTGACGTCTGTTGGGAATGACAGCAGCATGTGCGAGGTGAACCCAAGCTTGGTCGATCCGCGCCATGTCTCGGACCAGGCCTCGATGATATCTGACTTCTGATCTTCAGACAGCACAGCCTCATCGGTGAGCGCATTGGTCATGGTCGAATAGGTGTAGACAGCTTTGTCATTGATATAGGCAAGCTGATTGCCAAGAGAGGTTTGCGTCTTGCAGCCCCCTGCTCTGATCCGCTTGAACACGGCCGCCCGGCTTTGGCCACTGGCGGCCTTGGCGACGTTGCGCGCCGACATGGATCCCACACGCGCAAAGCTGCGCCCCTGCCGCCGACCCGCGATGCGCGCATCAATCCGCGCCGCCGCCTTGCCCCGGATCCGCTCATCCTCCCAGAGCTTCCCCATGACCGAACTGTAGAGGGCGAGCGGATCAGCCATTGGATATGCTCCGATCAATCACAGCCACGTCCGCCTGCAGCGCAGCCCCACCATTCGGAACCAAAGCAGCCGATACCCGCGCCCCTTCGCGGCCACCCTCGCCCGCCACCAAGCGCAGCCCCGATGCCCCGCGCACAGGCTCATCTGGATGCGCCCGCAGGGCAGCATCCCCTTCTTCCTTTAACGGCCAATCCTGCTTGCGCCGGACCTGCGCTGCATCCTTCATCTGGCCGAGCTCACGGCTCATGCACTGCGCAAGATCAAGCAGTTCAACGAGCAATGCCCGGTCCTCAGATGACACTGAAACCTTACCGCGATGCACCGCCTTTGCGAGCGCCAAACCGGCATCACTGACGTCCTTGGCTTGTCGCCAGCTGGCACAGAATTCAGCAACCAAATCGCGCGGCACATCAAGGAACCCACACCGTCCGCGCAGCACTACGTTAAGGGCTTGGGAGCGGTTGGCAAAACCACGTGTCTGCCACTCTGAATCAAAGGCTGCGAGCTCTGACGCTGAGGCGCGGAAACTGACCCGCTCAGAGGGATCGCGCACGGCCAGCCCTTCGCCGTGCTCTTCCTTTGCAAGCCGCGTCACATGCCTGCGCGACACGCCGTAGGCTTCTGCCAAGACCTTTGGGGTTTCACCTGCTTTGTAACGCCGCGCCAGTTCAATGCGCTGCTCCAGCTTGAGGCGTTTTGGTCTTCCTGTCTTCATCACAAGCGTACCTCGCTACATCCAAAATCAAACATCCGGCGGCGCGTGCGATGCAGCGTTTGCTTGCAAACGCGTTCGCGCGTGTTGGTGGATTCTTTCTTGCGTGGCACGCTCTCAGACCCCTCGGACAAATGTCGCAGACAAGTGGCATATCCTGCCAACGTCCTTCTCTTCTTTCTTCTTCATATATCAATACGACATATTGCGCAATTTATCTTTTTGCATTGCTGGGATTTCAATGCGTCCTACGCCGCCTGCCAAAAGCCACACGGGGCATCAGCCCTATTCTGGCTGACTCAATTGGCTGCTCGCACAAAGCGAGCGCGGCCCCCCATCCGCAAAGCAACACGCA
>ENA-OQVM01005512-OQVM01005512.1-marine-metagenome-genome-assembly--contig:-NODE-5512-length-12106-cov-6.268601_pt1 | contig 12106 bp, 11 predicted proteins | sample MGYA00237776_ERZ505498 | MGnify/ENA primary metagenome ERZ505498 (study PRJEB26159, sample SAMN06265151) | marine metagenome | isolation source: Helgoland LTER site | place: Germany:Helgoland, sampling... | reverse complement strand
TTGCCAGAAGGGAAACCCGCACCACCCAAACCGCGCAGCCCAGAAGCAAGCACTTTGTCTTGCACGTCTTCCCAATCGCCACCTTCACGCAGTGCATTGAGTTCGGCATAGCCACCCGCGACGATATAGGCATCGTAGTCTTCGTAATTGGGGATTTGCGCATGCGTGTCGTCTGCTTTGATAGCGGCTTGCACCTTTTCGACGGTCGCATGATCAATGTGATTGTGTCCCAGCTCCAGTACAGGCGCCGTATCGCAACGCCCCATACAGGGCGCGCGCAACACGCGCACCTCTGAGGCATCTAATCCATCTTCAAGAGCAGCCTTCAACTGCTGCGCCCCTGCCAGCTCGCACGACAGCGAGTCGCAGACGCGGATTGTCAGCGCAGGCGGCACGGCTTCGCCTTCCTTCACAACATCGAAATGGGCGTAGAACGTGGCGACCTCGTAAACTTCTGCTTGGCTCAGGCGCATTTCTTCGGCCAAAGCGCGCAGATGCGGGGCAGACAGACAGCCATGGGCGTCTTGGATCATGTGCAAGAACTCGATCAGCAGGTCGCGACGGCGCGGGCGATCGCCCAGCAGGGCTTGCACTTCGGCCCAAGCCGCATCATCCAACTGCCGGCCTTTGGGACGATGCCGCCCTTTGCCTTTGCCGGATTTCCAAACACCTTTTCGGTTGTCCAAAGCCATAACGCTATCCCCTGTCGATCATCGCCAACATAGTCAGCAAAAAACGCGCAAACCACGCAAAAGCGACACCACAGAGGGCCAATACGCGCCGCACGACAAATTCAACTGCACGACGGGGAAACCCGTGATAACTATCCGAAACATGAAACCCAGTATTATACACTTTGGCTTCGCGACCCTCGCTCCGGCGGCACTCTTGGCCGCAGGTGCCATTTGGGGTGGCGTGTGGGTTTTGGGTGCGGTGTTGTTTCTAACCGTCATGACAAGCCTGCTGGATCGTATATTTAATACCGATCCAAGCGCTGAGCCCCTCCAAGCAGACCAAGCCCTTTCCATCGCTATCGCAATCACCCATTTTGTTCTGCTGCCACTGATCGTTTGGGCGTTGACGGGTTCAGGATTGAGTATGATCGAAAAGCTGGGGCTTTTCTTTGCGGCGGGTCTTTGGTTTGGACAGGTTAGCAATGCAAATGCGCATGAGTTGATCCACCGCAGCTCCAAAACCCTCCACCGCCTTGGCATGTGGTCCTACATTACGCTTCTATTCGGCCACCACACCTCTGCTCATGTGCTTGTCCATCATCAGCATGTGGCCACACAGTCCGACCCGAACACATCGCGCAAAGGCGAAAGCCTCTATCGGTACATGGGGCGCGCTTGGGTGGGATCGTTCCGCCAAGGTTATCAGGCCGAGGCCAATCGCTTGCAAAAGATCGGGCGCCCGACATGGCGCAACCCCTATGTGGTCTACGTGGGCGGTGCGGCCCTGTGCCTGACAATCGCTGCGCTTTTTGGGGGATGGCGGGCACTTGCTTTCTATATAGCCCTTTGTGGCTATGCCCAATCACAGTTGCTGATGTCCGATTATGTGCAGCACTACGGGCTGCAGCGTGCATTGCGCCCGGATGGCAAGCCAGAGCCCGTTAATGCGACTCACAGCTGGAACAGCCCACATTGGTTTTCATCGGCGCTGATGTTGAACGCGACGCGCCACTCTGATCACCACGCACACCCCGGGCGGCACTATCCTGAACTGACTATATCAAAGGACACGCCTATGCTTCCTAGGCCCCTGCCCCTGATGGCCAGCATAGCACTGGTACCGCCGCTTTGGCGGCGCATCATGGATCCGCGCGTCGAGAGGTGGCGCAATGCGTAGCATCTTGCTTTGCTTGGCGCTGGCCACTCCCGCTGTGGCCCAAGAGGGCATGACGGCGGAAGAATTCGACGCCTATGTCACTGGCCGTACGATCACATTCAGCACGCCCCTGAACCCAACCTTTGGGGTAGAGCGCTACTTGCCGGGGCGCCGTGTCATGTGGTCAACATTTGATGGAACTTGCCAATACGGCGTCTGGTTCGAAAGCAAAGGCGACATCTGCTTTCGCTATGAAGGTGATCCAGAACCTAAGTGCTGGGAAATCCACGCAGAAGCCGACGGCCTGCGCGGGGTATTCACAACGCGCCCTAATACGACCGTCATTTTTGAAAACCCCGATCGCCAAGATCCGTTGATTTGCAACGATCTATCATCGTGATCTTCGGCAAGGACGGTCTGCTCTAGCCGTCTTTGCTGACAGCCACCCGCCCATCCGCAAATTCGATCTCGAGGGCGGCCGCCTTCGCGGCATCAACCTTGTTTGTCACAACGGCGCCATCGCCACGCACAACTGCATATCCGCGCTTGAGCGTCTCCACATAACCAAGCGTTTCACGCAAACGGTCAAGCGCTTCCAATCGCGATTGCCGCTCTGCCTGTTGGCGTGACGCGCGATCAGACAGGCGGCGCAGTACAGTTTCAAACCGCTCGGACTGTCGCTGGATACGGTCATGCAAAACCTGACCGCGCAAACCACGGCTAGTTTGTTCAAGCACCGTGCGCCCATCGCGTGTCCTGCGTTTTAACGCAGGCCCAAGTCGCACAGCCAAGCCATCCAAGCGCCGCTGATCCTCGGCCAAACGGCGCGACAGAATACCGGGACGCAAGGCCGCCTCGCTCATCTGGAGCCGTTTCTTAGCCGCGGCCCCCTTCAAGGCGGATGGCAGGCGTTCCCCCAAATAATCCAGGCGCTGGCGCGGCCCTTCGACCAGGGCATCGACCTGCGGCAACGCACGGCCCAAATCGCGGACGCGTTGCTGTCTTTGTGTCAGACCCGTCGTCAACGCACGGCTTAATCGCGCGCCCTGTTGGTCAGCCCAAACCAGCAATTCCATGCGCACAGGCACGGCCAGTTCCGCTGCAGCGGTGGGTGTTGGCGCGCGCATGTCTGCGACAAAATCAATTAAGGTAGTATCGGTTTCGTGCCCGACAGCAGAAATCAAAGGAATAGAGGACGCAGCCGCTGCACGGACCACAATCTCTTCATTGAACCCCCAAAGATCCTCCAGTGATCCGCCACCACGCGCGACGATCAACAGGTCAGGCCGAGGCAACGCTCCACCAGGGGTCAATTGGTTGAACCCATTAATGGCCGCAGCGACCTCTGGCGCAGATCTGGCGCCTTGCACAGCGACTGGCCACACCAAAACCTTGCGCGGGAACCGATCACGTAGACGGTGCAGAATATCGCGGATAACGGCCCCAGATGGCGAGGTCACAACACCAATGATTTCCGGCAAGTAAGGCAGCGGTTTCTTGCGTTCCGGCGCGAATAGACCTTCAGCCGCCAAAGCCGCCTTGCGTTTTTCCAGCATCGCCATCAAAGCGCCGGCGCCCGCAGGTGCAATATCTTCGATGATCATCTGGTACTTGGATTGCCCGGGAAACGTCGTCAGCTTACCCGTTGCAACAACCTCCATGCCTTCTTCAGGCTGATGGGCCAGCCCCTGCGCGCGCCCCTTCCAAATGACACCAGCCAAGACTGCACGGTCATCTTTCAGGTCCATGTAAATATGGCCAGACCTAGGCCGTGAGACGCGCCCCACCTCGCCCTTCACACGAACATGCGAGAACCCGCCTTCGATGGCCTTTTTCACCGCACCAGAAATCTCCGAGACGGAAAATTCAGGTGTGTTGTCGACGGGCCCATCCTCAAACAGGTCGTTCATGTCAGCCCTCTCTTACGGCTTGCACGCAAAGGCAAGGACGAGAATTTCCATCTCAAAAACAGTGTCGTACAGAACAAAAATGCCCCAAACCCAGCAAACAAGATCGAGTTAAAAAGAAGCGATAGCATAATGGCCAGAATGCCGCTGATCCAGAAAAGGATACTCGACATGCGGACAGTGGCAACATCTGGATCCGGCCAGAATTGCACCTGTGGTCGTCCAAATTCTTCGGCATAAAAATCTAGCGTCGTCAGATAGGCCGGGTCATCCTGAAAGGGAGGCAGATCACCAGGATGGTGGATGGTACGGCCAATCACACGGGGGCAGAAATCTTCGAAATATGCTTTCTCGTCCTCGGTGTGCATTTGCCAAACCACATCGACAATAGGCGACGGTGAAAGCGTTTCACCGGTGCTGCCAACCAAATACATAAAGCGGCGGTATTCCTCGACGAGGATGTAGCAAACATCGACCGAATGCCCCGTCTCTTCTTCCAAACGATCTACTAATGAACGTGTGAGTGGCCGCTCATGAAAGCTGTAACCTTCAAGGCGATGCCAAAGTTGCCGGTCCTTTTTGATCGGTTCCATCGTTTTTGTTCGCTTGTCTTCTGCCGCCCCCATTTGGACTCTAGTATGATGCGCGCAGTAGGCCAAGCGCTATACGTCAATCGCAGATGCTCCGCGTGGCACTTGTGGTCATGCAGCGCCCACCTTAGAACCAGTCCAACTTTAGAATTTGGCAGGGGCGCTAATGAACATTCTCATCTTGGGCAGCGGTGGACGTGAACATAGTCTCGCTTGGGCAATTAAACAAAACCCCAAGTGTGACAGATTGATCGTAGCCCCCGGCAACGCAGGGATCGCAGCAATTGCCGAATGTGCGGACATTAACATCTTGGATGGCGGCGCCGTGGCCACTTTTGCCGAAGAAAATGCCATAGATTTCGTGATTATTGGTCCAGAGGCGCCTCTTGCCGCTGGCGTCGCAGATCGGCTGCGCCAGGCAGGTCTTTTGGTCTTTGGCCCCAGCCAAGAAGCAGCGCAGCTTGAGGCCTCAAAGTCATTTACAAAGGCCGTTTGCGATGCCGCAGATGCGCCAACCGCGGCCTATGGGCATTTCACCGATGCCGACGCGGCACGCGCCTACATTCGCGAACAAGGCGCGCCAATCGTTGTCAAAGCTGACGGGCTTGCGGCCGGAAAAGGCGTAATCGTAGCAATGACCGAGGGTGAGGCCCTTGCCGCTATCGACGATATGTTCGACGGCAGTTTTGGTGACGCAGGCGCAGAGGTCGTGGTTGAGGAGTTTATGGACGGCGAAGAAGCGTCCTTTTTTGTTCTCTGCGACGGCAAAACGATCCTACCTGTCGGCACGGCCCAAGATCACAAACGCGCCTATGATGGTGACACCGGACCAAATACAGGCGGCATGGGTGCCTATTCCCCGGCCCCGGTTATGACCGATGAAATCACCCAAAAGGCGCTGGATGAAATCATTCGACCCACAATGGACGAAATGCGCAAACGCGGCACGCCTTTCCAAGGTGTGTTATTTTGCGGATTGATGATCCAAGACGGCCGGCCACGACTTGTTGAATACAATGTGCGTTTCGGTGACCCAGAATGCCAGTGTCTGATGATGCGGCTTGGTGGGCAAATCCTTGATCTGCTGCAGGCCTGCGCCGAAGAACGCCTGGCCGAAGTTCAAGCAAATTGGGCAGATGATCACGCCCTCACGATCGTGATGGCTGCCAAAGGTTATCCTGGTAACTACGCCAAAGGCACGGTGATCAAGGGCCTTGATGAGCAACCTGAAGACAGTTTTCACATGGTCTTTCATGCAGGCACCGTCGAAATCGACGGTCAGATTGCATCATCTGGCGGGCGGGTTCTTAATATCACTGCGCGCGGCCATGATTTGGCCGAGGCTCATGAGAAAGCTTATGCGATGGCACAAAACATCGATTGGGAAGATGGCTTTTACCGCTCCGATATCGGTTGGCGGGCTCTCTAGCCACTCGGAAAATGCAAAAGGGCCGCGCTTCAAGACAAGCGCAGCCCATTGTTAGATTTTTCATCGCCCGATTAGGCGGCGCGGCCTACCAGAACAGAATCGATCTCGGCAGCAGCAGCGTTCTCATCGTGGCCTGCAACAGCGGCGATCTCGCGCGTCAGACGCTCAAGCGCGGCTTCATAAAGCTGACGCTCTGAATAGCTTTGCTCGCGCTGATCGTCTTGGCGGTGCAAATCACGGACCACTTCAGCAATCGCAATCAGATCGCCAGAGTTGATCTTTTGCTCATACTCTTGCGCACGACGCGACCACATTGCCTTTTTGACTTTGGCCTTGCCGCGCAACGTTTTCATCGCATGGCTAACAACATCCGGTGTCGCCAAAGCGCGCATGCCGACATCTAAGGCCTTGTGCGTTGGGACGCGCAGGGTCATCTTGTCTTTTTCAAATGAGATGACAAACATCTCCAGCTCAAACCCGGCAACCTCTTGTGTTTCAATCGAAACAACCTTGCCCACGCCATGCGCAGGGTAAACGACAAACTCGTTCGGGCTAAAATCATACTTCTTCTTGCTCATGATCGTCCTTTCATGGCGATCCGGATAATAAGCGACAAAAAAAACCGCCGGTGGCTTAGCGCCTCCGCCGGGGATGTCGGTTACAAAACTGGATCAATTATTACGCAGCATTGGGGCTATCATATCACAAAAACGACCCCTCCGAAAGCGCTGCATCGCAGCACTAAAAAATCATTCGGGAACAATTGGTTATCTTAAGCAGTTCGGGCCGAATCAGCCGCCCTCGCCAGCCGCTTCAGAAAATAGCTCGATCTTGCCTTCTTTGCCGTCCATGTCATCGGCCGTCGGCAGTGGATCTTTCTTGGTGATGATCACTGGCCACATTTCGGAATACTTGCGGTTGAACTCGACCCACTTTTCCATATCAGGCTCAGTGTCCGGGCGGATCGCGTCTGCTGGGCATTCGGGTTCGCACACACCGCAGTCGATGCATTCGTCAGGATGGATCACCAGCATGTTTTCACCCTCATAGAAACAATCTACGGGGCAGACTTCGACGCAGTCTGTGTACTTGCAGGCAATGCAGTTGTCGTTGACGATGTAGGTCATGTGGCGCAGGTTCCGTTTAGCTAACGCGGTCTTGCTAGATTAGACTGACAATGCATTCAAGCGCGAACGGACGAAGTGACGCGGTGAAGCTGCGAATTCGCAGACAAGCGGGCTGTTGCCGTGCGGATTGCGCAAAGCTGGACTGCTCAACGTCTTTGGCGCATCGTTACAACTGAAATCCAATGTTGGGCTCTGTAGATGAAGGAAATGTTATGTCACTGATGAACACTGTTACCAAAATGGCGATTGGCTTTGCGATGGCGAAAGGCATGGATGCCATGCAGAAAAACGGCGGTATTGGGAGCGTTCTTGAAGGGCTGACCGCCGGCAAATCTGGTGACAGTCCGCAGCAAGCAGGTGGCATGGGCGGTCTTGGTGATATGCTGGGTCAGATGACCGGCGGTGGCGCACAAACCGGTGGCGGCCTAGGTGGCATGTTGGGGCAGCTCACTGGCGGTGGCGCGTCCGGCGGTGGTCTGGGTGGTATGTTGGGACAGTTAACTGGCGGTGGCGGCGCCGCGGCGGCAGGTGGCCTTGGTGGGCTTGGCGCACTTTTGGGTGGTCTTGCTGGCGCACGCGGCGGAGAAGCGGGCGGCGGGCTCGAAGCGTTGCTTGGTCAAGATAACCCAACGGAAGAGCCTGACGAAGACGACGTTGCAAAACTGATGTTGCGCGCAATGACCCAAGCGGCACGCGCCGATGGCGATCTGGACGCAGGCGAAAAAGCCAAATTGACCGAAGCGCTGAGCGAAAGTGATCAAGGTACGATGGAAATCCTCCAAGATATCCTGTCATCTCCGGTCAATGCCGCGCAGTTGGCATCGGACACGCCAACAGGTTTGGAAACACAAGTTTATACGATGTCTGTGAATTCGATCACGCCGGACAATCAGGCCGAAGCGCAGTATTTGCATGACCTAGCAAACGCTTTGGGCATCCAGCCACAAACAGCGAACGCCATTCACGACAGCTTAGGTGCCCCGCGACTTTACAGCTGATAGCAGACAAGTGGTCCCCAGTGAAAATGGGGGCCACATTTGCGACATTGCCAGCAGACGAGCTGCGTCCCAATCCTAATCAGGAACCACATTAACTTGACGCACCTTTATATTTCGATATAACTAGAATTATCGAAATATAAAGGTGCGCCTCATGGATAATGTCACTGCAGCGCAGGGTTTCTCGGCAATGGGTTCCGAATCTCGCCTAGAGGTTTTGCAATGCCTGGTCAAAGCAGGCGAAGACGGGCTCTTGGTTGGTGAGATCCAGAACCGGACTGCCATTCCCGCATCAACACTTGCACATCACCTTAAATTCTTGGCCAGCGCAGGCTTGGTAGTGGCAGAGAAGAACGGACGCACAATCACCAATCGCGCGCATTTCGCACATCTCCAAGACCTCGCAGCCTTCATCCTAGAAGAATGCTGTGTAGACAGTGGAGATGCAAAATGACCGATGCAACCATTGAAGCCCGCGCACTAAACACCCGCATTAGACATGCGTTGAAAACGCCATGGACAGTGACAATTCTGGTGCCGATCGCCGTTGCCCTGTTTGATCCATCAAATCTCACAACGATTGTCGCATTTGCGTTCAGTGCTTTGCTCGGCACCCTACCCTACATTCTTTTCGCTGTAATCTTGATCGCAGGACTTAAGGCGGCGGGAGCAGAAGCGATGATTGCTAAGGCCTTTCAAGGCCGCGAAAACCGGATGATCGTTCTGGCCGCACTTTTCGGCGGTCTTGCGCCCTTTTGCTCATGCGAGGTGATCCCTTTTATCGCGGGTCTTCTTGCGCTCGGCGCGCCCTTGGCTGCGGTCATGGCGTTTTGGCTCTCGTCACCATTGATTGACCCGCCCACTCTTTTGATCACTGCAGCGGCCCTTGGCTGGCCTTTCGCTATCGGCAAAGCGGTTGCGGCTGTGATGCTAGGGCTTGTCGGCGGGTTCATGGTGAAGGCGATGACAAAGGGCGGGCTGTTCTCTAACCCACTGAAACCACGCCCGACTACGGGTTGCGGATGTGGGCCGAACCCATTTGACGGCAAGCCAGTGTGGGCCTTTTGGAATGAAAAGACGCGGCGCGGCGTCTTCGGTCAAGAGTTCATACAGAACGCTGCTTTCTTGATCAAATGGCTGGCATTGGCTTATGCGCTCGAAGCCTTGCTCGTTACCTATGTACCGGCTTCTGTAATTGCAGGGATTGTGGGTGGCGAGGGTATTTTGCCCATCGGTATAGCGGCCTTGGTTGGCATGCCGGCTTACCTAAACTCTTACGTCGCACCACCACTGCTGGCCGGTCTTATTGCGCAAGGAATGAGCAACGGCGCGGCTATGGCATTTATGATATCAGGTGCTGTCAGCTCCATCCCGGCGATGGCGGCGGTTTGGTCTTTGGTCAAACCAAGTGTTTTTGTGACCTACCTTGGACTTGGCGTGTCTGGTGCCATTGCGTCAGGCATCATCTTTAGCTTTGTCGTCTAGTCCAATTTCATATCCCGGCGATCTTTCTTGGTTGGGCGCCCGCCCTTTTCGTAGCGTGGGTTTGCGCCCTTCGCCGCGGAAGGGCGTTCCTTTGGTGCGGGGGTCAGATCTTCATAGAGCGCTTGCGCCTCAGGAGCGGGCCCACGCCGCTCCCCACATGCGACAATACGCACGACCTTTGTATCATTCGCCTGAACGAAGGTGAGAACATCGCCCGGACCAACAGCGCGGGCAGGTTTGCTCACAGGTTGGCTATCGACCCGAACTTTGCCACCCGACACCACACTAGCAGCGATGGAGCGCGATTTAAAGAATCGCGCTTGCCAGAGCCATTTATCCAACCGGATCGTCGGACGCGGGTCGGTCAATCCTTCTTGAAGCCGGCCAAGGCTGCGGCAAACGGGTTGTCAGGATCAATCTGTTTTTCACGCTTTGGCTTGGCCTGGAAGCTTTGTGGCTTGTTTCCACCACCTTGCGGCTTACCTCTGCCTTTCGGCTTGCCTTTGCCTCGCGGACGGGCATCGCCCTGCGGACGCGCAGGACGGGCCGCGCGGCCACCCCATGTGAAGGTGTAAAATACTTCAATCTCTGGGCCGGTATCAGGTGTTTCAAGGGTAGCGTCAGTTGGCGCTTGGTCTGTTGGCGTGACCACTTCCGTCGAGGCATCGGCAGGCGCCTCTTCAGGCGTCGTGGCAGCCGACTCAATGGCAGGATCAGCGGCGGCCACCGCCTTGACCTTTTCACGCTCGCCCTTCTCGGCCTTATAGCCAAGTCCGCTCATCAAATCAGCGAATTGCTCCAGCGTCATGCCAGTGATCGACAACATGTCTGGGTTTGCTTCAAACCCGCCGCGGCTGTCTTTGTCGCGCAGCATGTCTGCGAGGCGTTCCAACATATCGATGCGGATGGCGCGTTCGCCTGCCGCACGATAACCAGCCATCGCGTAATAGCCAGGTACCGCGTCTTTCAAGGCTGGCACTGTGACCAAGCCTGGTGGGGGGCTTTCAGGGAACTCTGCAAGGTCTTTGCTGAGAGACCACAAAACCAAACGCAGCCGAGTAGGTGCGGGCTTTAACAACAGCGGCATGAAGATTGTGAACTGACCGAAACGCACACCGTGCTTGCGCAATGCACCACGGGCGTCTTGATCCAACGCTTTCACTTCATCAGCGACTTCGCCGCGTGTGATAATGCCGAACCCTTCGGCCATACGGTATGCAAACCCTTTTGCAGAACCCGTGAGGGCCTCGTCATTCTTCAATGCCAAGAGCGGCTCAAATCCGGCAGCAATCTTGCGATCGATAAAGTGCTGCAACCGGCGCTGCACTTTGGCCGCGACATCAGAGCCTGCTTCTTCATCAACAAAAGCTTCAATGCCCGGCTTGAAGGGGTCATCACCTTTGACCAACTTACCAACAGCCTGATCGCCCCACATCAGGCCACCCTGCTCTGTAAAATCTATCTCTGGATCGGGGGCGTTATAGAAACGATCTGCCAGCAAATGAAATTGCGGAACCAACGCTTGTACGGATGCTTGTCGCAAGGTCTTCGCCTCATCAGGGCTCCCTGCTTTGTCCATCCGGAACCGAAAACCTTCTAACCGTCCGACAAATTCGCCTTCAACGGTTACTTCACCTTTATCATTCACGTCAGCCAAAAGGCTCTCCTTCTGTTTGAGCCGGCGAAGCAGAATACTTGTCCGCCGGTCCACAAATCTTTGAGTCAGTGCGCCATGCAACGCATCTGATAATCGGTCTTCTACAGCGCGTGTCTCATCACGCCAATGAGATTCGTCATTCAACCACCCGTTGCGTTGCGCAACGTAAGTCCATGTCCGAATATAAGCCAGACGTTTTGACAAGGTATCAATGTCGCCATCAGTGCGGTCAATGCGACGGACCTGCAACCCGAACCAATTGGCGGACACATGCCCAAGTTGGTGCAGATCATTGTAGATATGTGTCAAAAGTCCGGCATGCTCGCCTTTGCTGATACCACGGAAATCAGGAATACGACACACGTCCCACAACAACTTGATCGAAGGACCATCCGTCGCCCGCGCGGCGACTTCATCATCCATCCCAAGGGCTTTGAGGGCCGCAAGATCATCGCTCTCGCGCACGCGGGTCAGCCAAAAATCGTCTGTGCGTTGTTCCAGTGTCGCGATTAGCCGCTTTACTGAACCAAACTGCAAACGGCTGTTGCGCCACTGCAGTTTCTTGACTGGCTGGAACCGGTGATCGCAGATTGCTTGGGCGACGGTTTCGTCTAACGGCGGGGCTTCGCCCGTCACCCCAAAGGTCCCGTTCTCAACGTGCCGCCCCGCTCGACCTGCAATCTGTGCCAGCTCATCGGGTTGCAAATGCCGCATCCTGCGCCCGTCAAATTTGGCGAGCGACGAGAACGCGACGTGGCTGATATCAAGGTTCAGGCCCATACCGATAGCATCAGTCGCCACCAGATAATCGACATCACCGTTTTGATACATTTCGACCTGGGCATTGCGCGTGCGCGGCGAAAGCGCGCCCATAACAACCGCAGCACCACCTTTTGTGCGGCGCAGCAACTCGGCGATCGCATAGACATTTTCAACTGAAAACCCCACGATTGCAGAGCGTGCAGGCATTCTGCTTATCTTTTTCGAACCTGAGTAGGTCAGCTGGGACATCCGCTCGCGGCGCATGAAGTTCACGTCAGGGACCATAGCTGAAATCGCATCGCGCATCGTCTCAGCGCCCAG
>ENA-OQVM01005510-OQVM01005510.1-marine-metagenome-genome-assembly--contig:-NODE-5510-length-12108-cov-13.508603_pt1 | contig 12108 bp, 13 predicted proteins | sample MGYA00237776_ERZ505498 | MGnify/ENA primary metagenome ERZ505498 (study PRJEB26159, sample SAMN06265151) | marine metagenome | isolation source: Helgoland LTER site | place: Germany:Helgoland, sampling... | reverse complement strand
GCTAGGTGTTAAAGAACCAACTGGACAAGCTTTTATTGTTTTTCTGTTTGGATTTATGTTTTCATCTATCATATGGTGTTTTTTATGCGCGGGATTTATTGGTTTTGTTAGAAAAGCAATAAATCAAACTGGATGGGTGCTTATTAATATTTCTTGTGGAATTGGGCTTGCATACTTCTCAATTTATGTACTTTTGAATACTTACAATTCTTTAAATTAATTTCTATTTATATTTGGCACTTAGGCGCAATTGTTTCTATTAATTTTTTGTTTGGTTTAATTGATTGTGGTAAATCATTAATAACTTCATCTAAAATCTCTGATGTAATATCTGCTATCTCACATAGATAATCAGATCTTGTTCCATCTGGGTTATCCAGCAACCATTCCTGAAATTCACTTTCTTCAAAATATATACCAGCAGCCGCACCCGCAAAAGGAAGCATTGTTATCATCCGCTTTAAGCGAGCTTTTGCTTTTATTTTTAATATTGCTTTCTTGATTTCTTTTTTATGTTTGATTGTATTTGCGGTAATTTCGGTACTTAATTTCGCGGCCATGTATGTTTTCTGAAGAGCCCAAATTGATGTAAAAACAGTTATTGATGCTAAAGAGCAAAATAGCCAAATTAAAAATACTGTATTCTTTAATATTGAAAACATTAAAATTTTCTTGATTGTAAAAAATATTTTACTTTGATTTATTAATTTTTACTTTTTTTAAATATGATAAAGCTTTATATTTTTAGTATTATTACGATATGGAATATCTTTACAAGAAAATAATTATTTGGAGATACTTTTTGAAACAGCTCATACCCGTTTGGGTCATCAATTTAGAAAAAAGACCTGATAGATTGGAAAAAATTGGAAAAAGATTGGATCAATTAGGTATTGAATGGGAGAATATTGAAGCAATAGACGGCGAAAACTGTATAAAAAGTAAATTAGATATTTCAGCAAAAAATGGTGAAATCGGTTTTTTGTCTAAAAATACTAGGGCCTGTACTGCCAGCCATTATAAAGCTTGGGAATTATTGGTGACTAGAAAGGATAATTTTGCGATAATTCTAGAAGATGATGTAGACTTATCGGATGAATTTAAAGATCTTCTTTTTGATAAAAGTTGGATTCCAAAAGGGGCAGAATTAATAAAATTAGAAAAATTTGCACCAACAAAAATTTCAAAAATTTTAGTTGGTAAAAGTTTATCACAAGCACTTAATAAGACAAGAAATGTACATAAAATGTATTCTCGTCACACAGGAGCAGCCGCATACCTTTTGTCAGTTAATGGTGCAGACAAATTATTGAAATGGAATTTAAAATATACTGTACCTGTAGATCATATACTTTTTAATGAAACAGTTTCAAAACTTTCAACTTCTCTGGCACCAATGATATTAATACCTCCAATTGCCTGGCAGTCTGATGAAGTTGGTCAAGGATCTAATATTGTGGGTTCATATAAACTAAATCCAATTTCTAAGTCAAAAAAGTTAATGCGCTCTATAAAGAGAGCATATTATGAATCTAGGTTATGGCCTTATCAGTTGTTTGTCTTGATTTTTGGAATTGCAAAATTAATTTCAATAGATAAAAAATAGTTTCTTAAAATTTACATTTTCTTATATCCGTTTAAAACCAATATCCAAATTATAATCTGTTTCACATGTATCCCCGGAGCAGCATTCAAAAATATTAGATTTACACATTGAACATTGTTCATGCCCATGAACAAAAATGGTCTCAAGGCGCGACTGGCATCTAGGACATCTTTGTATATTAGCGTTTTCAGGTATTAAAAGATTATCCATCAATTATATCTAGCCCTAATTGCCAATTCTTTTGATATCAAAAGGTGTAGTTTGATATATTTGATTGATCCAATTGCCATAAAGTAAATGCGCATGACTCCTCCACTTGTTTAATGGTGGCATTTTGGGATCATCATTTGGATAATAATTCATAGGAATATTGATAGGGGTATTGTTTTTGATATCTCGATCATATTCTTGTTTTAATGTTTCTTTATCATATTCAAAGTGATTAAAAATATACAAAGCATTATGTTTTTCATCCTCAACCAAACATGGGCCTGAGGTTTCACTATCTATTAATATTTTTAAACCTGCTTCAAGAATTTCAGATGTTTTATTTTCTGTCCATCTGCTTACTGGTATAACTAAATCATCGGAAAAGCCTGTTAAAAATCTAGATGTTGGGTCAGTGACTTGGCACCTGTGGCAGCCAAATACTTTTTTACCTAGGATGTGCTTTTCTACATTATGAAAATGATTAATCATTGCCATTCCACCCCAACACACACCGAATGTCGAATGAACATTGGTTTGTGTCCAATCAAAAATAGTTTTTAGCTCATTCCAATACGTAACCTCGTTAAATTCTAGATGTTCAATAGGTGCACCAGTAATGATTAAGCCATCAAACTTTTGTTCTTTAATATCCTCAAAACTTTTATAAAACGACTTCATATGGTCAGAAGAAGTGTGTTTGCTTTTGTGTTCAGACATTCTTATTAATGTCAGTTCTATTTGCAAAGGGGTCGATCCTATAAGCCTTGAAAATTGATTTTCTGTTTGAATTTTTAGAGGCATAAGATTTAATAAGCCAATTTTTAGGGGTCTTATATCCTGACGGTCAGCATCAGCATTAGACATGACATTGACGCCCTCAGATTTTAAGATTTTAAAAGCGGGTAATTTTGAAGGAATACGTATCGGCATTTTCTATCCCTTCAAATTAGCAGAAATTAATGATGTAAAATTATCTGCAGATTTAACTTTAGCTACATCACTGGCCTTCAAGACTATTCCCCAATTTTCAGCAATCTTGCGGTATCGAGGTAGCCTATTTTCTAATAGTCTTCTGTAACCCCAAACGATAAATTCATTTGGGTCAACTTGTGTTTCAGATATATTTTTTTCTTTTAAAAAGTTATTCCAACACTCTATTAAGAAGTTTTCACTATAATACATAGGCTTAGGAGCTTTAGTGAAGCGTTTTACTAACTCTTCAGTATGCTCTTCTGTTCCCTCTATCCAAATTGGTAGAACATATTGGGATAATGTTTTCATAACCTTATCATTTAGATCATCGCAATTTACGATTTCTACAACAGATCCAGATGTATCACACACAAATTTATCGTAATCATACAGTGATTTAGCTCGTTGAATAAAATGAACCGTATCCAGCATGGAATTTATTTCGGCATCTCGATGTAGCCTCTGTCGGTGCAAGTATTCTTTAAAAGGAATGCCACCCTTCGAAGGATCGCCTGGCTTACCAAGGTAAGTTGATAGGGGCGATAAATCGTTAAATTTCATATTGGCGGAAATATAAATCGCATCAGTCTGTAAAAGTTTTGCTAGAAATGGATTTGACATAGCTTCTTTTTTGAAATTATCAGCTATGTGTTCCCCCATGTATCTTGTGCCAATCCTATAATCGACACTGTAATGGAACCAATCACCATTGTTTCGCAGAAGTTCTGAAATATATGTTTTTCCAAGACCTGACATTCCAAAAAGCATTATACTTTTAGATTGTGATGTATTCCAATCTGATGGCGATTTATAAAGCATTTGTCATTTTCCTAGATCTCTTATGTGTAAACCAAAAATATTGAGTTAATTCAACGCTTTTTACGTTTAAGTATACGACCATCAATGAAACACATACCAAGTGCAATAAGTGCAAACCCAAGATAAGCACTGGGTAATAATCTTTCATCAAGTACGATTGATCCCCATAACACTGCCATAGGGGGGACAAGAAGTGTAACTAAGGACAGATTAGCACTACCAGCTAAATTTAAGGATCTATAATATAGCAAGTACGCGAATGCAGTAGCTGGCAATGACAAAAATATCATTGAGCTAATAGTTGTTATGTGAAGATTATAGCTGGGTCTCCCATCGATCATTAAAGCTAAGGGTACCATAATTATGCTTGCACTCGTTAACATTCCAGTAGCAGCGGTAATTGGATTTACACCTTTTAGATTTGAACGCGCCCAAATCGCAGCTGATGCATATGAAAAACAAGCTAAAATTAAAGATAATTGAGCCAATGATCGCAGGTTGAAGTTAGATAAAGCATCAAGCCCAATTATTATACATACACCAATGAAAGCTAAAATTAATCCTACACTTTTTAATGATGTTAAACGCTCGTCCTTGAAAAACATTGATGCTAAAGCAAAGGTTATTATTGCTGTTGTACCATTTAAAATTGAAGCCAACCCGCTCTCAATATGGGTTTGCCCCCAAGCGATAAGAGAAAATGGAATTGCATTATTCAAGAAACCCATGACAAATAAAACATAACACTGCCTTAAACTTGGTAGTGGTAGTTTCATTAATAAAACAACAATCCAAAGTGTTAAGCTTGCCCAAAGTACACGATTTGCAACGAGTGTAAAAACAGGAACTTCTCTCAAAATTAAGGAATAAGCCAAAAAGCTGCCTCCCCAAATGGTAGCTAGGCTTAAAAGTGAAATCCATGCTGATAAAGATAATGTTTGTTGGTTCATAATCTTTCTAAATGCTCGTCAACTAAATTAAATTCAAATTTACTCAGTATCGTTGCACGCGGATATTGTGGTGCATTACGATCATCAAGAATTGGATGATCCCAATTTTCGGTAGACTTAAAAAATCTTTTCACGCCTTGTTTTCCAAAGTGTTTGTAATATCCTTGAATGACACAATCTAGATAACTTAACAGTATAGGTTTCTTAATTTTGTGATCAATATATTCTGGATCGCCAATATACATCTGCATATTATAATTATCTAGACTATGACGTATATATCCAGTCTCTCTCAAGTCTAATGCTTTCCAACCAATATTTTTTGTACTTGCTCTCATTCCTTGTAAAATTGTTAAATCACATGGAGACACAGAAAGGAACGCGATATCATGAATGTTTGAGCTTACCCATTTTCTTTTCCAGCCTTTTATCTTTGTTGGACGTGGATTTAAATATTGATGCGTTTGTAAGTTGACCAACGATCCATATCCAAAAAAATCAGTCATTATTTAGTGCCGTCTTATTTCTGGTTTCAGACCATATATTAATATAATTTGCTACAAAAATTATAATTGCTCCTCCAATGATAAATATATCAAGAGCTTCACTATAAAATATATACCCAATTGCGGCGATTACAGGTAAACGGCAAAAGTCAATTGGCGTTACAACTGTTGCTGGTGCTAACTGTAGAGCCTTAGTTATGCAAAAATGAGCCAATAAACCACCGATACCAATAATTATAATCCATATAAAGTTAGAGCTCGAGGGCAATGATATTTCGCCATCATACCCGGCACATATTATTGCCATTATAAGTTGCATGGTAGTGAGCCAAAATAGAATACAGGTGATACTTACAGTTTGTGTTAGTTGTTTTGTAAATATTACCGAGCAAGCAAATCCAACAGCACATAATGCAGCAGGTATTATTCCAGGTGCTAATCCTGCAAGCCAGGGTCTAGTTACAATTAGTATACCTATGAAGCCGATTAAAATTGAAATAATTCTTATTTTTGTAAGATGCTCGCCCAATAAAAAAGGTGCAGCTATCATAACCCATAACGGAACGGAGAATTCAAAAGCAAAAAGCTGAGCAAAAGGTATTAACGTTAAAGCATAAAACCAAAGGTTTTGTCCTGTGAAATGTGATATATTTCTGAAAAAATGGAGTGGAAGCTTTTGTGTTGATATCTCTTTTCGCGTATTAAATAGACTTGCAAGTAATAATACAATTACTAAGCCTATTATCGATCGGTAAAGCATAATCTCAAAAGTATCTAACTCGTAAGAAATTTCACGTCCCGATACAGCCATAGCTGAAAATGAAACGATTGATCCTGTCATCCATACCGCAGCTTGAATAGTTTTAGAGAAAGAACTTAACATTTATTCGAATTAATCATGATTGAATTTAAAAACATTTTTGTAACGCACTCGCTTTACGAAGGTAATCTCATAATCAGTTAAGATGAAGTTTTTTGTCTTTGTAAAGCAAAGATCAGAAAATATGTTGCTTAAAATATATTTGCTCAAAAAATTTGATTTCTTTATGTTTTTTGCAACCTTAAAGTTAATATAAATTTCCAATCTTAATAAATATCAAATAGTTTTTTTGAAGAAATTACGTTTGCAAACTCATTGTCCAGACTTGCAAGTGCAGTCTTGTGGATCAACTCTGAGTCATAAATTTCACCATTTTGTCCTAATTTGTCAAAAGTAGCAGTAGCATCAGAAATTAAATATGTATCATAGCCAAAATTTCCAGCCATTCTTGTGGTCGTTGAAACACAATGATCTGTAGTTAATCCAACTATAACAACAGTGTTGTAATTCATTTGATCAAGTGTATCTCTAAGGTTTGTTCCAATAAAGCAACTATTTACTGATTTCGTTATAACGCTTTCATCTTTGATTGGTTTACATAATGGGTTAAATCTAAATCCATTATTACTGGCATGAAGTTTTGAATTGATATCATTTGAGCTGTGGCGAACGTGAATGATTTTTTCATTATGAGATCTCCAGTGTGCAATGATTTTAGCACACACTTCTTCTGCGTCTTTATTGTTTCTGTTTCCACCCCAACTATCTTCATCTAGAAATCCTAGCTGTAAATCTATGCATATTAAAACAGGTTTTGTCTCTCTCAATTTCATTTAAATTGCTTTGATCCATTTTTTTAATGCTTCATCCCAGCTTGGAATAGCATTAGTTTCGTAGCCGTATACTTTTCCAATACCAATTTTAGAATATTTTTTCATTGCTTTTAAATGAGGAGGGGATGTTAAAAAGCCCAACATGTGTTCTTTTGATTTCCAGACAGTTAACGTGTGTTGGTATCCATTTCGTGAATTAAATTCACAATGCAATATTCCTTCAGCATTTTGGGCATCTTTTGATGCAGGAATTGTATATGCCCAAAACCTTATCCAACCAATTATGCCTTTTGGTTTAAGTCCTGTTATTGATACATACATTTATTCATAAACCCCAAACATCATGCATTTATATTGAATTATAAGTATTTGATATTATGATATTATTCCCATTCAATAGTTACGTTACTAAAATAGCTATTAAAATCAATACTTTGCAGGCTTCATAATTAAACTTTGTAACTTCTTTGTAACTATTATTATTCATTAATCAATTTTGTAATTACCTATGTTCTTGTTTTTATAGTATTTGTAGCATCTGTTGTTACAAATTTTGTAACTCTTTATCTCCCATCATCAATTTTTTTATTCACACTTAATATACTTATTTACTACATAACACCAAGGAACAAAGATCACCGGCAATATCACAAGTAAAAAAGGGATGATCATCTTAATCTGAAGATTTCAATATACATTCTAGTATCGAAAGGCACTCTAGCGCTTATCACATGCAGGGTTATGAAGTGCACAAAAGGATTTCCAGTGACGACAGTGAAAGTTGCTTTGCCCATACCAACAAGAGTTTGAGTCATGACTATATATGTGAAAGAAGTAAACCCAGAAGAAAAACTGCTGTAATCTACTCCCTGATCAAATAAGCTAAATACCGAATAAAATAAGCCTCCAAGCAAAATTACAGTTAGCTTATTCTCAATTAATACTGCTACACGTGGAATGAAAATCATATGCATCATCACCACTACAGGCAATCCTGCTCCCAAGGTATTAATTAAAATCCCAAGCGGAATACCTTGAGCATATTGACTTGAACTAATGCCACCAATGAAATCAGTAGATCCAGAAAATATTGAACCGAAAAAATCTATTGCCCAATAAGCAATGATTATCCATAAATCCCTAATCCATTTAAAAGAACCAAAAAGTTTTTTTACGGAAAATCCTCTTCCTCTGAGCCAGATTAAGGGAAGAATGGTATAGATAATTGTATATGTAATTACCCAAACCCAAACATCTGCTTGAGAGTGACTTCCCGTGGAATAAACATCTGTTCCAGGGAAGTGAAGTCCCATATTAAAACCTAAACCCAAAATCAATTGAGTAACTAGCAAGTAAACTACAGTCAACCATGCTTCTTTTTTTGCAGTAGATTTTTTAACTGAATAAAGATTGATCCAATTAACTGCATCTCTCTTTCGGGTTAGATATAACAGCAAGAATACTGAAAGAACTAATACAGGTATGTATGCAGTTAATAAACTTGTTAAACCATCCTCCGCTATAGGTGATACATCGAAACCTTTCTGAACAGAGAAAAAATAAGAAAAAGTTGCAACTATCCAAAATGAAAGCCCTGCTAAGAAGATTTTATTTCTAGGCATATTCACCCTTCATTCCCTCCCAGAACACCAATTGAACCTAAAAACATTCCTCTGCCGGTAATTTTTAAAAAAATTCTTCTATTTCTATCCACTCTTTTTTTCTCCACCTCACTTTTCAATTGTAATTTATCTTAAATATTGTATATTGTCAACTATAGTTGACAAATGGTTAATAAATATGAATGAGTCTGAGTTATTTAATTATCTTGATACCAATATCATGAAACTAGTTTTAGAGTTGGGGGAATTTATGCAAGAAGAATCTCTTCGTCTACATCATGCCGGAGAATACAAAAAAGCAACCCCAGCACAGTTAAGGCTTTTCAATGTATTGAGAGGGAATGAAAGGACAATTTCAGATATTGCGAGGCGATTAGGAGTGTCTAGACAAGCAGTGCATAAAACGGTTCATCAATTGATTGATGTTGGATTTTTGAAATTAAAAAAATCAAAAAATAATAGAGATCAAATTGTTTGTTTTACAAAAAAAGGACAAAACGCACGATTAAAGGGTGCCAAAATCCTCATGAAAATAGAAAACGAATTTATGAAGAAAGTTGGAATTAATGAATATCACATTATTAAAAATGCGTTATTGAGTCATTATGTCGAAACTACAAAGATATAGGCAATAATCGTTTCATAATGAAACGGGTTATTATGGTTTACCATCGTTACCCTAGCTTGTAGGTTAGTTTGTAGTGATTTTTGTTAATATATAAATAAATCAACTGCTTAAAACGTTAGTAATCATTCCCACTCTAGACTGTCAGCAGTCACTTCTCACGAGTTTTAACACTCAAATCACACACAGACACTCGTCTGAACTCAAAATCTCTTAGAAACGAGGACAGGACTTCTTAAGTAGTTCTGTTTTCGTTGTGTTCGTGAGTTCTCAATAATGTAAGAAAAGAGAAAGAAGAGTACTTTCGTCTGGAAAGTCCAAGGATATCAAAAAGGTATATAAATCAGGTATTTAGGTTGATTTCTATAAAATAAGGAAACACAATAAGTACTGAGAAACACTTACATTATTAGTACTTTGAACGGAGAATCACGATGAAACAGTCACCAGTTCTGACAGAAAAACAGGTTAAACAACTACTCCATTCTGTAAAAATGACGAGACATAGTTCTCGCAACAGATTGATCGTGGTTCTTTCATATTATGTAGGTCTTCGTGCATGTGAAATCTGTTCTCTGACAGTAGGAGATGTTTTTGACGGTGAAGGGAACATCAAGGACACTGTTATTCTCAAATCTCATCAGACGAAAGGGAATAAGTCGAATTCTGTGTATCTATCAGACACTGTGAAGGACGAAATCAGGAAGTACTTCTCTGAGTACTCATATCTCAAAACATTGAAGCAATCGTCTCTGCTTCAGTCTCAGAAGGGTGGTGGATTCTCTTCAATGACGATTCAGCATCTGTTTAAGAAACTTTATAAGTCTATTGGATTGGATGATTGTTCATCTCACAGTGGAAGACGCACAATGATTACTCAACTTGCGGAGAAGGGTGTCTCAGTTAGAGTCATACAGGAACTCGCAAGACACAGTGATTTGAGTACTACACAGAGGTACATTGATGTGTCTGTAGACAAGTTAAGGAATGCGGTTTCATTGGTAAGTTTCTAGTGATATGACTGACTAAAAAATACGGTAAACTTAGTAGGATCTAGTCGAAAAAAGTGACTTATAAGGTATTGATTCTACTGAGTTATTTTTAGACTAAAACTGTACAAAACATGTACAACGAATAAACAGATCATATAAACTGTTGATTTATAAGGTATAAAATGGCATCACAATTCGTCTACCATATGAGCCGCGTGGGCAAGGTTGTTCCACCCAAGCGCGAAATACTCAAAGATATATCACTGTCATTCTTTCCCGGCGCGAAGATCGGCGTGCTCGGACTCAACGGCTCGGGAAAGTCGACGTTGCTGCGCATCATGGCTGGCGTCGACAAAGAATTTAATGGCGAGGCTCGCCCACAGGCAGACATCAATATCGGTTACCTGCCGCAAGAACCACAGTTAGACGAAGACGCTGATGTGCGTGGCAATGTTGAGCAAGGACTAGGCGAAATCATGGCGCTGCTCGAAGAATTTAATGCGATAAGCGACAAATTCGCCGAGCCAATGAGCGACGATGAAATGAACACCCTGCTCGAAAGGCAGGGCGATCTGCAAACCAAGATCGATGCTGTCGATGGCTGGGAAGTCGATAGGATACTAGAGCGCGCCGCCGACGCGTTGAGGCTGCCGCCGTGGGATGCCAAAGTTGCACATTTATCTGGCGGCGAGAAACGGCGAGTTGCTCTTTGCCGGCTTCTTTTGTCTAAGCCCGATATGCTCCTGCTCGATGAGCCAACAAACCACTTGGACGCCGAGAGCGTGGCGTGGATGGAGCGCTTTCTTCAAGATTATCCAGGCACCGTTGTTGCCATCACTCACGACCGCTATTTCCTCGATAATGCGGCGGGATGGATTCTCGAACTAGACCGCGGTCACGGCATTCCCTACGAAGGCAATTACACCAACTGGCTCGAAACGAAAGAGGCGCGACTGCAGACCGAAGCAAAGCAGCAAGCGGCTCACGAGAAAACCATTAAGGCCGAGCTCGAATGGGTGCGCGCTAATCCTAAGGGGCGCCAAAGTAAAAGCAAGGCACGCATAGCACGCTTCGAAGAACTGAATTCGCAAGAGTTTCAGACCCGCAACGAAACGCAAGAATTGTACATTCCGCCCGGCGCCCGTCTTGGTGACAAGGTTCTCGAGGTAAACAACCTTTGCAAAGGCTTCGGCGACAAGACGCTGATCGACGATCTCAGCTTCAGCGTCCCTAAAGGAAGCATCGTTGGCATTATTGGCGGCAACGGGGCGGGCAAGACGACCTTTTTACGCATGCTCGTTGGCGACGAAAAGCCTGACAGCGGCAGCATTGAGCTAGGCGAAACCGTGCAGCTCTCGTATGTCGATCAGAGCCGCGATGCGCTTAACGGCGACAACACAGTGTGGCAGGAAATCTCCGACGGCAACGAGCAACTCGTCATCGGCCGCTACGAAGTGTCGTCGCGCTCGTATGCGAGTCGCTTTAATTTCCGCGGCGGCGATCAGCAAAAATTTGTGAAAGACCTCTCGGGCGGCGAGCGCAACCGTTTGCACATGGCAAAACTTCTCAAGCGCGGTGGTAACGTGTTGCTGCTCGACGAACCGACCAACGACCTAGACGTTGAGACCCTACGCGCACTTGAAGAAGGGCTGCTGACCTTCCCTGGTTGCGCCATTGTGGTCTCGCACGACCGCTGGTTCCTCGACCGCATCTGCACTCACATCCTCGCCTTCGAAGGCGACAGTCAGGTGGTGTGGCATGAAGGCAATTACAGCGACTACGAGGTCGATCGCAAGAAACGCCTTGGTGATGGCGCGGAGCCGACTCGAATAAAATATAAGAAGCTGGGCGGCTAAAATTTGCGACAGCGACTTGAAAAACCCCGGTGCAATGCGCTTCTAAGCAAGCCGAGCCGACTACTAAAGCTCTAGCTCGGCTCGGAGTTTTGCGAATCGCGCTTTCGCCTCGGCAGGATCGAGTCGTTTATTCACGCGGCTAGGCAAGGGTGTCGGCGAAAGCCCTTCGAGGTTTTCGCCGCGCATCACGCGTCGGCAAAACACCTGATAATGATGCTCGAAAATCGGCTGCCCTCGGCGTTGCCCCTCGTTTGCGAGCGTATACCACCCTGCCGCGCGGCCCGCGTAATAGACCGC
>ENA-OQVM01005508-OQVM01005508.1-marine-metagenome-genome-assembly--contig:-NODE-5508-length-12109-cov-87.860954_pt1 | contig 12109 bp, 8 predicted proteins | sample MGYA00237776_ERZ505498 | MGnify/ENA primary metagenome ERZ505498 (study PRJEB26159, sample SAMN06265151) | marine metagenome | isolation source: Helgoland LTER site | place: Germany:Helgoland, sampling... | reverse complement strand
AATTGGGAGCTAAAAGAAGTTTCTAATATTGGCCATGACGAAGCATTGATGGCAAGTGATGCTTTCCAGTTTCTGGAAGCAAGTTTACAAGCTAATTAAAATGTTTTTTTAGCTGCTAATAATTTCCTTTTTTTTGGAGATAAGACTAATAACATCCGAGTACAATACCCTATCCAAATATAAATTTTTAACCAATTAATTAATATTAAATACAACTATTATGAAAAAACTTTACTTTTTATTTACTTTGTTATTAACCTTTAATGGTTTTGGACAAAATGTAACGATTACTAAAATTATAGAGACACCATGTGGAACTCCATTTCTTAAAATTGTCGAATTATATGTAGATGGAACCGTCAATTTTACTTCTGATGTTAAAATTAACAACATGAACGGTGGTGGCGCTTGGAACAATAATATTGATGCATCGGCTCTTGGTGAAGTTACAGATAAATTTGTATATCTAACCACAGATTTAACCCTAATGGTTGCAGAATTTCCAAATACAGTATTTGATTCTTCTAACCACGTTGCTTGTTTTACTACATCAAATGCTACTAATGGAGATGATGGTTTTCAAGTTGTTTTAAATGAAGTGATTGTTAGTCAATTTGGTAAAAACGGTATAGATGCAGATAATGATTCACCATCATGGAAACATCGAGATGCTGTGGCTGCAAGAAAAACAGGTTTAATTGATGTAGGTGCATGGGATTATTCTCATTGGGATATTACCGCAGAAAATGTTTTAGATACTAATTCTGCTTGTAAGGTTGCAGGCACTACTATAGAGGGATATCTTGCTACTCTTGGAGAACCCTTTCCTCTAGGCTCAGGATCTGGATGGACTCCTGATGCGGCGACATGCACTACAAGTTTAGGAATCACTACTTCAAGTTGTATAACTACAACAGATGGAGCAGCTAACGACACGTATACGGCATCGCTAGATTTTTCTGGAGGTGATAATGGTAACACATTTGTTGTTAGCTCTACATTAGGAACAGTTGGTGGAGATGACCCCAGTTCGGTTGCAACAGGTACAATTACTATTACAGGAATTGCTGAAGGAACAGACATAACAGTTTCAGTGAGTGATACTGGAGCCGGTGGTGTTTGTGATTTATCTGCAGCTATAGATAGCCCAAGTTGTATTCCATTATTAATTAATGAAGTTCTTTATGATCCTGCTAGTGACATACCAGGAGATGCAAACGGTGATGGTACAAGAAGTTCCTCTGAAGATGAATTTATAGAGTTTTATAACAATTCGAGTGCACCTCTTGATATAAGTGGTTATACCATTTCTGACGGACAAGAATTAAGGCATACTTTTCCTGCGTCTACTAGTATTCCAGCGAACAAAATGTTGGTGGTTTTTGGTGGAGGAACTCCTACTGGAAGTTTTGGAGGATCAGCAGTTCAAGTAGCTTCGGGAACATCGGGCCAATTAAACTTAAATAACGCTGGAGATATAATCACGGTTAAAAATGTAAGTGGTGCTGTTGTCTTAATATATAAAAGTTCTGATACAGGAATAAGTCATGGTTCAAATCAATCTGTAACAAGATCTCCAGATTTTACGGGAAGTTTTGTATTACATTCGGATGCTAATGCAAGTTTACTTTTTTCACCAGGTACATTATTAGATGGTACTGCATTATCTGTAAATACATTTTCAATTGACGAGCTTTCAATTTTTCCAAACCCAGTAACTAAAGGAAGTAGCTTTTTGAATATTGTATCTAATTCGTCAGAAAGCATAAGTGTTGTTATTCTTGATATTTTAGGAAAACAATTAAAAAGACAAACGGTTACGAATAATAAAATAGATATTTCTAACTTAGGTTCAGGTATATACTTGCTTAAAATAGCACAAGATAATAAGCACATAACTAGAAAAATTATTATTGAGTAATATATCTTAGAAAGATAAAAAGAAAACAGTTTTTTTATCTAAAAAGACTGTTTTCTTTTTAAATATTAAATATTAAAAATTTCAAAATAAAAAAATCAATAGGCTTTATTAAGTTGGCAAAAGTACGAACTCTTTTCATTCAGATTTCATGTTCAACTGAAGACAAACTACCCGCAGTTGAATTAACATTAAGCTACTCTGCTCCTAGTGAGGCGGATGGTTTACCAATCAAACTATTGGGGAATTTTAAGTTCAAATTGTATTTTAATGAAACAACCAATAATTTTATCTAAAAATTAGCCTTTTTAAATTGGAGACGATGCAAAAAATTCACACACTATTTTTATTCTTTTTATTAACTAGTTATTCTCTTTCTGCACAGTTAATTATTAATGAAGTCTTATTTGATCCTCCAAATGATATTGCCGGAGACGCAAATGAAGATGGCACACGAAGTCCCTCTGAAGATGAATTTATAGAGTTTATAAATAATTCTTCAACAGCATTAAATATTAGTGGGTATAAAATTTATGACACCACCAGCTATAACCTTCTTCCAGGAACTGACTCTCCTCGGCACACCGTGCCAGCAAATACCATAATTCCTGCAAATGGTATCTATGTGTTATTTGGTGGTGGAACAACAACAGCGATACCAGGAGATATAGTTCAAACGTCAACAACGGGTAATTTAAATCTATCAAATGCAGGAGATATAATTACAATAACAGATGCATCTAGCGCGGTAATTCTAACTTTTGATAGTGCTGCGACAGGTCTTAATTTTGGAGCGAACCAATCTGTGACAAGAAGCCCAGATATTACGGGAAACTTTGTACTGCATACTACCGCGAGTGCTACTTTATTATTTTCACCGGGTTCAACTACTGTGCACGTATCGCCACTTGCATTGAATCCAAACACTACAGGCTCTTTTACCTTTACGCCACAGGCACCTTTAAATAGAAATCCTTTAGAAGTATTTTATCACATTCCGGATGGAGATATAACAACCATGCCTATATTGATGTCGCTTCATGGTGCTAGTAGAAATGGAGAATCCTATAGAGATTATTGGATTCAAATGGCAAATGAACATGGTTTTATGGTAATTGCACCAGAGTTTACGACGGAAAATTATCCTGGATTAGGGGATAATTACAATATGTCAAATATTTTTGATGATGGAGACAATCCAAGCCTAGAAACTTTTAACGACAAAAGCGAATGGACTTTTTCCACCTTAGATCCACTCTTTGATTATGTAAAAGTAGCAGCTTCAAATATTCGAGAGACCTATAACGCTTGGGGCCATTCTGGTGGTGCCCAATTTTTACACCGTTTCGTTACCTATTTACCAAACAGTAAACTAGACATTGCAGTTTGCTCCAATGCAGGCTGGTACACAGTAGCCGAAAACGGAGTTAGTTTTCCTTATGGCATTGATAATGGACAATTACCAACTACAGATTTAATCACCGCATATTCAAAAAAATTGATTGTGCATTTAGGAAAAAATGATACCAATTCAGATTCAAGTACAGGAATAAGACGTAATGGTGTAGTAGATGCACAACAAGGAATTCACCGATTTGAAAGAGGTCAATATTTTTTTAATACCAGTCAAGCTACTGCTCAAAATATGGAGGTCACCTTTAATTGGGAAAAACACGAAGTAGCAGGTATCGGGCATCAAGCCCAACTTATGGCAAATGACGCTTTGCAGTACTTTTTACCAAATTTTCTTTCTGTTGGTAAGATTGAAAATAAATCGGCTATGAAGATATATCCGAATCCTACGAACATAGGTCAAGTAACGATTGATTCAGCTGAAAACGGGTATATTAGTGTTCAAGTGTATGATGTATTAGGGAAGCAAGTTAAAAAGGAAACACTGACATCCAAGGTATTTAGTGTTTTAGATTTGACCCCCGGTTTATATATCATGCAGATTAGTCAAAACGGTTTCTTTACAACTAAAAAGCTTTTGATTAACTAATTAATTTTATAGTTATTTAGGACGTAAAAAATAGAATGATAAGTGAGTGTTTAAAGTTAGGTATTCATATACAGAAAGAAGAGCTTCTGCATTAGTAATTTTATCCATTGCAATATCTGTCATAAAACTTTTAATAGGCGCCAAAGACGATTTTGCGTTTAGGTATTGAATTGTTTGGTAATTTTATAGCTAAAACATCATTATGCAAAATGATAGAGATGGTAAAGTTTTAGAAATTCTTTTATTTTTGTTGATTCTATTAGTTATTTTAGGAGTGGTTTTAGTATTGATATACTTTATCGTTACTTCTTTTTTAAACAGTCCTTATTTACAAGGCCCTCCTATTATCTAATAATATTAATTAAAAACTTGGAGATTTTTTTTTAGATATAAATAACTAAACCATAGGCATCTCTTCCTCCTTTAATTCAGAGACTTCCTAAGTGCCATAGAGATAGATTGAAAGAGAAATAATTCTTTATTAATATATAATAAATTGTAACTTGCACTTAAAAACAATAGATGTATCAAGCAGATGGAAGCGGAGGTATACCGAATATGGAAAATGCTGGGAGTGAAAAACAAAAAAGGATAACTAAGATAGTTCTTTTTATTTCTAGTATAATTCTTATCTCAATGATAGTCGGTACTGTACTTTTAGGTGACTAAACCATAGGTATAAAATCTTCTTTAAATTCAGGGAGTTTTAAACCTCTTAAATAGGTTAAACTAATATTGATTGAGCAGTGTCCCATTGTTATTTGTAAAACAATAAAACAGTTATACTTATATAAAGCACAACTGTTTTAATAGATATTATATGAAATAAAGTTATTTTTTTGCAGTTGTAGAAGAAATAACTTTCATTATTGGACGCATTTCCCAATCAACTTTAACAATTTTATCCATAGGAAGCCCTTTAATAATTCCTTCACCAGCAAGGTGTTTCATTACGTTAGTTAAATTATCATAAGAGTCATAAAACATTATAGAACTGTGTTCTTCTCCTTGTGGTGTTATTTTGGTAGCCATTCCCCATCCAACCATTCCGTTTTCATCCATATTCTTTTTAAAATGAGGCATTACGTATTTTTTGGAAGATGCTGTTACTGCATCCACATTTTCTGGTGTTGCAAAATTGAAAATTACGTATGCTGCCGGGCCTGAATTAGGAATAGCCATTTGCATTTTATAAGTATAACTTTTCCCGTATTTATATTTTGAACTATCACTAAAAAGTATATCAGGCTTCACTCCAAGTACTTTTTCTGAATTATTCCACCAGGTATTTTCATTTGTGGCAGATTCAATATCTGGATAAACATTTACCCACATAAAGTTATAATCATCGGGTCCTTTATTTGTGTTTTCCATTAAAGCCCATCCCACAAGTTTATTGTTGTTTACCGCATTTTGAGCTATTTTTTTACTGTAATTGATTTCTACATTAAGAAATTGCTTAATATCTTCTTGTTCAACCTTAACAGGATTGAGTACTACAATTTGAGCAGACAATAAATTTACACTTAAGAGTATAAACAAACTAAATAAAACATTTTTTTTCATTTTAAATTTATTTTTGATTAAGAACAATATTACAAATAATTAGTTGTATTAAAGTACTAAAAAATATATTTTTAATAAAGATATAATTTTAAGAGTTATTCTTTATCAACAAACACTTGCCATACAAAAAAAATAGTGGTTTTAGCAATTATCACAAGTCCTAAAAAAAATAAAAAAAACTATTTTATACTATTACATTTATCACAACTAAACTATCGTTTATACCAAAATAAATAGTGTTTATTCAAGAAAATCATCATTGACCACCCCGATTTTAGAATATTTAACTTAATTTTGCGAATATGAAAAAATTACTTCTTTTATTGTCAGTTTTATTTGTTGTGTCTTGTTCATCAGACACAGAAGAACTTGCACCAGTTATTAAATATACGCTAACAACATCTGTTACCCCTTCAACTGCAGGAACAATAACTCCAGCTAGTGGGCAACATATTGAAGGTACAATAGTTGAACTTACTGCAATTCCAAATGTAAAATGGGAGTTTAAAGAATGGGCAGGAGATTTAACAGGTACAGATAATCCTAAAGAAATTATTTGGAATAATTCTAAAACAATAACAGCAATATTTGAGGAACAATCTCCTTTTTATTTAGATGAAAATGGGGTCACTATTAAAGCAAGGGATTGGGTTACAGCAGGAACTACGGGAGAATTAGATGGAGTTACTTATACTGCTGTAGATATTGACAAATTAAAATTAATGTTTACTAAAGAAGAAGATGTTAGTAAAGTGGTTACTACACTAATAACAGATATGTCAGATTTGTTTGAAAATGCTCCGATAGAAGAACGTGCTTATCAAACTTGGCTGGTGGAATTTAATCCTGATATTTCTTCTTGGGATGTAAGTAATGTAACTAATATGTCTAATATGGTTGGAGGAGCCTGGCGTGAGTTTCATTTTAATCAAGATATAAGCAAATGGGACGTAAGTAAAGTGACTAATATGAGCGGAATGTTTAACAATGCTTTTTTATTTAATCAAGATATAGGTGAATGGGATGTAAGTCAGGTTGCGGATATGAGTTTATTGTTTGGCACAGACCAATACCAATATACGTCTAATTTCAATCAAGATATTGGAAGTTGGGATGTGAGTAAAGTCACTAATATGGAAAAAATGTTTGCTTTTTCTACTGTTTTTAATCAAGATATAGGTAATTGGGATGTAAGTAATGTAACTAATATGTCATTGATGTTTATAGGGGATAAATATTATCGCGGAATGTCTAATTTCAATCAAGATATTGGAAGTTGGGATGTGAGTAAAGTCACTAATATGTCATTGATGTTTAGCAACTCATTATTCAATCAAGATATTGGAGGTTGGGACGTAAGTAATGTAACTAATATGTCATCGATGTTTAAGGATGCTGAAGCATTCAACAAAGACATTGGAAGTTGGGATGTGAGTGAGGTAACTAATATGGGTTGGTTATTTAAAGAAGCTACTGCTTTTAATCAAGATATTGGAGATTGGGATGTAACTAATGTTACTATTATGGGTTATATGTTTCATATAGCTCAATTATTTAATCAAGATTTAACTAGATGGTGTGTTTTAAATATTCCTGAAGAACCTGATGCTTTTTCTATTTCATCAGCTTTAACAGAAACCAACAAACCTATTTGGGGAACTTGTCCTGATTAGGTATATCCTATTCTTTTAATTCAGGCACTTCTAAACGGCTTAAGTAGATTAGACTATTAATGAAGTGTTTATTAAAACTAATACATTAGATTTGAATTATAATGAATGATATCATATGATGAAGAATTTTTTTATAATTGCTGTTGTATCTATGATGTTTGCCTCTTGTAGTAATGATTCTGACGATAACGTTTTACCATTGAACACAGTTGAAGGTAAATGGTTATGGTCTCCAGACCTTGAAGATAGAACGTTGGCAAATACAATGTATGAATTTTTAGATGGCATTAGATATAAATCTTATGCAAATTGCTGGCCTGAACTTTGTACTGATGCAGATTGGAATGCACTAGGTAGTTCAGATAGAAGTCCAGGTGAACAAACTTATACATTTGATGAAAATACTTTAACAATTGATGAAACTGCTAATGCAGTTACATTTGAATGTGATGGGGGTATAATGTATTTTCCAAATGGTGCTAAATTTTGGAGATTAAGTTCTGACTGCAATTAAACCAGAGACAACTCTTCTTTTTTCAATTCAGGGAGTTCCAAAATACGTAAATAGATTAGAGGTATATTTATAACTCACAAAATTATTTTTATTACCAGACAAATAAATGTATTTAAGGTCACCAGAAAAGTCATAACAAGTAAGTTATCTTATCTCACGATGAGGTCTTAATAGACATCCATAAGTTATTAGATAACATAGATATAACTGTTTATTACATACTTTAATATCTTCAAGTATTTCATTGCTATTATCAAAAGGTTTGTGAAGTGTTGAGGTTGGTTTCTTTAGTTTTACACTTTGCACTAAATTAGGTTTAAACTCATTTAATAATGGACTTAAAGCACTTTTTACAGTTCTTTGTATCTTAGCACTTTAATTTAGGTCTAATAAGAAATTTTCTAATGTGTGATGGTTGCAGTTTATCAAATGTAAGGTTCTTTATTTGTTACTCACTCTCATTACGTTGCTATAAGGTAATAATGCTTAGCATCATTTATAAAGCGTTCAGAATATCCTTGTGCTTTCTTTGTTTCCAAACTTTGATTAAGTACTTGAATAACTGAGAAGGGAACTTCTTTAACTTCCTTTTTCTTTGGTTGAGGTCTCCAAACTTCTCTTAACTTCAATTCAAAACCTGCTTTGAGTAGGGCAGGGTTGTCTTTAGATTTTAGATTTACATTGATAGCTTTTCCATTCCAGTAGTGGTGACGCTTTTTTTTGCAGTAAACTCAAAAACATTACTTAAAACTAGTGATTAATTTGGCAAATTTAATAGAGGCCCACAGCCCTAATATTGAAAAAACAACAAGCATTGAAAACACATACTGATGCCCAATAATTCCAGGGTATGTGTCTAATAAGTATCCAATAACAGGGCTAGCAAATATATCAGGGGTGTATCCAACTACAGAAATGACCCCTACCGCAGTTCCTGTCAATACGAGTGGAATACGCCCTTCTTGCATAAGAGAAAAGTATAAAGCACGAATAGCATAGGTTCCTGTAGCGACCACAATTAAGGAAAAGAAAAACACATAATTCATATCTACTTGAACGATTCCAAATGAAAAGATTAAAGCGCCAATTAACATAACAATAAAACCAATAATAATTAAATGAATATAGCTTTTATTATTTGCAAACAATGCAATTAGCAAGCACACTAGTGGACGAAGATACATTTGTAATGACCCTATGTTTGCAGCTTCTAAATTATTAAAATTCATAACATCAGAGGCGTAGAGCGAGTAAATGTCGGTAACTTTATAGCCGACATATGCCGCTATAATGATAAACATGATAAGCCAAACGGATTGGATTTTTAAAATAGATTTGATATTAGGTATTAAAGAAGCATTCCTATTTGTAACGCCCTCTTGACTTGATTTCATTAAAATAATTACAAGGATTCCTGTTAAGAATACAATAAATGATGAGAATAATATCACATATCTGAACGCATTTTTACGTTCAGGTAAGCTAGCCAATTCTATGTCATTTGTTAAAAATAGAGAAAAAATAAGCACTCCTAAAGTACCCATAGAGGCGGCTACTAAACCTCTTCCTCCATCTAATAACCCGAAAGCTTCCCCTTGATTTTTTGATCCGCCCCAAACGCGTGTTGCTTTTATCATGGCTCCCCAAAATAAAAAAACCGTTGTGAAACCCCAATACCCCCATAGAAGTTGTAGCATAAAATAGGAGGGGTAAGTAGCTAACAAAAGGCCCCCTAAAGCAGTAAAAAAGAGCGATAAAGCGATTAATATTTTAGGTTTAAATTTATCTGAAAGAACTCCACCGTAAACATAAGAGAGTATAGCCACTGTTCCATAAATAGAGAATAAACCGCCTAATTGAAGATTCGTTAAATTAAATACTTCTAAAAATGTAGGTCTAAAGACTCTCGCTAATACATAGGGTAATAAAAAAATTAATTCTCCTGAAAGTATTAAAAGAGTGATACTTAAAAAAGAACCTTTCTTAAGTTCTGAATCTTTCAATTTTATGTTTTTATTGGTAACCCACAAGATACATTAATTAATAAGATTGTGTTTTATAGATTTTTAATTGTGTTTAAAATTATACTTTACAAAAAGTGTAACCGTTTTTCTATTTAATATCGTTTTTTGGTGCTAAATTGTTTTAAATCAGTAAATTATACTTTTTTTTGTTTAGGTTTTTTTTAAATTTAACATTCTTACCCACTTCTTACCCATTTTTACTCCACTATCGGTTTAGTAAATATTTTTTATTACTTTCTTTTTAAGATTAAATTTTGTTCGCAGATCTGCAATTTAAATTCTAATTTGAGTATTTATTTGTTCCAAATAATAAAAAGGCACAAATGTTTAGCCTTAATTTAACTATTCGTCGGCACAAATCTTATCTTTACTAAATCGTTAAATATAATTACCAAGTATGATGAATAAAACAACTATTATTTTCTGGTTTCTCTCGTTTTCATTTTTTGGAGTTTATTCTCAAAATTATCTAGAGATGATTAATTCTGATAATTTTACGGTTCAGGAAATTCAAAATTCAGCCACTGAGTATTTTAAAAACAAAGACAAAGGCAGAGGAACTGGCTACAAAAGTTTTAAACGTTGGGAATATGATGCACTTCGGATGCAAGACGAAAAAGGATTTTTAAAGACACCTTCTTTTTACTTTGATGAGTTGGAACGCTATAACTCATATAAAAATAAAGGAACTAAGTTAAACCAGGTGAATACGGTTGAAAGCTGGGAGCAATTAGGTCCTTCAAGTTGGAATCAAACCACTGGGTGGAATCCAGGTGTTGGACGTATTACTAGTATTGCAATAGACCCTAGTGATGAAAACCATATAATCGTTGGATCTCCAGGTGGTGGCGTTTGGAAAACGACTGATGGCACTGCAACGTGGTCGGCATTAACAGATAACTTATCCAATATAAGGGTGTATGCTTTAACAATAGATCCTACAAACCCTAATGTGTATTATTGGGGAAGTTCTAATGGGATTATTTTTAAATCTTCAGATGCCGGGGCAACTTGGAACGAATTAGCCGATACAGGGAATGGAGATGTTAATAAAATTTTAATCAACTCATCGAATTCAAATCATTTATTTTGTTCAACCCAATATTCTGGAGTTTTTCAATCAACAGATGGTGGTGCCACTTGGGTAAAAATCCACTCAGACTCTAGTCGAGGGTACGACATAGAGTTTAAGCCAGGAGATCTCAATACAATTTACGCTTCGGGAAATTCATTTTTTAAATCAACAGATGGCGGTCAGAGTTTTACAAAATTATCAGATTATACTACTCTATCCCATTATCCAGGAGCGCCATATTTGTGGGGTCAAGAATATGTGTCCTATGATACTGGTTGGGACTTAGCTGAATCTAACTATAATAATTCAGTGACTGCTAAAAGCGGTTTAAAGTTAGCAATTTTAAAACTGTATTCTGCAGCACATTCGATCACAAAATTAATCACACCCGCAATCGATCTTAGTGGAATTTCAGATTCAACATTAAAATTTTCTTTTACAAATGTTAACCTTCAATTCCCTGACTATCCTGCTAATCCTTTTAACATATTTTATAAAACAGGAGCCTCCGAGCAATGGACCCTACTTGCAACTATACCAGATGAATTTTCAGCATGGGAAGACGTTTCAATTCCTTTACCAGATACATCTGGAGACTATTATATAGCTTTTGAAGGGCACTCTTATTATGCAAGCGAAGTCACATTAGATGATGTTTCTATAGAAAGTCCAACACAAGGGATTCTCTTTTCAGATAATTTTGAAGCTATAATTCCTGCTAGTGCAGAAAGCTTTAGTAGTAACCCAAAAATGATAGGTGTTTCTGCAGACAATCCAGAGTTTTTGTACGTACTTGAAGCTAATAGTAGCACATTTGGAGGGTTTTATAAATCAACAGATAGTGGTTCTAGTTTTTCTAAATTAAGCCATGACGGGAAAAATTATTTCGGATACAGCTCAAATGCAGACGATAATAGGGGGCAGGCGCCAAGAGATATGGATGTTATTGTGAATCCAAATGATGCTGAGGATGTTCATATTTCGGGTATTTTGTCATGGCGTTCAACCAATGGAGGTACGGATTTTAATGTGACCTCTCAGTGGGTGCCTGGAAATGCAGAAAATCAAAATATCGGTTACTGTCATGCCGATATCGACCTTATGATTTATCATAATGACAAAATATATGTGGGTAGTGATGGCGGTATCTTTGTGGCCAATGACCCGCTGAATGTAAGCAGTGCGTATTATACCGATTTATCCGCTGGTTTAGGAATTCGTCAATTTTACAAAATTGGAATCAGTCAAACAGATCCAGTCATTGTTTCTGGAGGATCACAAGACAATGGAACCTCGGTTTATAGAGCAGATGGTATTTGGTATGATTGGTTAGGAGC
>ENA-OQVM01005507-OQVM01005507.1-marine-metagenome-genome-assembly--contig:-NODE-5507-length-12110-cov-5.278235_pt1 | contig 12110 bp, 16 predicted proteins | sample MGYA00237776_ERZ505498 | MGnify/ENA primary metagenome ERZ505498 (study PRJEB26159, sample SAMN06265151) | marine metagenome | isolation source: Helgoland LTER site | place: Germany:Helgoland, sampling... | reverse complement strand
AAAAACACCATCATCCTTGCCTGCTCCGACAACGGGCCCGACCCTGGGCTCGGCTCCCCAGGTCCCTTCCGTGGTTACAAGACCCAACTTTTTGAAGGGGGCATCCGTTCCTCCCTTGTGGTATGGGCACCAACACTCATGAACGAGGATGCCCTCGGGACCGTCAATCAAGACTCTATCTTCACTGCCATCGACCTCGTCCCCAGCCTGCTCGAAATTTGCCAGGCATCCCCAGCCCCCAATACCACCTTTGATGGCGAACCCTTACCCGATATCCTTCTTGGTGAATCAAACAGCTCCCGAAAGAAACCAATCTTTTTCCGCCGCCCCCCCGACCGCAACCGCTTTTATGGCGTTAACGACCTGCCCGATCTCGCCATACGCAATGGCCGCTGGAAATTACTCTGCGAGTACGACGGTTCTGCCCCCCTACTCTACGACCTTTCAATCGATCCTAAGGAATCCAAAAACTTGGCAAAACAAAGACCCGATATCCTTAAAGAACTCACTAAAGCCGTAGTTGCCTGGCATAATGCCATGCCAACAGACAACGGACCTGCACTTGAATATGGAAGTGATTAATAAAGACAGGTCCTAAGAATCCTTCTTTTTACCCTTCGGTTTTTTATTCCCGCTCTTTTTCTTGCCTTTTGAATCCTGCTTGTTGCCTTCTTCTAAATTTGTTTTCTTGGCCTCTTTTCCTGGGTTCACTTTTGCCTGTTTGATCGCTTCCCTACGCTCTTCCACATTAAGTTTACCATCTCCATCGGCATCAAATTTTTTGAGCATTTCTTGCTTTCGATCCTCCCATGCCTGCCTCGCACCCGATCGTTCCTCATCACTTAATTCTCCGTCTCCATTGGTGTCAAAACGTTCCATTAGGTGTGGGGGCAACCGTCTTCCCTTACTGGCTAAATCTTTACGAAACTCGGCTCGTTCCTCATCGCTCAGTTTTCCGTCTCCATCTTTATCAAACTTTTTTGCAAGTAAAGGTGGAATGCCCGTCCTTGCCCCGCTCATTTCATTGCGCAAATTTTTTCTTTCTTCCTCGCTTAACTTTCCATCCTTGTTCGTATCAAATTTTTTCATAATTTCACCACGACTGGGAAAATTTGTTTTGCTCTCCGCCTTTTTGGGTTTCTCCGCTGGAGCTGCTAATAGTGCGAAGGACAGAAAGAGGTATACTATAGCTAAAGATAAAGGCTTCATAAGATATTTGGGCATTTGGGTTTTAATTTTATATAACGACAAGCTATAGGGTTTTTGCTTGCGAGAAGGCCTGGTCGTCAATACTTTTCATCGCTTCCAGTGATGGCGCGGTAGCCAAGTGGTAAGGCCGGGGACTGCAAATCCTCTATTCGCCGGTTCGATTCCGGCCCGCGCCTCCATTCATCCTTCGGATTCATTCCGCGCGTTCCACCGCAAGGATTTTTCGTTAAAACCGGGGGTTCTGGGACTTCAGGAATTCTCTATCCACTCCTAAATCCTCACTCTTCCGCCCCTTGCTCGGCAACTCGTCTGACGACTCCTTGCGAATCGGTGATTGGTCACCCTTCGGGCAACCTCCTCTCGCTCACGCTCGGGGTCCGGCCCGCGCCTCCATTCCCTTAAACACTGAAAATCACAGCGTTTAAGGGCTTTTTTTTGACTAAAGTGACAACAAGTTCGTCTTTATCTCACCCTATTTAAGGGTGTTCAATTATGTACTTTCAGAAAGTGCATGGGTTACATTCCAAAGATGTAAAGCCAGCCAAGCAGTCTTCAACCGCTGGTGGGAGGAGAGCGATATGGATGCCGAGGATTTAGCCAAGGCAGCCCTCAGCGCGATAGACGATTGGCTGGACGAAGAGATTGTCGGCTTTGAGCCGGAGGAGGGTTAGTCCCAGTACTTCATCCCGCCCCCTCGCTCGGTTCGTTTGGCTCCGCTGGGCTCTCGCCCATGCTTGAGCCAATAAAAGATTTATGTTCATAGCGATTCAATAAAAGCATGAAGCCAAACGGCTTCAATACACCCTTGGGTTAAGCAGTATTACTCCACTTCCACGAAATTCTTTCAGTTTACAAAACTTTAATTTCAATCTTGTAAATGGCTCAACTTGTAAAACAAGTTTCCTTTCAAATTTGGAAGGTCGTAGAGTTAAAGAACGGACGAGTCGACCATCAGACCAAATTTGAACTTGAGATTGTGATTTTACTTTTCTGTCAGGGTCTGGAACATTGTGTGGTGTACACTCGAAAGTGCTTTTTTTATTTTTAAAATGGTACTCTAATTCAGCACAACTTTCCTTATTTGGGGTTATGTAAATCCATTTTGGAGTATGCTTAAAAAAACTGTAAAGATCACGATGCGAATTACGAATGTTGTTCATCAGTCGTAATTCTTCTAATTTATGGGAGTTTGAATTTGCATAATAACCCTTTGCTACATTTGCCTTCACTCGAGTGGGAGAAAATTCTAATAGCGAATTTTCGTAGGTTACAGAAAACAACAAAGAAGATAGAGGGCCGCCCACCAAAATAGCAGCTAAGTTGAAGAGAAATATACCTTTCACCATCCCACAAATACAATAAGGAGTTAAGGCTCGTCAAGATGTGCGATTAAGCCCGAATCCTAAAACGACAGCACATCCAATAATTAAAGCGTGAATTGTCTTCATCTCTCCACCAAAACACTTTCTGACGGGTTAGTCAAACTTGACGAATTTATGGTATTAGGAGAATCTGAACTACAAGCCTATTATGCGGAAATACACCCAACCAATCTTGTATACTGAGGGTAGCGAAGAACCTGAAGGCTACCTACCTGTTTGTAGTGCATTCGCTGAATACACTTTGTGGTATGATCCTGATCAAGTGATCGAGGATGAGGTTACTGAAATGTGGGAGAGGTACCATGAGGAAGAAGACACCGATTGGTTTTGGGAAGAGGTTCACTGCATATAATTGATATGAAGATAGTTCTCTTCCTCCTCCTAGCCCTGCCGTTATTGGGCAAGCAATCCGAGAGGTACTACCAAGAGAAGTTTGCAAGGGAGATTGGTGGACAAGTGGAAGTGGTAATGAAGGACGGCACGAGGTGCGATATTCTAACCGCCACACACGCCATAGAAGTAGACTTTGCAAAGAAGTGGGCAGAAGCGATCGGTCAGAGTTTACATTACGCCTTGCACACGGGAAAAAGACCAGGTGTTGCTCTGATCGTACTCTCTCCATCCGATAACAAAGAAGAGAAAGTGGGATCTGTTAAAAAGAAATAAGTGTTTTGGAATAGTGCTAAGCTATCCCTACCACTACCCTACTCCACCACTTCAATCTCATCGCTCGGCCCTCGCTTGATTCGGTCTAACTCTCCCTTAACATCGTCAAGGGTAACAGTCTTTCTGACCTCTATGGTCTGAGTAGGCTCTCCCTCAAACTGACGATACTTATCAATCAGTATGCCAGTAGCGATAGGCATGACACCATTTGGTAACTTTCCCTCCTCCAGGGCACACTTTTGGGTATCCGCCTGAAAAGAATGAATTGGGCAAAGGTTTTAAAATTTTCATCGGTAGTGCTTCACCGATAAAACCCACCAACAGGAAGCCGAAATATCGGCGATAAAAGCTATTCAGCGGGTATTAGTTGCCTTTTTTGCGTCTGGCTTTTTCGATCTGTTTTTCCTGAAGAAACAGCACAATGTCCCGTTTGTTTTTTTCGGAAGTTTTCTCAAATTTAAGGGATAGCTTATTTCGAGTCCCACCAAGCGGAGTTACTTGAATGACAGCACATCTCAAAAGAACGATGGGTTTGGTATTATCCAGGCGATATAGAATATCTACTTTGTCGGTTGGTTTAGCATTCACATTTGCAGTGATACCAACGCCAGTTGCACTGAGATTGACCCAGCGAAGAGAAATCTCTTCGTTTTGGTAAACCGAATCGATTCGCGCACGGTTAACTTCAGTTTTTTGTTCCAGAAGACGCAATACCTGAGCAACATCTGGGTTGGTTTGCTGAACAAGATCAACCGCTTTTGAAATTGATTGATCCAAAGCCTCCAACTCTGCAGCAATATAATCTGTAAAATAAGTGAAGTCGGGAAAGTTCGGGCATTGAATAACTTTGGCATCTTCTTCAGAAAGGACACGATACAGGAAAGGGATCTGTACATCCATTCGAACAAATTCTCTTTTATCTTCAATTGTCATGGATTTGAATTGATTTTAGATCCCATCTTAAAGCAAGAAATTTTTTATAACCAGCAAGCAGGATCAAAATAAAGGTACAAATTTACCAAGGTTGCCGAGTTGCACTTTTCCTTAACCCAGGCTTAATCACATCGCCTGCCAAGGCATGGCCGTGCTCCACTTCCTTTGCGATAACAATTTGATTTCTTCCAGATTCTTTGGCCTCGTATAGCGCCTTATCTGCAGCCTTTAAAAATGTGGTTAAACTATCATCTTTTTGAGGAACTATAGTAGCCAGACCAATACTTACAGAGACATAGGAAGCAGAACTTGAACTACTATGCGGAATATGTAAGTCCGCAACATTATCCAAGCATGATTTTGCAACCATGGAAGGATCGTTTGTGTTAGGCATAATAAGGCAAAACTCTTCCCCACCATATCTGCCTATTAAATCGACGGATCTTGTTGCTGCCTTCTGTAAGGCTTCTGCCACTTCCTGAAGACAGCGATCCCCAGCAACATGACCATAGGTATCATTGAACTTCTTAAATTCATCTATATCAATCATGCAGATACTTAAGCTCTGTGTGTCCCGCATACATCTTTTCCACTCATAGTTGAGACAATCTATAATTCCACGCTTGTTGGCTACCTTTGTTAAACTGTCGAGCATGGTGAGAGCTTTTAATTTTTCCTGAACCACCAAAATTCGAAATAAATAACCAAAAGTTGTTACGCATAAAAATGTACCGAAGATGGAAACCAATAAAGGGGCGAAGGTTCTACGTTGCTCAACATAATCTTGAAAGGGAGTTCCCTTTATTCCCCAGGAACGATTAGCAAATGTGATCGTATCAAATTCACCAAAGTCTCCAAGCGTTGGGAAAATAGCAGATTCATCCTCAGAAGAGCTGTAGATGGATTTAAAGGAATTCCCGGTGGGCATTTCAATAATTGACGCTTTACTCAATACTCCGGGCTTGGGTTTAAGTTTTGCGGGAAACTCCCCCTCAAGTATTTCAATAGTTAGATTCTGGGCAGCTGTACTTCTTAATGCCTTATCAACCATTCGATTAACATTGAAAACTCCAACAACCACACCATCCAATTGTTCGATCCGCTTTTCCAATGTCTTGGGCTTCCCTTTGTATATCGGAGCGATGACCAACACTCCCTTACCCCTATGTTGGACTAGATCGATTGTAGGGGTTGCATGAATCTCTCCGGTCTTCATGGCCGATTTTATAGTTTCATACCTTTCAGGATCTGAGGCTATATCGAAACCATGTGCCACTTCATTGCCAATCATTGGTTCAATAAAAGCGATCGGAAAATACGATTCACGATCCAATTTTGCCTTCACCAGCAAGCCTTGCTCGTTTCTTTCCGAAATTTCAAATTCTTTAAAATCAGGGGAAAGACTACGGATGCTTTCTAAAAATACAGGTATACTTTCAGTCGTTTCACGGGGATTCCATGACAAGGCTTGTATTTTGTCGCCATGCCTTGTGAGAAAGGAATGAACATTGGTAATAAATTCATCATAATCTACATTATCCGAGCAATCATACAGGTTTTTGACTCCATAAACGACCTCCACCATGAGAAATAACTCCCTTGATAATGCCTGTACCTTATCACTAAAATCTCTTCTGAACGAGAGATGGATTGCATCTGTCTCTCGGTTGTAAACTAATTTTCCAGCATAAACAGAAACCAATACTCCAATTACTAAGAGAATGAGGAGCGTGGTCTTGTTTTTGACTATATCTATAAAATCTGAAAACATAAAATTCGGTTATGAGGAATGATATCTATGCATAAAAACTAGTTTAATAAAAGATAAGTTTTAGCATCTTGTCATTTGGCAAACATGAACCTTGGAATTTACCGCAGTATATCCAAAATAATTCCAATTATCTAAATGGGCTAATAATTTTGATTAGTAAAAAGTTTTTGTTGTTATGGATTTATTTGAAAAAGCATTAATGCTCGCATGCATAGCCCTGAGTGCCTGGTTACTTACAGGATTTGTCAACCGGGCGACAGGTGGTTGGATTGCCAGACGGCATAAGTTTATTCAGTTCCTTATCTACCTTGTGCTTGTGCTTATCGTTATGAGCCTGGCTTCCTTGATTAGGTAGATTAAAAGATTGAACTGCCTGGAGTGAAAAACTTACCGCCAAGAGATTAACATTGCCCGAATATAATTTCCCCAATCGCAGTTCACTTTGATAATGGCTGCAAAGTAGCTACTCAAGGCAGGTTGGAAGTACTACCAATTAACAACATCTCATACAGAGCTAAGCAAAAAGACTTCGCGCTAGATTTTTTACTTCAGTGATCCAATTTATAGATCGACAAGGAGGATTCACTTTTGGCCAAGATTATAAAATCTCACATAATCAACATACATTTTGGAAGGAAGTTGTTCATCCCGTACCGGCCCACCCGCCCATGCCGCATTTCGCATCGCGTAGTTTACATTTACCTGGGCATGTAAGTTTTTGGGAACTTCTCGCTCCCACTCAAAATCTTCGACTTTTCCGTATGTTCGGTTGTGCACCTTACCGCCCGAAAAATGAAAATAAGGCTCAGACTTCCAAGCCGGTCCGTCCTGGGCAAGGTACCAAAAGAATTCATCATCCGTGACTCGTAGACCAAAGGTGAAAAACTCGTAAAAATTGACCTTATTTTCTTTTATATGATGACCATGTCCATGATGGGCTTTGTAGACTCTTTGCTTGATAAAGAAATGATCGTCCGATCGTTTCACCATGGATTGGGAGGGAATGCCTTTGTGAATTTCCTTGGCCCTAAAATCATGCCACCATAAACCACTCCATAATCTCGTCTTCTCACGGGCAGCAATAAATTCAAACATATCAATTTCCAAAAGATCTTCGGGCGACCAGCCCTCCACTTTGTGAGAAACCGTCCAAAAAGCACCATACCCCCCATTATTTTGTGGTAGTTTGCAACGCAGTTCCAAATACATGTTATTGCGAAGTGAATAATCCTTTTGGGTATGCACGCCACCAGAGGAATAATTAAAGGTTGTTTCTTTGGACCATGTCTTGCCGGCGACTGGCACGGGTTCCCGCTTTTGAGTGAGGATAAGAAGTCCATCCTCTAAAGTAATATTTTCTTTTTTATAGATGCAGTCGACCCCCTCGTTTTGAAGGTTTTTCTTATTGATTCCCAACCCCCATATTTCTTGGTTAAGTTCAGACCCAGAAAACTCATCCCCAAAGGCATACCTGGAACCAGGAGGACCCTCAAATTGATTATTTTCAACAGCCAACAAAGGCATAAGAGCAAACACCCAAAAGAAAGTTACTATATACTGGGTAATTTTAAGAAATACAGGGCAATGGGATAGGCGAGCAATCATATGGCTAAGGCTTGGCACAAACAAATCGTAGTTTTGGAATTAATTATTATGTTTCCATACAATAACGAAGATTTGATTGGGTCAACCCTACCAAAGTTCTTCCAAGTGGTTTTTTTAAGCCCTACCTCAAATTACTATTAGGTGAAAGTTTGTACCAATAGAGTAAAATAAAATATATAAATTAACTTTTTTTTCACTAATGCGTCAGATTTTATACTTTTATGTTATATATTTTTAGTTAATGATTAGAAAAAAAAAATTGGATCGTTCGCATTTCTTACGGTTATTGGCGAAAAGTGAGCCTGTTATACGTTCCTACCTGCGTGCACTGGTGCAGGATTATCATGATCATTCTGAAATCATGCAAAATACCTTCATTACTGCATGGGAAAAATTTTCAAAATTTGAGGGAGACGAGAATGACTTTTGTAAATGGGCGTGTGTCATCGCCCGCTACCAGGCATTAAAACATCGGCAGACTCAGGCGAGAGACAAGTTGGTGCTATCCGAAAAAGTTTTAGAAAAAATTGCCTCAGAAGGAATCGAAGATACAGCCTCGTCCCAGCAGTGGCTGGAAAAGCTTGGGGACTGTCTCAAGGAACTGCCCGAGCCCAACCGAGACTTAATCAAACAGGCCTACTCGCCCGAAAAATCGATCAAGGCGATAGCGACCGATAGGAAAACCACTCCCGATGCCCTCTATCAAAAACTACGGCGCATCCGCAAAGCACTTTCCAAGTGCATGGACCTCCCCCCCCGCTCCCCCAAGAAAGACTCCGAACCCGCTTACTCCATCTGACCTACCCTGCCCGATGAACGCCTCCGATCGCAACCTCATTGAACTTTACCTCGAAGGGAACTTACCTGCCGACAAATGGAAGGAATTTTCCCACCGCCTCGAACAATCAGCCGATATGCGTCGGGAATTCCGTAAGCTTTCGCTATTGGACGAAAACTTGCGCGCCCAAAGCATTGGCTTCCCAAACCTTGCCGAGAGAGAACAAAATCATACACCGCACCCCATTCTTCCATGGATCATCTCCGCAGCCTGTATGGTGGCATGCTTTTTTATCTGGGAAATTAATCAGAAGAACCAACCTTTGGAAAAGGCTGTAATCGCCGATACTAGTACTGCTACCCCGTCTGCACCTATTGCCGAATTGATCGATTTCTATGATTTACAGTTTAAAAATACCACAAAACCGGTTGAAAATATTCGCTTCGATCAAGGAAAGTACGAAATTGAGAGTGGTCAACTTCACCTCAGGTTTGACGACTCTGTGGAACTATTATTCAGTGGTCCTGGATCTTTCGAAATTCTCAACCCGAAACTTGTCAGCGTAACTCAGGGCAATGTTCGTACCATCGTTCTCAATGATGAGGGTAAGGAATTCACTATTCTTTCTCCTACCTCAAGGTACATCGACTGGGGCACTGAATTCTCCCTCAATATTTCCCCAAGCGGTGATGATTTGGTCAATGTTCATGAGGGTGCAATCGAAGTGCAGAGCATGGTTACCAAAAACATGTCCAAAATGCTTACCCGCTTTTCGAAGGTTACTGATAGTCCGGAATTTACTCCAGTACTTGTTGATAAACAGTTGGAAAACATCATGCCTGGTGAGATGGGGGGCAACCGTAACCGGGTATTATTGGATGAATTTGCCGCAGACCCAGATGTAATTGGGCTCTACAATTTTGAACACCCGCTACTAAGCAAAGACACACTTCTGCAAAGAATCCCTAAGGCGTGGGAATCAAGCAAGGGTAACATGCTTCCACATAGGTGGGTAACTAATCTTCACCTGACCAACACCGATGCTTCGCACGGCATTTTCCATGGGGCTAACCGTACCAATGGCAGATGGCCCCAAGGAGTTGGACTGAATCTTTTCCAAAAAGATGCCCACCTGAGCCTCGATCTGAAGGGGGAGTATGAAAACTTTTCCTTTTCTTTTTGGCTAAAGCCAACCGGAAAATTGGATAACCCTTTAAATAGCTTAATTAGGCCCTTCCGATGGGAAAAAAGGGGGAATTTATCCATTGAGGTTACCCGTTCAGGAAAATTAAAACAATTTTTGTGGGGAGAATCCCATATTCAGGAATTCCAATCTTCCAAAAGAAAATTATCCAGAGATTGGAACCATATTGCCTACACCTTTGGCAAAGTTAATGAAAAGACGGTTAGCAGCCTCTATTTGAATGGCAAATTATACAATAGGGTTTTTCCAAACTTTACCGATTCGATCGTTATGAGAAATGTGATTATCGGATGTACTAACAACAATTATGGGAAGTATTTTAACCAGTTTAATGCCGTTTTGGATGAACTGGTCCTTTGGAAGAAAACTCTAACCAAAAATGAAATTGCGAAATTTTATCGCTCAGGTCTCCCCACCTATGAGTTAAATGACCTCACACTCGCAGCAACATCGATTTCTCCATAGCCAAGCTTGAATTTAACCAAGCACTATCGAGTTAGGAAAACCATCCCACTCAACAAACCAATTAGTCCAACCTATATAAAAGTACGCAAACCATCATAATTTAAACGAATTATATATTGCAAAATTGATGGTGAATAGTAATGTACTATTTAACTATATTATTTAATTAACTAATTATTTAATAATATTACGTACAAACAATAATTTTAATGGAAAAAATATTTATAACCTGTCAAGAGGCCAAAAGAATTCTCGGCTATAAAAACCACAATTCAATAAATTATCTCGTTCAACAAAGACAACTAAACGAGTATACGATCGGGCCTTTAAAACGCAAACTCTACAGCCTTCAAGAAGTACGAGCCCTGCAAGAAATTAAAAAGGGCTCCAACAATTCTGTTAATCCGTAATATGGCCGAGTATATCGTAAAGGCTTTTCACACACAGCCCAATTATCTGCTAACCATGTCGGAAGCTGCCCGGGTGCTGGGAAATAAAGACTACCGGGCAGCGGAAAAGCTCATTAACCAAGGCCATCTCAAGACTTATTCCATTCCTGGAAAAAAACGGGTATTGGTAAAATACCACGAAGTGATGAGCTTAGGGCAGAGAGACAAACAGCACTAAGTGCATTTGCTTGTAGTCCCATGAAAGAAAGCCTGAAACCGACCCACAAAGAGGAAAAGGAAGAGTTCCTTGCTTTTTCGGAAGCAGCTAACCTTCTTGGTAGTGGCAACCATACCCGCATCACCAAACTCGTTAAGCAAGGTATCCTCCCTGCCTACTCCCTGCCCCTCACCACCAAGCTTAGAGTCAAAAGGTCAGATGTTTTTAAAATAGCCGAGCCGAGCCATTGAGTCGTAAACACGAATGAAGGACGATTTATCAGATTTTCGAATGCTCCGGGATGAAAACCTTCTCGACCGCTATGTTTCCCTTACTAAGGCAGCTACTATTCTCGGGTACGCGAGCTATGTTTCGGTCAACGCATTGATCCAAAACAAGAAAATACGCCCCTACTGGCTGCCAGGCAATAGTAAGAAAAAGATCCTCCTCAGCGACCTCCACAAACTTTTAGAAGAGGCTCGCTCTCGCCCCGCACCAAAAAAGCGGGGTAAAGGGCGGCCTTCCATTATTTAAACTTACAGCAGATGTATTGATGAAAGTTAATCAGGAAGAAAAAGAATTTATCACCTTCACCAAAGCGGCCCGCTTGCTCGGATACACCAGTTCACAGATTATCAATCGATTGATCGACGAAAAGCACCTAAAAGCCTACTCCTTCCCCGATAGCTCCACCCGCAAAGTTTGCCGCCATGAGGTGTTGTCCCTAATCCAGCTGTCCGTATCCAAGGATAGTGTGGACTCAGAATAAAAGCGCTACCCGCCCTTCTCTCTTTCTGCCCATTTTACTTACTTTCAGCGAGGCTAAGCAGCGCCCCAAAAAAAATGTGCCTTTTTATGTATTATTTTTGCGACTAGTGTTAATAGTATAGTATACAAACATAATAGTTTATCACAATATTATTTATTATACGCAAAAGCAATAATTTTATAAGCACCCATCGTCCCTAATCTGTTTATGAGACTCCCTAGCCGTTACCTTCTTAGCACATACTTGATCACTTTTTTTGCCCTCTTGGGTATACCATCTATTCAAGGGCAGACTGTGGTACCCGCCGGCCTAGGTCAGATGAGCGTCACCCAACCATCACGCACCACTGCTTTACTTACAGGAAAATTACTTAGCACAGGTGGGCAGAACCCAACCGTGAAGATTCGCTGGGGGGATGAGGACAGAGGAGCCGCAGTTACCCCATCCAATACATGGGACAATGAAGTAACCGTTTCCACCAATCAGGCTGTTGGTTCCTTTTCCACGACGATAACTATTCCAAACTTGGAGAAAGTTTACTATTTCCGTGCGGTGGCATCTAATGGCGGTGGCACGGTGGTAAGCAATAAGGTCGGGGTTTTTGTACCCTCTGCACCTGTGGGTGTTGCCAATTTGCAAGGTCGCTGGAGCTTCGACGGAGGAAATGCCAACGATTCCTCTGGAAAAACCAGGCATGGCACCGCCAAGAAGTTGTTTTCCCC